>Ga0315273_10001103_pt1 | contig 30021 bp, 19 predicted proteins | sample YL17G02_0_MG_FD_205753 | JGI IMG/M metagenome (GOLD analysis project Ga0315273, IMG submission 205753) | Sediment microbial communities from Yellowstone Lake, YNP, Wyoming, USA - YL17G02_0 | ecosystem: Environmental > Aquatic > Freshwater > Lake > Sediment | place: USA: Wyoming | collected... | reverse complement strand
CCATTTCCTTTTCCCGCACACACCGCACCCCCAACCAAACGCCCCCCTCTCATCTCTGCATCCTTCTTACCTGTCCGATGATCACGACCCGCACCGCCTCCAGCGGCACCTCATTTAGCGCCCGGAAGATCAGGTGCTTGGGCGGGTAGACCGGCACTCTGCCACCCCACTCGCCCTCCAGGAAACGCTGGAGCGGTGCGGCCGCCCTGGGTTGGAGGACGGGCGCGAGCGCCGCGCTCCACGCCTCGTCGACCAGCAGGTCGGCGAGGGCCGGGTGGAGGCCGTTTCCTTCCGCTGCAGCCACGCGTTGGGCGACCAGGGCCGTCGCGGTGGACGCCGCGGCCTTGGCAGCGGCCAGGTCACGCGGCGGCGGCGGCAAAGGAGGAGGCGCACCGAATTTTTGCGCGCCGCCGACCGAGGCGACCTCCACCGCCGCCGCTGTCACCACGCCTGCCGCCCGCTTCTTGGCGGGGGAGGCCAGGGCGGCACCCGCCTCGGCGGGCCGCTTGGCCGAGCTGGCCGCGAAAAAGTCGCGCACGGAGCGCTGGACGCCGGCGGAGCGCATTGAAGAATTGAAATCAAAAAATTGAGTGAGCTTGGGCCTCGCTGCTGTGGCTCGCTGCTCTTCGCCTCCCCCATTTTCAGGTTCTTGCATTTCAACCTTTCTCCTCGCTCTCCGTCCAACTCCCCCCACACCCTCTCCTCCACACTCAACCCCTCCCCTACCCACCCCACCCATGGCCGAGGTCGAGCCCAATTTGCCGGGCTGGCGCCAGCAGCCGGTGCGTTTGTTGGAGACGTGGAAGGGGGATGGGTGTGCGTGTCTCCCTCTCTGCAGCGGGCCGCGGTCGCGCGCGCGCGCGCGCGCGCGCGACTGCGTGGCCACCTTTTCTGTCTCTGACCCCATCCCCTCTCTCCAGCCTCCCCCCGCCTCCTTTGTCCGCCCGCGCTCCCTGACCGTCGCCAAGACGTGCGCGGGCGGGATGATGTCCATGCCGGGGCCGGTTGGCGGGGTCGGCGGCGCCGCTGCCACCCCTCCTTTTTCTGCTTTTTCTGCACCGACCTCGCTTGCCTTCCCGCCTGCCCCGCCGCCGCGCTTTGCCGCGCTCGCCGGCCTCCTCCTGCGCTGGTTCGGCCACTTCACGGAGGCCGTGCCCGCCGGGGTGGCGGCCGACCGTGAGCGGGTGCGGGTGCGCAAGGTCGAAGTCCGCCTGCACCTGGTGGTGAGTTGGGGGGAGAGGGCGGGGGGACCGGAGGCTAAAAAAAGCAACACGCTCGGCAGCGGCCGCGAGCGTGCGCGTTTTTTTTTTCTCTCTCTCTCTCTCATCAACCTCTCTGCCTTTGCTGCTCTTCATTTTCCACCCCCCTCTCCAAAGGACGAGACCGTCGACGTCCTGGAGCGCCGGGTCCCCAACTCCGGCCTGGCCCAGGGCCTCCTCTCACGGCGGGCCCCCCTGCCCATCGGCCGCCCGCCCGCCACCCGGCGCCGGGCGGGGCCGGCCGACTTCCCGCCGCTGGGCGGGGCCCTGGCCATCGCGGGCCGGGCGATCACCCTCACCGACGCGGATGCCTTCACCCGGGCCTGGCTGGCGGAGGCGGCGGGGGTGCGCCTGGGGCTGGCCTTGCCCACTCCTGTGGGCGATGCGGAGGCGGCGGCCGCGGCGAGGGCGGCGGCCAAAGCTAGGGCCGCCCGCCCCCGGCGCGTGCGGGGGCCGGCCGACCCCACCGTCCTCTCCTTCACCGCCGCCTGGGAAGAGAGGGCAGCTGCCTCTCCCACCACCACCACCACCACCACCACCACCACCACCACCACGCACGCCGCCACCCTGCGTTTCTATGTGGGGGACGGCACGGTGGAGGTGGTGGCGGCTAAGCGGGCGGGCGGGCCGGCGGGCGCCAACACGGCGACCGCGGCCGCCGCCGCCGCCGCGCCTGGGGGGGGGGGGGGGCTCGCCACCAGCCCGGGCGGCGGCCGCGTCTTTCTGAGCCGGTGCCTGTTGCCCCTTGCACCCTCCCTCCCGGCGGCCACGCCCGGCCCGCCCGCCCCTCTCCGTCCCTGCCCCGCCGTCACGGACGCCATCGGCGCGCCCGGCGGCCTGCTGGGCGCCCGGGCGGCCGCGCTGGCGGGGGTTGACGTCAGCGCACCGCCCCCAAACCCAACCACTCCAACCCCTCCTCCCTCGCCGTTTGTCACCGCCGCTGACCTGCGCGTCGGGGCGACCATCGACGTCCACGGCCGCCCCTTCCGGCTGCTGGCCTGCGCGGACAGCGGGACCCAGGCCTGGCTGGTGGGCGTGGGCGGGGTGAGGGAGGAGGACACGGCGCCGCTGCCTTCCCCGCCCCCGCCCCCGCCCCGGTCCCGCCCGGCCCCGCCGCCCCACACGCCCGGCTGCTTCGGCTCCGAGGCCGACTCCGCCCGGTCATGCGGCCCCCGCCTGGTCCCCCGCGCCCCCGTCCACCGGGCCCCCTCCGACGCGGACGCCCGGGCGGTCCTGTCCTTTGCGGCCGTGCTGGCGGGCGGCGCCGCCAGCAGCCCAGCAAACGACGCGGCCCGCCGCTTCACGCTCTGCTTCTACCCCGCGGACGGGGCGGTGGCCGTGTTCGAGGCGCGCGGGGACGGGTTCCCCGGGGGTCGCGCCCTGGAGCGGGCGCCCGTCAAGCGGCCGGCGTGCGCGTGTGAGGGGAGCGGCGGCGGCGGCCCTCCCCCTCGCCCGCCCCCGGGCAGTGGGGCGGCCTGCCCAGCCTGTGGCGGCACCTCCCCGTCCCCCGCCGCGTGCCTCGCGGCCCTGCCGCCGGCCGGCACCCCGGACTCCGGCCTGCCCTCCCCGGCCACGCACTACGTGGAGGCTGACCTGTTCATTGGGGCCACTCTGCGCCTGCACGGCCGGGCGTTCGTCCTGACGGGCGCGCACGAGGGCACGCTCCGCCGCCTGGAAACCGGCGGGGGTGGTGGGCGCGGGGGTGGCACTTTGGGGGGGGGAGGGGCGCCCGGCGGGGGGTGGGCGTCGCGGCCTGCCGCTGTGGCCGGGCCCCCGGGCCGGCTACCGGGGTGCCCGGGGGGGGGGGCCGGGGGGGGGGGGGGGCTGGGGGGGGCCCGGGGGGGGGGGATCCTGTTGGCGCCGGCGGCCCCACCCCCCCCCCCCCAGCAGCAGCCCCGCGGCCGGGCGCGCCCCGGCCCGGCCGCGCCCGCGGCCCCGCCCGACGCCGTCACCCCAGCCACCCTGGCGTCCGCGTTCCGGGCGGCGGCCGGCTCGTCCGTCACCCCGCCCGCCCCGCACGTGTGGGTGGCCCTGTGGCGGGCCCTGGCGGGCGGGGTGGGCGGCGGGGCCGTGAGTGAGTGGTTGAGCGCGGAGCGCGTTGTGGTGGGGCTCACCGGATGAAAAAAAAGGAGAGAGAGACGGAGAGGGGTGGGGACGTGTGTTGTGTGTGTTGTGTGTGTTGTGTGTGTGTGTGCGCGAGAGGGCGAATTCCGAGCAACACAAACACACAGCACGCCAAGCCCGGTCGCGGGCGCGGGTGGTTGGGAGAGAGAGCGTGGGAACATGGAAAACGGGGATCAACACAAAAAAGAAAGGGGGGGAGGGGGCAGAGAATGGAAAAAAGAGGGCGGTGGTGCGTGTGTGTAGAAGCACCGCCCGCCCGCCACACAAACAGGACAGAACCCGCGCACAAATGGTCAGAGGAAAAATCAGACTATGCAGACGCGGAGAGAAAATCAATTCTCTCAGGGCGGCGCGGACAGGGGGCGCAGCGCGGCCGCGCTGGCGGGCAGGAGGGAGGCGGCGGCCTGTGGCTGCTGCTGCTGCTGCTGCTGCCGCTGCTGCTCCGGCCCGGGGGCAGCCACCCACGCCGCTGGCGTGACGGGCGGGGGCGACTGGACGCCCGCACCCCGCGGCCGTGGCGGGGCCCGCGGCAGCGGAATCGTCCCCGGCGGCGGGCGCGCACCGCCGCGGCCGCGCGCGCGGGGCAGGGCGTGGGCCGGCAGGGCGGCGGCGCCGTTGGCCGCCCGCCCCCGCCCCCGCCCCCGCCCCCCGCGTCCCCCGCGTCCCCCACGCCCACCACCACCGACCATGGACACCAAGACTTGCGCGATCTCCGACTCCTCCGTCGACGGGGCCGGCCGCTCGAGGGGGTGCGAGGAGGCGGCAACAGCAGCAGCAGGCGGGGGCGGGGCGGAGGTGGAGGCAATGGTGGCGGCCGTGGCGGCCGTCGTCGCGGCCGCGCCGCCGGTGGCGCCGCCCAGGGCGGCGGCGTCACCGCTGCCAGCCGCATCGCCTGTAGCGAGAGTGCGCCGGCGGCGCTTGGGCGGTGGCGGCGGCGGCGGCGGCGGCGGCGGCGGGTCGTCGGCCGCGCCCGCGCCCTCCCCGCCCTCACCCGGCGCGGGCGCGGGCTGGGCGGCTGCAGCCCGTTTTTTGCGCACCCGTTTGGGTTTGGGGGGAGAGGGTGGCGGGGGTGACGGCGGCGCAGCACCCGGCACCTCTCCATGCCCCCCCTCCTCAACTGGCGGAGGCGGGGGAGAGGAAGGGGAGGCGGGCGGGGCGCGTGCGCCCGCAGGGACGGGGGCAGCCTCGGCCACGCACGGGCCCGCCGCCCGCCGGGCCGCCCCGCCCCGCCGGCCACCACCCCCGCCCGCCGCCGGCCGGGCCTGCCGCCGAGGGGCAGGGCCAGGAGCGGCATCCGCATTCCCACCACCGCCACGAGCCGGCGCGGGCCGCCCCCCGCCCGCCCCGCCCGGCGCGGCCGCCAGGGCAGCAGCGCGCACGGCCGGCGTGTTAGCCTCAAACCGGGGCCGCCCGCCCGGCCCCGCCACCAGCCCCACCGCGTCGCCCGCCACCAGGCCCGCCCCCCGCATGAGGGCGCCCGCCCCTTCCAGCACGTACACCCGGCGGTGGTGGGCGCCGTTGGCCCACGACTTCAGCACGAGCGGCGGGGCGGGGCGCGGGGGCGGGGGAGGCGGGGGTGGAGGGGGTTGGGGGGCGCCGCCGCCCGCGCCCGCGCCCGCGCCCGCGCCTCCGTTCTCGCCGCGGCGCCCCCCCCCGCCCCACCCCACAGCCAGCGTGCCCGCTCCCTCCAGGGTGTACGCCCGGTGGCCCGCCATGAACGGCAGGCGCGCCTCCACGGCCGCCCGGGGCAGGATGACGCGCCCGCCCGCCAGGTCGGAGCGGGTGAGGGCCTTGGCGACGAGCACCGTGCCGGCCGCCACGCCGCCGCACAGGGCGGGCCCGCCGCCGATGGCGGTCGGGGCTGCGGCGGCTGCGGCGGCGGCGGCGGTGTTGGAGGTGGCGGAGGGCGAGGGTGGCGGCGGCGGGGCGGCAGCTCCCGCGCCCCGGGCGCCGCGGCCGGGCGTGGCACGGGGCGGGGTGGGGACAGCCGGCGGGGAGGCGGTGGCCTCAGGCGGCGGCGCGGCCAGGGCTACGGCGGCTGTGCCGGCGGCCTTGGGCTTGGCGGGCGACCTGGCATGTGTGGTGTGGGGAATGAGGAATGGGATGGAGAAAGCGCGCGCGCGGAGGGGTGGGAAAGGAGCGCCGGTGGCCAGCGAGCGCGCGCGCGCGCGCGCGAGCGGCGGGGCCGTTTTCTCCGATCGATGCCTTTTTTTGCGTTTTTCTTTCTTTCTTCTGGGTCTCCCCCTACCGGCTCACGCCCCCTTTCCGCCTGTCGGTCCTGTAGGCCGGTGCTTGAAGGGGCATGCAAAACAGCTAGATGCCGTCCGGGTAGCGGAGAGTAGCTCCTTTGGCGCGGGTTTGTGCGCGGAGAAGAGGGTTTTTGCCGGGCGGCCGCGCTCTTCTCCCCCGCCCCCCATGCACTCCTCGTCTACCCGCCCCTTTTCTCACCGCATGGCTCCGGGCGCGTCCCGTGTGCGTGCCAGTCACCACCCTGGGGCCGTCAGGGATGAATAGCAGCGGGGCTGCGGTCAGCTTGTGCGCTGCCGTGCGCGAGAGGAGACACGAAAAACGGTAGAGTGGCGCGAGCGCGCGCGCGCGGCGTGAAAAAAAAGAAAGAAAAAAAAACCGACCTCATTTTCATTTCACGTCCCCCATCACCGCCCCCAGCTTCCGGCCGACCGCCCCCGCCCACGCCCGGTCCCGCGGCGTCAGCCCCCTGGGCCGGTCCCCCAACAGGATGAGCACGCCGCACACGCCGCCCGACGGGGCGAGCAGCGGGCACAGGTAGGCGCAGGCCGCGCCGGGCGGGGCGAGGCCGGCCCAGGCGCGGCCGGCCAGGGGGGAGGCCGGCGCCCGGTCCGGCATCCAGAGCGGGGCCCTGGCGGGCGGGGGGGCGCCCGCGTCCAGGGCGGCCGCGACGGCGGCATCGCCACGCACGACCACCCCGACAGCGGCCCCCACGCCCGCCAGGGCCCCGCCCGCCGCGGCCGCCGTGCCGGGGGGCAGCCCCCCCCGCGCGAGCAAGCCCTCCCACCCCCCTGCCGCCCGCCCCTCCTTCCGCGCCACGACCACGGTCGCCGCGTTGGTGTTGCGCAGCAGGGCGTACGACGCCCACGCCAGTTCGGCCGCCAGGGGAGGCGGGGGCGGGGGTGGGGCGGTGGAGGGCGCGAGGGGCGCCAAAAGGGGAGGAGCGGCGGGCGCCTCGGCGCGCCCACCACCACCACCACCCCCGCCCCCCGCCACAGCAAACACGCTCACCGCGCCCGCCAGGCCGGCCGCAGCGCTCCTGCCCCTACCCGGCGCCGCATCCTTCAGCCGGGCCTCCACAGTGGGCGTCACCATGCAGGCGGCCGCCAGGGAGCCGCCCAACGCCTCCGCCCGGGCCTGGGCCGCCCCGCCCGCCGAGGACAGGCTCCCCCCCCCAAAAATGTGGTTGGCGGCCAGCCCCGCCGCGCCCAGGGCGCCGACGATGCGGGGGACGAGGGAGTCGTCAATGCCGGGTATGCCCAGGGTGAAGCGGAAGACGGCGACGTCCAGGTCGGCCGGGGCGTCGGCGGGGCCTGAATGTGATGAGAACTTGAGAGTTGAGGAGAGAGGACAGGTTGCGTTGTGGCTCTCTTCCCCAGCTCTCCTAGTCCTCCTCCACCGCCGCCTCCTGAATCCTCCTGCCCCTTGCTTCTCATCGCTCACCTTGAGCGCACACTACCGAGGCTGGCCTAGGTTTGCGTGGCGTGCTCAGCGCCAGGCGCCCGCTTGGCCCGGCGGGCGCGGGCTGCATGCGTGCGGCGACGGGTGGCCGCATTTTTGGCTATTTAGAGCGCGCGCGTGCGAGGGGAGGGCACGTGCTCGTGCTTGCAGGGGGGGAGCGTGCCAGGCGACCACCCCTATTCACGCCAATGCAAACAGCCAGACGGGCGGGCGAACGACGGAGGAAATCGACGTGTGTGGAAAAAAAAAGCGTGCACTACACAAAAAAACTAAAAACCCACCACTTTCTCTCTTTTCACCACCCCCGCCGGCTGAGCGCCAAGATCACCGGCTCGAAGACGGCATCCACCCCGGCATTCCAGGTGCGTCGGACGTCGGCCCGGGCACCCCGCCCGAAGAGCGGGTCGTCGGCGGGCATCGCCTGGAAGAAGAGAGAGAGAGGGCGCAATGACGAGAGTGAGAGGCGGTGAGAATGGAAAAATGGAGCAGAACTGGAAATGAGGGTGAGCGTGAGCGCGCCCCGCCCCGTGCACACCCTGAGTCAACGCACCGACGCAGCAGCGGGAGGCAGCGGCGGTGGCGCGTTGGGGAAGCGGGAGGCTAGGTCCCGGGTGGACGCCCAGAGCGTGCGCTGGTGGGGGGAGAGTGAGAAAAGGAGGCGGGGGTTGGATGTTGGATGGGGAAAAACAGTGAGCGATGGGTTTTCTGAGAGCGGGGCGGGCCACACACCGTGTGCCTCTCTCTCTCTCTCTCTCTAATCCGCACACACCTGCGCCCCCGCGTACGCCGCGCCCGCCGTGGCCACGCCCACCAGGAAGGCGCCCGCGCGCTGCTGGAAGGGGATGGGAAGCATTGAGCGCGTGCGTCGAAAATATATGCAAACTCTGCCTCTGATTCACTTTTCACTTTCACAGCCTTGACCTGCTGCCCACCTCGCCTCCCTCCCTCCCCACAACCTCCGTCGCCGTCCGCCGGCACGGCTTGGCCGACCCGGCCACGGTCGGCAGGCCGCCCCGTATTCCGACCACCACCCGGGGCAGGGCGAAGCCGGGCAGCCCGGCCGACCGGCAGGCGGCGACGACGGCGGAGGGGGTGAGCGTCACGCCCCGCCCCCCGCCCCCGCCCCCGCCCCCACCAGCCGCTGCCGCCCCGGGCCCGGCCCACCGCACGCCCTCGCTCACCACGACCAGAGCGCCGACCACGCAGCCCAGGCGCTCATCGGGCCTGGCGACGGCCAAAGCGCAGTCCAGGCCGGGAACGGCCGCCAGGGCGGCGTCCACGGCGGCCGCGTGGACTGTCTCGCCGCCCACTCGCCAGGCTTCCGCGCCCCGCCCCAACAGCCACAAGCCTGCCGCCGCCCCGCCGCCCCCACCGCCCGCCCCGCGGCCCACCCGCCCGGCATCGCCCGTCCGCAGCCAGACCGCCTGGCCGTCAGCGCCCGTCAGGAAGGCGGCCGCGCTGGCCGCGGGGTCGCGCAGGTACGACGACGCGAGGCCCGGGCTGGTCGCGAAGACCTCCCCCGCCTCCCCCTCGCCCACCGCCGCCCAGCCAGGGGGCAGGGGCGGGCAGGAGGCAGGGGGTTGGGCGCTGCCGACGAGACAGGCAGGGGAGGGTGGCGGCGAAGCAGTGGCAGCGGTGGCGTCCCGGCGGGCGGCGACGCACACGGCCGCCCCGGGCGGCGGGGCGCCCACCCACACCCCTCCTCCTCCTCCTCCTCCTCCTCCCCCTCCTCCCAGCCGCGCGTACGTGACGGACGATCCCGCCTCCGTCAGGCCGTACGCACCGTACAGGGTCGCATTGGGCAGGGCGGCCGCCGCGGCCGCCAGGGCAGGGGCGGTGAGCGCCCCGCCGCCGACCAAGACGGTGCGGACGAGCGGAAACGGGCGGCCCACGCGCGCGAGGTCGACCAGCGCCGCCGGGACGGCCGCCAGCGCCGTCACGCCCCGCATCGCCGCCTCCAGCCCGCCCCCAGCCTGGGGCCACCCCCCGCCCGTGTCCGGGTGGGTGAAGGCGTGCACGCCGCCCGCGGCCAGGACGGCGCCCGCCCCGGCGAGGCCGCCGATGTGGCAGAGCGGGGCGGCGTGGAGGTAGGTGTCCGAGCTTGCGTACCCGCACGCCGCCGCCTTGGCCCGCCCCGCCCACACCAGGGCGCCATGGGTGAGGGCGGCAGCCTTGGGCGGGCCGGACGAGCCGGACGTGAAGACCAGGGCGGCCAGGGACGGCGGGTTGGAGAGGAGGGCCAGGGGGGGCTGGCGGGAGGGGGGGGGGGCGTGGCGTGCGATGACGGCCTCAGCGCACGCCCAGCCTGGGGGAAGGGGGGGGGGGCCGGGGGGGGGGGGGGCGCCGCCCGCCGCGCCGCCTGCCTGCCCGGCGTCCAGGGCAAGGCGTAACGTCGGCTGCCCACTCCAGGGGGGCAGGCCCAGCCAGTCGCCGCCGGCGGCGGCGCTGGTGGGGGGCGGGCAGGCGAGTGCGGCCTCGACCAGGCGCGCGCCGCCCCCGCCCGCGGCCACCACCACCGCCGGCGCCACGGTCCCCAGGCAGCCCGCCAGCGCCGCGGCAGGCAGCCGCCCATTCAACGGTGTCACCACCCCTCCCGCCGCCAGCGCCGCCAGCACGGCCTCCAGCGCGGCGTCCCCGGCGAAGGGAGAGGCGGAGGGAGCGCCCCACAGGATGGCCACGCGCGCGCCCGGCGCCCACCCCGGCGCACTCTTCATCCCAGCGGCCAGCGCCGCCACGCGGGCCACCACGGCCGCCACGGACCGGTCACGGCCTCCACATCGGGTGAAGGGTGTGTTGGGCGCGCCCGGGAGGGCTGCGGCGGCGGCGAGGGCGGCGCAAAAGTGGGGAGGCATGGAGGAGAGGAGGGAGGGGGCGCGGTTGAAGAGGCAACGAGAAGAGAAATTGGGTGTTCTTTGGCGGCAGCCTTTTTTTTTTAGAACCCTGGCACTGCCCGGCGACAAGACCTGGCTGCGCTCAGACAACAAGCGGTGGCTAGGGCATGCAGCAGACCAGGCGCAGCATGGTTTCGTGGGGCGCCGGCGCGATTGCGCGCGCGTCTACTAAAAAGAAAGAAAAAAAAGAGTGAGCAGAGGGTTTGTGTGTGACGGGCCAGCACACACCTCTCTCGCATATTTTTCTCTCTCTCACCGCCGTCGCACGGGTTCCGTCCTCCCTACCCCATCGCGCCTGGGAGGAAGCGTGCTGGGCACACGCAACACGCACATGCGTGGCTGCATCGGTTCCCCCTCCACGAGCGGCAGGCCGGCCGGTCCTCCAGTGACAGAGCGACCCGCGCCGTCGCCAGCGCAACCTGCCCGCCTCTTTGTCCGCCACCGCGGCCCGGCCTCGCCCATGGCCTCCATCACGCCTTCCGGGGGCGGCAACGGGAGTGGCTCCACCCCCTCTGGCAGCAACCCGAACAAGGGAGCCCGCAGCCGGTCGCCGAGCCGCCCGGAAGGGTCAACCCCAGTCGGCGCTCGTCACTCGGCTGCGCCGCCGTCCCGGCATGCGGCGCCCTCCCGCCCGACCGCCCTGACCCGCCCCTCCCTGGTGGTCGTGGGCGGCAATGCAGAAGGCTCTTTGCACTGGCGGGACCAGATGGTGGGGTCGCTGGACGCGGAAGCAGGTGAGATTTTCGGGCGCGCAGTTGCGGGGAGAGGCGCACAATTTCCCAAATCCTTCCCCCCCCCCTTTTTTTCTTTTCTTTTCGGGGGCGCGCCGGGTGCTCGTCTCAACCTGCCCCTCCCTCTCATCATCATTTTTCATTCTCCGTTCTCTCTTACCTTCCACTCGTCCCCCAGGCCCCGTCCCCCGCTCGCCCGCCCTCCTGAAAGCAGACGGCGGCACGGGAAGAGGTGGCGGCGGTGGCGCTGACGGGCAGCACGCCCCGTCAGCAGCGCCACCGCCAGCAGCAGCAGCCCCGGAACCAGCCCTCGCCTCCCCGTCCTCCACCGCCTGGGCGCCCGCCCCGCACCACCTGGACGCGGACGGCGTGTGGGCCCGCATCCGGGCGGAATGCGAGCGCGGGGCGGCGGCCGAGCCCGCGCTCGCCTCCTTCCTGCACGCGGCCGTCCTGGTCCACCCCTCCCTCTCGGCGTCCGTCGCGGCCGTGCTGGCCAACAAGCTCGCGTCCCGCACGCTCCTCGCCACCCAGCTGGCCGCCCTGTTCGCGGACGCGTACGCCGCCGAACCGGACATCCTGGCCGCCCTGGTCGCGGACGTGCAGGCCGTCCACGACCGGGACCCGGCGTGCGAGGAGCTGGCCCAGGCGGTGCTCTACTTCAAAGGCTTCCAGGCGGTCCAGGCGCACCGGGTGGGGCACTGGCTGTGGGGCGCGGGGCGGCGCACCCTGGCCGTCGCCCTCCAGTCCCGCGTCTCCGAGGTCCTGCACGTCGACATCCACCCGGCGGCCGTGCTCGGGCGGGGCCTGCTGGTCGACCACGCGACGGGCGTGGTGATCGGCGAGACGGCCGTCGTCGGTGACTCTGTCTCCCTCCTGCACCACGTCACCCTGGGCGGGTCCGGGACGGGGCGGGGGGTCCGCCACCCGCGCATCGGGGACGGCGTCCTCCTGGGCGCGGGCGTGTGCGTGCTGGGGCCGGTGACGGTCGGGGCGGGCAGCAAGGTGGGCGCGGGCTCCGTCGTCGTCTCCGACCTACCCCCCCGCTGCGTCGCGGTCGGCGTGCCCGCCCGCATCGTCCGCACGGACGTGCAGGCCCCGCCCGGAGGGGACATGAACCTGGTGGACGACTTCATTGAGGACTACCAGATTTGAGCCGGGGAGAGAGAGGGAGAGAGGGAGGGAGTTGTTGAATGTTGTTGTTGTTCTCCTAGGCTGCCACCACTCTCAGCTTCTGTCGCTTGCTTTCGCGCGTGCAAGCGCCCCGCGCCTCACCCAACCGCGCAGCTATGATGCGGCCCGCCCTCCATGGACCGACTTGCCCCGCCCTGGCTCCCCCCGGCACACGAGCGGGCGTGCCCCCGCGCGCTGCCGGCGCGGCGGCAGCCACCAGCGCCCGCAGCCCGGCGCCGCGCGCCGCCGGCGTGCAACACGGCTTGCACAGGCGGGCTGCCCGTGGCGCACCCACCCCACCTCGCGCCCTGCCAGATGATGACGGTGAGACAGCTTCGATGATGGGGGCATGCGATGATTGGGTGGGGTGCGGGGCGCAGCAGGAGGCCCTGGGCGACGAATTCGAGACACTCGCCGGCGGGCCCCGCGCCGGTGTGGCGCGCGAGCGCTTCCCCCCTGCCCTTCGATTTGGTGCCCGCACCCGACCTCTCTCCATGGCATCCACGCTCTCGCTCCCTGGCCAATGCATACAGACATCCAGCCCCCGCGTGGACATTTCCAATTGGCGCGGGAGGGGCGGCAATGGGAAACTAAGAGGCACAAAAAGGATAACTCTCACCCACAGCGGGCAGCGGTGGGCCCCACCGGCGGTGGGCCCCACCGGCGGGCGGCCTTTCGCGCACCCCCCTTCAACCTCCCCTCTGACGCCCCCCCTCCCCCCTCTCACAGCCCGCGACATCCGCCCCGGCGTCGAGTCCGTCATCATCGTCGGCTCGGGCCCCGCAGGCTACACGGCCGCCATCTACGCCGCCCGCGCGGGCCTGCACCCCGTCGTCTTTGAGGGCTTGACGGCCGGCGGCGTGCGGGGTGGCCAGCTCATGACGACCACGGAGGTCGAGAACTTCCCGGGCTTCCCCGACGGCATTGCCGGCCCGGACCTCATGGACCGCATGCGCGCCCAGGCGGAGCGGTGGGGCGCCGTCCTGCTGACGGAGGACGTGGAGAGCGCGGCCATCGCAGCGGGGCCGCCCTTCCTCATCCGCGGCGCGGAGACGGTCGCGTCCGCGCACGCCCTCATCGTCGCGACGGGCGCGACCGCCAAGCGCCTGGGCCTGCCCTCCGAGAAACGGTTCTGGTCGGCTGGCATCTCCGCCTGCGCCATCTGCGACGGCGCGTCCCCCCTGTTCAAGGGCGCGACAGTCGCGGTTGCCGGCGGCGGGGACACGGCCGTCGAGGAGGCGCTCTACCTGACCAAGTACGCGGGGACCGTCCACCTCCTCGTCCGGTCGGGCGCCCTGCGCGCGTCCCAGGCCCTGGCGTCTCGGGCCCGGGACCACCCGCGCGTGGTCATCGAGTTCAACACCGCGATCGAGGACGCCGAGCCCGACGCGCGCGGGACGAGCCTGGGCGGCCTGGCCTTGGTGGACACGGCCACGGGCGCCAAGCGCCGTCTGGCCGTGCGGGGCCTGTTTTACGGGATCGGGCACACGCCCAACACGGGGTGGCTGGGCGGGGCGGTGCCCCTGGACGGCGGCGGGTACGTGGCCACGCTCGAGGGCGGCCCCGGCACGCCCGTTCCGGGCGTCTTTGCGGCGGGGGACGTCCACGACGCCGAGTGGCGGCAGGCGGTCACGGCCGCGGGCGCGGGCTGCAAGGCCGCCCTGGCGGTGGAGCGCTACCTGGCGGAGCGGGGGCTGCTGCCGGGGGAGGAGGGCGTGCGGGGCAGCAAGGACGGGGAGGGTGAGGGCGCGGCGGCGGCGGCGGTCGAGGCGCCGGCCACGCCCAAGCAGCGGGAGGTGGAGATGGTGGCCTCCGCCACGGCCGTGTCCGCCGCCGCCGCCCGGCCTCCCGCGTCCGCGTCCATCCACTCTCCCGCCCCCGTGGCGGCGTCCCCCGCGGTCGGCCGCACGCGCACGCCCGTGCGCAAGGGCGCGCCCGCACCCGTCGCGACCGCGTCAGTTTCCCCCGTCGCGAGCGGGGCGGATGTCGACCTGGGCGCCCTCGTCCACAAGGGCCAGGTCGCCCTGCGCCGCCTGTACCACGACTCGCCGCGCCCCCTGGTCGTCATCTACTCCGCCCCCACCTGTGGCCCATGCCGCGCCCTCAAGCCCATCCTGCACGGCGTGGCGCGTGAATACGAGGGCGGCATTCATTTGGTGGAGATCGACATCTCGGCCGACCCGGACATTGCGCGCGCCGCGGGCGTCACCGGCACTCCCACCGTGCAGGTGTTCAAGGACAAGGCCCGCCTGCACTCCGTCCCGGGCGTCAAGTCGAAGCGGGAGTACCGGGCGCTGGTGGAGAGCGCGCTGGGGAATGGGGAATGAGTAATGATGGATGTAGGGGGGTTGTTGAGAGTCTCAAGGGAGAGGATTGCGTGGGCGGCGAGGGGCCTTTACCCAGTGATTCCCTAGAGAAAGAATCAAGAAGTGGCGGGGGCATTTTGTGGAGCGGGGTGACTCGGCGGGAGAGAGAGACGCGCGTGTGAGACGACGAGGAACATGAGAAACAACATGAGGCCGGGTTTGACTGGTCAGAAAATTTCATTTCGAGCGCCGACGCGCGCTCCTTTCTATTTTCTCGCGCGCCCGCCTCTCTCTCGTTGCCGCGGCCACACACGCACACCCACACAGCTCAGCAATCTCCACACACGCACACACACACGCACGCACGCCACACACATGGACATCGAGGCCGAAGTCTTTGGCGATGCAGGCGGCGCACCCGGCGCCCCGCCTGACGATGGCCTGCCCCCCGAGTTTGCGGCCATGTCCGCGGACGACATCGCCCGGCGCACCCGCCTGCTGGACACGGAGGTCCGGGTGTTGCGGGATGAGGCGACCCGCCTGGGGCTGGAGCAGGGCAACCTGACGGAGCGGGTGAGTTTGTGTGTTGAGAGCATTGGACACGAGCGCTCAATGGGTTTTGCGTGTTTGCACACGGCGTCTTTGAACACCTGGGGGGTCCCGGACGCCCTGCCCACTTCGTCCAGGACTGGATGGAGGAGTCACGCTGTGCACTGGACGTAGAACCGAGACGGGGAGCGCCGCGCCTGGCTGGGGAAACGCGCTCTCCTTTTGCGCCGCGCCGCGCCTGCTGTCGTGTTCACCCCCCCCGCCTGCTGGTCTCTCTCGCGCCTTCTCCCACGCACTCCCTTCTTTCCACGCAGGTCAAGGACAACAAGGAGAAGATCAAGCTGAACAACCAGTTGCCCTACCTGGTCGGCAACATCGTGGAGGTTAGTGAGAGAGAGAGAGGAGAGAAAAAAGGAGAGCAAGCACCACACGCGCCGATCGCATCCCTCCCCTCATTTTTGCGCAACCTCGCTCACCCCTCCATCTTTTCAGGTCCTAGACCTCGGCCCCGACGACGATGAGGAGGAAGACGGCGCTGCCGCCGACGCGGACGCCCAGCGGTCAGGCAAGGCGGTCGTGCTCAAGACGTCCACCCGGCAGACCGTCTTCCTGCCCGTCCCGGGGCTGGTGGACGTGGCCACCCTGAAACCGGGCGACCTGGTCGGCTGCAACAAGGATTCCTACCTCGTCCTGGACACCCTGCCCGCCGAGTACGACGCCCGGGTCAAGGCCATGGAGGTGGACGAGAAGCCCACCGAGGACTATTCGGACGTCGGCGGCCTGGACAAGCAGATCCAGGAGCTCGTGGAGGCGGTCGTCCTGCCGGTCACGCACGCGGCCGCGTTCAAGAAGCTGGGGATCAAGCCGCCCAAGGGCGTCCTCCTGTATGGGCCGCCCGGCACGGGCAAGACCCTGCTCGCCCGGGCGTGCGCGGCCCAGACGGACGCCACCTTCCTGAAGCTTGCGGGCCCCCAGCTGGTGCAGATGTTCATCGGGGACGGCGCCAAGCTCGTGCGGGACGCGTTTGCGCTGGCCAAGGAGAAGGCGCCCTGCATCATTTTCATCGACGAGATCGACGCCATCGGCACCAAGCGCTTCGATTCCGAGCTGTCCGGCGACCGCGAGGTCCAGCGCACCATGCTGGAACTGCTCAACCAGTTGGACGGCTTCGCGTCCGATGACCGCGTGAAAGTCATTGCGGCCACCAACCGGGCCGACACGCTCGACCCAGCCCTCATGCGGAGCGGGCGCCTGGACCGCAAAATCGAGTTTCCGCACCCGGACGAGACGGCCCGGGCCAAGATCCTGGCCATCCACGCCCGCCGCATGAGCTTGGGTGGGGACATCAACTACGACGAGCTCGCCCGGTGCACAGACGACTTCAACGCAGCCCAGCTCAAGGCCGTGTGTGTGGAGGCCGGCATGCTCGCCCTGCGCCGGGACGGGCTCACGGTGTCCCACGAGGATTTCGCGGAGGGCGTGGTGGCGGTCCAGTCCAAGAAGAAGGCCAACTTAAATTACTATGCCTGAATGGAGGGGGAGAGGCGGGACAGAGTGGAGAGAGCCGGGGGCGGTGCGTGCGCGTTTTAGGCGGAGAGAGAGAGGCGGTATGAAAAAAAAAAGCATTTTTTTCCTTGTTTTGAAGAATTCACACGCACGCGCACCCGAAACCCCGGACGCAGCACACACACACCAAAACGCGAAATGCGAGCTCATTTGTGGGACTCTCCGCAAGGGGACCCAGGCGCCGTCACTCCCCCCGAGAAACAACAAAACAAACACGCACACACACACACACACACCTCCCACCATCCTTCCATCCATTCCATTTCTCAGTCATTCATTCCCCATGCTCAGTCCTCCTCATCCCCGGCCGCCTCCACCCGGACCAGGTCGTCGATGCGCAGGATGGTGATGGCCGCCTCCGTGGCGAACCGCAGGATGGCCGTCTTAGCGGCCGTCGGCTCCAGCACGCCCGCCGCGACGTTGTCACGCACGCCGGCCGAGGGGCCCGCCCCCGGGCGGGCGCCCGGGTCGGACAGGTCGAGCCCCACCCGGGCCCGCCCGGCCGCGCCTTTCCCCGTGTTGGGCGCCGCCCCGGGCGCGGACTCCGCCGCCTGGGCCGCGTAGTGGTGGGCTCGCAGCTTGGCCACCGCGTCCGCGGCGTCCCGGGCGGCGTTGACGGCCAGGGCTTTCGGGATGGAGAGGACCGCGTCTGCAAACTCGGCGATGGCGAGCTGTTCGCGGGACCCCAGGGTGGCCGCGTACCCCTCCAGGGCGACGGAGACCGCTGCCTCCGCCGCCCCGCCGCCGGGGACGACCGACCCAGACTCCAGGACGCGCCGCACCGCGCACAGGGCGTCGTGGACGGACCGTTCCATCTCGTCCAGCAGGAAGTCGTTGGCGCCGCGCAGCAGGATGGTCGCCCCGCCGGACGGGACGGGGACGGACGCGGCCGGGAAGGCGGTGGATGAGGGAGGAGAGGTGGTTGCGGCGGCGGGCACGTCGGCTGACGCGGCGTCGCCGACGGGTGCGGGCGTGGCGGGCGCAGGCACAGGCGCAGCAGGCGCGCCGTTGCCATTAGCGGCCGCCGCCGCGGCTGCGCCCTTGTCCCCTGTCGGGAGCACGCCGCCCCCACCCCGCACGACCAGGACGTCGTCGCCCGCGATGGACTCCTCCACCACCTCGATGGCGGTGCCCAGGGCGGCCGCATCGAAGGCCTCCCCGCCCTCCTCGTCCGCCAGGGAGGTCACCAGCGTGGCCCCCGTCGCGCGCGCGACCCGGCGCAGGTCGTCCTTCGGCACCCGCCGCACCGCGACCGCGCCCGCCTCCACGAAATATTTCAGGCACAGGTCGTCGATGCCCTTGGAGGTCAGCACCACGTTGGCGCCCGCGTCCAGGATGGCCTGGACGCGCTCCCGCGCGATGTCGCTCTCCCGCGACCGGATGGCCGCCAGCTCCGCGGGGTCGGACACCAACACCTGCACCCCCAGGTGCAGGCGCGCCTTCTGGAGGTTAAAGTCCAGGCAGGCCACCCGGGCGGGGGAGACCCGGGTCGGCATGCCCGCCGCCGCCTTGCCCATGTTGAGGGCAACCCCCCGGATGAGGCGGGAGTCGGCCATGGACCCGCCGGGCGCTTTCAGGATGGCGACCGACTTGATCGGGTACCTGTCCGGCCCGCCAGGGACGAGGGCGGGCTGGCGAATGGCCAGCACGGCCTCCACGACCAGGGCCGCGAAATGGTCGGGGTCCGACCCGATCACCTTGGAGGCCATGGAGGTGCGGGCGATGGCGGCCAGGGTGTCCGGGCCGAGCTCGGAGACGGGGATGGCCAGGCGGTCGGTGATGAAGCGGGTGGCCTGAGGGGGGAGGTTGTGAGTTTTTGATGCGAGAAGCGAAAAAAAAAAGCACAGACAAAAGGCGCGCGCCCCGCGCCTCCACCGTCGGCCTCTCTCTCCCTCCCACCTTCCTCCCCCCACCCTCGCTCTCTGCTCCTCATTCTGCTCACCTCCCGCATGGCCAAGCGGTACCCACTGATGACGGACGTCGGGTGGACCTTGTGGCGGACGAGGACATTCGCCCGGCGCAAGAGCTCCGCGGCCACAATGACGACCGAGGTGGTGCCGTCGCCGACTTCCTCGTCCTGCAGCTCAGCCAGGTCGACCAGGATCTGATTAAATGGAAGACACACACAGAGCGAGGGAGATAGAGAGGGAGGGCGAGCGCGAGAGAGGGCGTGAGCGTGGTGTGAGGCGGGGGCGGCGTGAAAATGGAGAGAGGGGGAAGGTTGCGAAAAAACACGCCGTGAGCACCCGTTGCTCTCCCCCTCCGCTCTCTCTCTCTCTCTCTCTCCTCATCTCACCTTGGCCGCCGGGTGCTCCACCTCCAGCAGCTTGAGGATGGTGGCTCCGTCGTTGGTGATGGTCACGTCCCCGATGTCGTCGACCAGCATCTTTGTGTGGGCGCGGGGTGGAGAGTGTCGATCGACGAGCGGAGCGAAGAAAAAAAAAAAACGCGCTCCCCCACCGATCTGCTCTCCCCCTCTCTTCTGCTCTTCTCCGCTCTTACCTTGTCTAGCCCCACCGGCCCCAGCGACGATTTCACGATGTTGGCTAGCGCCTGCACCGCCGTCACGTTCTGGGTGCGCACGTCCGCGCCCGTCGTCCGCTCGCCCTGGACGAGGGACTGGAAGGAGGACATGGCCGAGAAAAAGAGGAAAGAAGAGTGTTAAGAGTCTCTCCCTGCTTGAGCAGCCCGGCTTTTCCTGGCGAGGGCGGGTTCTGGGATGTGTCGAAGAAGGGAGGCAGGGCTTGAGCTGCGTGCGTGTGCGTGCGTGCGTGTGGGTGTGCTCCGCGACAGAGACGGCGAAAGAACGAATGAGTGAGAGAAGCCAAGGCGCGCCGCTTCGCGACCCCGCTGCGCTCTCTCCTCTCTTTTTCATTCACTCGTGTTCGGGCCCGCGCTGGAGGGCGCCCGATCTCACCCCTTTCCTCACGCTCGCTCGCTCCTGCGAGGAGCTTCACCCACTCCTATTAACCAGCACGGCGTCTGGGAGGGTGGGACACGCACACCAATGCCGTTCCCTCCGCCCCAACCTGATGCTGCGCCTGGCGCGCCGTCCTCTTCCCGTCCGCCCCGCCCACCGCTGGCCGAGGCCACCACGCCCCGGCCTGGGGAGGGAGTGAGCGGCGGCTCGCCACCCCCGCCCTCCACCTCGACCACCCCGCGCCGCCGCCCGGAGTGGGCGTCCCCGGGAAAGTCGCCGAGCGCGGGAGCGACGACGCCGCGCTCGCGCTCGCGCCCGCGGTCCGCCGCGGCCGGCGCCTCGCCCGCCTCGTCGTCGGCCTCCGTCATGGGCCGGGTCAGCGAGCAGTGGCGCAAGGCGACGGCGACCCTGGTAAGGGAGGAGAGAGAGGTGGATGAAAGAGTAGGGAAGAAATAGCGAGCACGACGCGCGCGCGGCGCTCTCGCCCTCTCGGCTCTTGCTCGTCGACCTGGACCCCTTTCCCTATTTTCCATTTCCATTTCCCTAACGCCCCGCTCCAACGACGACGACCCACGCCTCCTCTCTCACCCGACACACGCACACACGCCTCCTCCTCCTGCACTGCCCTCCTCACAGGCCCAAACCCCCGCCGTCCTGCGCAAGTCGGCGGGCGACTTGAAGGCCCTCGTCACGTCCGCCTCCTCCCTCGACGCTCGCCGCTTTGACGCGGCCAACCCGATCGCCATGGCCGCCGCCGCCGCCGCCCGCATGCGGCGCCAGACGCTGACGGCGGAGGAGATGGAGGCGATCATGGGGGCGGCGGGGGGTGCCCCCCCGCCGCCCGCCCAGCCGCCCACGCCGGGCGGCGAGGAGGGCAAGCAGCAGAAGAAAAAGACGGCGGCGGCAAGGCGGGTGGGCAGGGGGCGGCGCGCACCCCCGCCCTCCAGCGTCGTCCTCCTCGGCCCGGGCGCCCGCTTGCCGCCCGCCGTCGGCAACTCCATCAAGACCGCCAAGTACAATGCCGCCACCTTCCTGCCCCGCTTCCTCTTCGAAATGTTCTCCCGGGCGGCGTACCTGTACTTCCTGCTCCAGGCCATCCTGTCGTGGATCTCTGTCGTCTCGCCCTTTGGCGGGACGGGCTCGACGCTCGCGCTCGCGTTTGTGCTGGCCGTCGCCGCCGTGAAGGCCCTGGTGGAGGATGCCAAGCGCCACGCCCAGGACCGGGCCACCAATGCGAGCGTGGCTCACCTGGTGGAACCGGATGGCAGCGTGCGGGACATTCCGTGGCGGGACGTGCGGGTGGGGCAGGTAAGGAAGGAGGGGGTATTTTCTTTTCGCTCTCCTCATTTTTTTTCTTTTTGCTCCTTCAACCTTCTCTCACGTTCATTTTTTTCCTCTCATCATTTTCACAGATCCTCCGCGTCAACGACGACGAGCTCTTCCCCGCCGACCTGGCCTGCCTCTACTCTGGCCTCAACGACAACGTCTGCTTCATCAAAACCACCAACCTGGACGGCGAGAACAACCTCAAAATCCGGCGGCCGGTCGACCTGCGAGACGACGCGCCAGCGTCCGAGGCGGAGGCCCTGGGTCTCGCCGGCGTCCTCACCTACGAGGCGCCCTGCGCCAACCTGCACCACTTCAAGGGGCGCCTGCGTTTGGATGGCACGCTGGCGGCGCCGCCGCCGGCCGTGGCGGGAGCGCCCCCCGCCGCCTCGGGCGGCGGCGGCGGCGGCACAATCGCTCCTGACCCCGCCCCCGCCGCCCTTGCTGCCCTCGCCGCCTCCGCCGCCCCTACCCCGGCCTCCCGCACCGTGCCCGTCACCATCAACGAGGTCCTCCTCCGGGGCTGCCTGCTCAAGAACACGGGCCACATCCTGGGCGTCGTCCTGTACGCGGGCCCCGAAACGCGCATCCAACAAAACGCGGCCGCGACGCCTTCCAAAGTCGGGTCGTTCGACGCGTTTTTGAATTTCCAGATCGCCTTTGTCATGGCCCTCCAATTCCTCATGTGCGCCGCCTGCGCGGCAGCGGGCGTCTTCTGGCGACAGGCCCAGGGCGGCAAGCGCCCCCACCTGGCCATGGCCTCCCCCACGGAGGCCAACCCGGCCTCGCCCGCCGCGTACGGGGGCGTCCTCTTTGTCACGTACTGGATCCTCTACTCCTACCTGGTGCCCATCTCGCTCTTCGTCACCCTGGAAATCGTCAAGTTTTGGCAGGGGTTCCTGTACATCAACTGGGATGCGGAGATGGTGGACCCAGGCACGGGCGACGGTGCGCTCGCCCGCAACACGGGGCTGAATGAGGACCTGGGCAAGGTAGAGTACATTTTTTCAGACAAGACGGGCACGCTGACGGCCAATGAGATGGCCCTGCGGTGCGTCTGCGCGGGAGGGAAGACTTACGGCGACCTGGATTTCCGCCTGGAGGACTGGGAGGGCGGGCCCGGGCCGGCATGCGCGCGGGCGTGGGATACGGGGGCGGCGGCGGGCGCGGAGGCGTTGGCGGGGACGGGAGAGTGGGGGGCCCTGGTCGCGGCGGGCGGGCGGAAAGAAAAGGGCAGCGTCAGCGGCGCATCCTCTTCCGACCCCGCCACCGCGTCCGCCACCGCCCTGGCCGACCTGTGGATTGCGCTGTGCGTATGCCACTCCCTAATCGTGGAGGAACCGGACGATGGCGAGGAGGGCGGCGCGGGTGGCGCTTCGGAAGGGGACGATGACGAGGAGGGCGGCGGCACTTCCGAAGCGGACGCCTCCCCGTCCAAAAAGGCGGGTGCCACCCCGCGCTCTCCATCCCCCTCCCCCTCCGCCCCGCCCTCCTCCTCCTCGCCGGGCGCGACGCCCCCCCTCCCAGCCCTGGGAGTCTACCAGGGCCCCTCCCCCGACGAAGTGGCCCTGGTCGAAGCCGCCCGGGCCCTGGGCTTTGAGTTTGTGGGGCGGTGCGCGGGCGGGCTGCGCCTGAGCCTGCTGGGCGTGGACGCCGTGCTCGAAGTCCTCAACGTCATCGAGTACACGTCCTCCCGGGCCCGCATGTCCGTGGTCGCCCGGACGCCCGACGGGACGGTGCGCCTGTACTGCAAGGGTTCGGACGCGGCCGTCCTGGCGGCGCTGCGGCGGGACACACCGACAGATGTGCTCGCCGCGACCGACGCGGCCCTCCACGGTTTCGCGCGCCGGGGCCTGCGCACCCTGGTCGTCGCGACCCGGGTCCTGGAGGCCGACGAGTGGGCGGCCTGGGACGCCCGCTACTCGGCCGCGGCCTCCTTGCTGGAGGGCCGGGAGGAGGCCCTGGCCGAAGTGGCGGGCGAGGTTGAGACCGGCCTGACCCTGGTCGGCGTGACGGCGATCGAGGACAAGCTGCAGGATGGGGTACCCGAGGCGGTCGCCACGCTCCTGGATGCCGGCATCAAGGTGTGGGTCATCACGGGGGACAAGCAGGAGACGGCCATAAACATTGCGGTCTCCTGCCGCCTGGTCCGGGACGCGGAGCGGCTGCTGGTCCTGAACGCGGACTCGCCCGCGGCGGCGGCCGCCCGCGTGCGCGAACTGCGGGCTGAGCTGGACGCCCGCGAGCGCGGGGGCGGGGGTCCGGGAGGGGGCCCGCCCCTGTCACGCACGCCTTTGCCCATCCCGCGCGTCAGTGGCGGCCCGCCCCTCACCAACCTGCACGTCGGCGAGCTGGTCATCGACGGCGGCACCCTGACCCACATCCTGGGCGACAGGGAGGCGGAGGCGGCGCTGGCCGCCCTGGGCGCGCGCTGTGGCTCCGTCGTCATCTGCCGGGCGTCCCCCGCCCAGAAGGCCGGCATCGTCAACATGATGCGGGAGCACGAGGCCACCTCCGCGGTGGGGCGGGCCCGGGGCGCGCTGGCCTGGTACCGGCGGGCGATGCGGACGCAGGCGGGGCGGATGCTGTCTGTGGGCGATGGCGCGAACGACGTGGCGATGATCCAGGCGGCCGACGTCGGGGTCGGGATCATTGGCAAGGAGGGCCGCCAGGCCGTGAACAACGCGGACTTTGCGGTCGGCCAGTTCCGGTTCCTAGTGCGCCTGCTGCTGGTGCACGGGTCGCTGTCGGCTTACCGGCTGGGGCGGCTGATCAAGTATTCCTTCTACAAAAACGTCGTGTTTGCCGGGCTCCTCTTTTTCTACCAGCCGTACGCCGGCTTTTCGGGGCAGGCCCTCGTGGACGACATTTCGGCGGCCGCCTACAACGTCCTCTTCACGGCCCTGCCCATACTAGCCTTTGCCGTCGCCGACCGCCCCGTCCGGGGCCTGGACACGCTCGTGCGCTACCCCCAAACCTACCACCCGCGGGGGTCCCTCACGACGCGCGCGTTTTGGAAAAACGGGGTGCTGATGGCGACCCTGGACGCGGCCATCTGCTTTTTCGTGCCCTACTACGCGCGCGTGGCGGGCGGGCACACCTCCTCGGCCTCCAGCAAGGTCGGCCCTGCCGGGCACGCGGCGGTGGGCGACGTGGACGTGTACGCGCTGGGCAAGACCGCCTTTGTCGCCGTCCTCGGGGTCGTCTCGTTGGAGGTGGGCCTGGTCTCCCGCTTCTGGACCGCGCCCTTTGCGGCCGCCCTGGGCCTCTCCTACGCCGCCGTCTTCCCCTTCCAGCTCATGTACCCGGCCGCCCTGAAAGCCGTCGGCACGCGCGACGTCGCCCAGGTGGGCGTGGCCGCCCGCCTGTTTGCGTCGCCCCGCTTCTGGCTGGTCTGCCTGCTGTGCGCGGCCGCCGCGTACGGGCACCGCCTGGCGGAGCGGGGGGTGGTATGGCTGTTCCGGCCGGCCGACCTCATGATCCTGGAGGAGATGGAGGCCGCGGAAGCGGCGGCTGCTGGGGCAAAGGAGAAGGAGACGCGGGGTGGGGGCACTGTTGCCGCCGCCGCCGCGGACGCCAACGCGGCCGACGCGTCGGGGCGGGAAGCCGGCTGGCAGGCCGAACGCCGGCTGGCGGCCCTGGGGAGTAGTAGGCGGGCGTGAGATGGATGTGGGAGATTTAGAGCCCTTAATTTTGAGCTGATACGGGCGTGTAAAACTCTATGCACACACAAAAACCAAACCTCTGCATACAAAGCACACACAATCTACCCCTGCTGCTGCTGCGGCGGCTGCTGCGGCGGCGGCGCCTGCTGTTGCTGCTGCTGCTGGTCGGCCGGCGGCGAGGCCAGGACGACCCCACCAGCCACCGCGCGCGCGGCCGCGGCGGCCGCCCCGCCGCGCGTCGAGCGCCCCCGGGATGTCAGGCCAATGCCGGGCGGGGATGCTGCGCCGCCAAGCGGGAACGGGGGCGCCACCATCAGCCCACCAGCACTGCCGCTGCCGGCGTGGTGGTGGTTGCTGTTGTTGACGAAGAGCAGGCCGGGCGGGGAGGCAGGCGGCGGGCGGCCCCCGCCCCCCCCTCCCCGGGGGCTGGTCGGCCGCGGCCCCGCCCGCGGGCTAGCCGGGTGGCGGGTTGGGTGCGCGTGTGCGTGGTGGGGGCCAGGCTGTGTCATGGCGTGCGGCGGCGGGGTGGGCGAGGACGACGGCAGCAGGGGCGGGGCGGCCGCGGGAGGAGAGGGCGCGGCGGCAAAGGCGACCGCCTCCTCCACGAGGCGTCGGCGGGTGGCGGGCCGGGCCGACTCGGCGTCCTCGCCCTGCTCGACGCCCGCCGCCGCGTGCGGGGCGTACCCCACGCTCCCCCCCCCGCCATCCGCAGCGCACACGCCCGGCACGGCCTCCCGGCACACCCCCCCGCCATCCAGCAGGCTGCACCCGCCGCCCGTGGTCGTCGTCGCCCCCCCCTCTGACGCGGACGAGGCGGCCGCCCCAAACCCGGGCGGCACGTCCTCGTCCGAGTCCGGCGCGTCGTCCAGCTCATAGTACGGCCCCGGACGGGACGGGCGCGGGGCGGCGGCGTACTGGACAAAGGCCGGGTCGGACCAGGAGGGGGCGGACAGGACGGCGACCGCCCCCAAATTCGAGTAGCGCCCCTCCCCACCACCACCACCACCCTCGCCCGCATCATCGCACGGGGCCTGCTGCTGGAACATGGGGTAGTCGGGCGCGGAGAACACCGTGCACAGGCGCCCGCCCGGGCCGGCATGGTCGACCGCGTACCCGCCCAGGACGCCGGCCATGCCGTCGCAGGCCCGGCCGTCCCGGGCGTCGGGGCCCTCGTGGGAGCGCAGGACGAGGCGCAGGTTGGAGGCCGCGAGGAAGGCCGCAGTGACGTCCGGCCCAAACGTCAGGCCCACGCCCCGGCCTTCGTTGAGGGCCAGGCCGGGCTCCGCCGCCGGGTCGGACCACAGGACGTCCGCGGCCAGGGCGGACGCGCCCCGCCCGGACGGGTCGATGCCGCCCTTGGAGGCGGCTCGCAGCTGGTCGAGCGTGCCCAAAGTGACGGGCCCGGGCGCGCGGCGGGCCGGGCCTTTCCGGCGGCGCTTGCCGCCCAGGCCGCCCAGCCCGGGCGGGGGCGGGGGCATCGGCGCGGGGGGCGCCCGCCACAGGCCGCCGTGGACGACGAGCGTGGCCCGGCCGACCACGCAGGCGAGGGGCAGGCCCGCAAACGCGCGCGTGGCCGCCCGCCAGACCGCCCGCCCGGGGCCCGCCCCGTACTTGGCGAGCGCCTCGCCCAGAAAGCCGTACACGGTGGTGCAGGCGACGGACTCGTGGTTGCCCCGCAGCAGGACGACCCCCTCCGGCACGGCCAGGCGCCAGGCCGCCAGCAGGAGCACCGTCTCCAGCCCCCACGCGCCCCGGTCCACAAAGTCGCCGTTGAAGACGTACAGGTTGCGCGGGCCGGGCGGGCCCATGATGCGCATCATGTGGGCGACGTCCTGGACGTGGCCGTGGGTGTCGCCGACGACGACCACCCGGGCGCGGGGGTGGGGGTCGAGCTGGGTGTGAGAGGGGAGGAGGGGTGAGCGAAAAAAGGGAAATGGAAAAAAGTAATCGGTGGGGGGAAATGGAAAAAATTAATCGGTGGGGGGGAACTGATCGAGGTTTGGAAACCACGCGCGCGCGCGCCCCTCCCCTCCTCTCCGCTTTTCCAAAACTCACATCCACAACGGTCGGCTGCGCCTTCACCGCGTCACCCAGAGCGTCCAGCATGGCCATGGCGACGGCGTGGGGCACGACCGCGGGCAGGGCGTCGGGCTCCAGCCAGGACGCGGCTTCCAGGGAGGCCGCGGTCGCGGCCGCCCAGGCTCGGGTCGCCGTCGCGCGGAGCGGCAGGCCGCTTGCGGTCGCAAACGCAAACGCGACGGGGGGCGGGGTCGGGGGGTGGTGAGGGGGCGCGGGCGCCTCCGCCCCGCCTCCGCCCGTCCTCCCGACCACATGGCCGCCTGGTGAGGTGGCGGCGGTGGGCGGCGGCGGCGGCGGCGGTGGCGGGCCCGGCTTGAGCGGGGCGGGCACTGCAATCCCGCCGCTGCCGCTTGGGGGGCTGCCCGGTCCGCCGCCCGCGGCCGGCGTCCGCACAACGCGCGGGGAGCGGGGGGACCCCATCTGGTGGTCGGTCATGGCTGGAGGTTCGCGCGAGGCGAGGGGAGGCGCGCTACGCGGCGGAGCAGGGCGCGGACGCACACGCACCGAGTCCTGCAACGTCGTCCTGTGAAGTTTGGGCGCGAGCGACGGCCCAGCTCTTTTTTCACTCCACGCTTCTTCCGCGCGCCCGACCTCTCACTCCCAACCAGCGGCCCGCGCACCCACACCCACACACGCCCTCCCTTCCCCTCGCATACAGGGATGGCCCCCACTAGGCAGGAAATCATGGGCCGCCTCGCCCGGGCGTGGGTCCTGGTGTGCGATTACGGCAAGGTAGGAGAAATAAGAAGAAGAAGAGTGGAGAGCGGGTGAACCCGCCTATAGCCCCAGCGCGTGCGCTGGTCAGAGCGCGGTAAGGGTATCGGGGGGCCCGGCACTGGTGGCAGCGGTGGACGGTGGCCCACTTTTGCCGGTGCGCGTTTTCCTGTGCTAGGAAAAAAAATAAGAGGAGCTGCAGACGCGGCAGACGAAGGAAGACAGCGCTCCTCGCTCACTCCTCTCTCTCTTCTATTTGACATCATTCTCTCTTTTCCATTAATTTTTTTAGCCCATCGTCCACGTCGCCTTCATCCCGGCCATCCTGGCCCTGGGCATGGCGTACACGGAGCCCCGGCCGTCGCTGGTCCAGCTGCTGGCGCCCATGTAAAATAAAAAAAAACATCACATCACACACACGCACACGCTCAACTCATCTCCCCCCTCTGGCCATTTTTCCCCCTCTCTCTTTCTCTCTCTCTCTCTCTCCATCCCCCTCATTCAGCTATGGACGCCGGCAGCCCCGCCGGCGGCGCCGCCCGCGGACCGCCCGACGCCGTCCATCCGGGCGGCGGCGCCGCTGCTGCTCCACCGCCGGGCGACGCCCGGCCGCCCCCCCCACCCCCGCCGCCGCCCGCCAGCCGCAGGTCGCGGCGCAGGAACTCAAACGACGAGGAGGACGCCGCCCCGAGGAGCGTGGTGAGCGTCCCCCCTCCTCCCCCTCCTCCGTGCCCGTTCCCGTTGCCGCCCGCCGGCGTGGGCGGCGCCAGCAGCGCGGCCGGGATGGGCAGCTCCCCGTACAGGCCGCCATCGTCCATGGCGCCCGCCACGTCGGACGCGGTGAAGGGGATGGAGGAGTCATCGTCCAGGAGGAAGGAGTGCGACCCGCCGCCCACCGCAGGCACGGCGGCTGCGCCGGCTGCGCCGGCCCCCCCCCCCGCCGCGGCCGCCACCATGGCCGCCTTCATCTCGGCCAGCACGCCGGGGGCGACCGTCTCCGTGTGGTACCGGTCGTCCCAGTACATGGTGGCCAGGCGGTAGAGCTGCTGGACGGAGAGGGCCGGGCACAGGTCGCCCGCCAGGTCGGCCAGGCTCTTGCGCGGCTTGGCGTGCAGGACGAGGAACGTGACGGCCTGGCGGATGTGGGCCAGCTCGGCCGCCGCGCACCCCACCCACGCATCGCCGGCCGCCTCCGCCCACGCCTCCACCTCGGCCAGGCCCGCCCGGACGTACTCCCCGTTCGCGAAGGAGCAGCACTCCCGGCGGAGGAGCAGCTGGTTGAAGAGCTGGACGTCCACAAAGCCCCACAGCTGGCGGAAGAGGTGGCGGACGAGGAAGGGCGGGACGTGGGCGGCCCGCAGGGTGGCCAGCAGGCCGTCAAAGGCGGCCAGGACGGCGGCCCAGTGCGGGGATAGGGTGGACGGGGTGGTGGGGGCGGCGGCGACGGCAGAGGGGGAGGCCGGGTCTGCGCCAGCCGCCGCGGCGGCCACCGCCCGCCGGGCCGCGCCCCGGGGCCCCGCCCCACCCCCGCGGGGCGCGTGGATACAGGCCGCCAGCTGGGGGGCGACCGCCTTCTTGACGTTGTCCCGCAGCATGGGGAAAATCTTCTGCACAAAGGCGTCCAGCTGCTGCTTGAACAGGAGGGCCGGGTACTTGGCCTCCACCGCCCGGAACCCGCCCGCCCCGCCGCCGTGGATGGAGGCCTCGCCCGTGAGGGCCGGGGAGGAGGCAGACGGGGCGCCGCCGGTGGGGGAGACGCTGCCCCCGCCGCCCGCCACGGCGGCCGCCCGGGAGAAGAAGGCCGTGAACGAGCCGCCCCGCCCCCCGAAAAAGCCTCGCGAGGCCGGTTCGGCCGCGCCGCCCGCCCCGCCCACCCCGCCCGCCCGCAGGCGGGCCGAGTACGCCCCGCCCGCCGCGGGCTTGATGTTGCGCTGCAACAGGAACAGGAGGGTGACCGTGGTCGACAACCAGTACGCGAGGCAGGCGTCATCATCCTGGCGCGCCTCGATCGCGGCGCCCATCGCGTTGATGACCCGGTCGAACAGAGACGTCCGGTCCGCGGAGAACGCCTTCCACTGCAGGCAGCACCGGAAGACGAGCAGGGCGGCCAAGGGGCGGCCCTGCGGGGTGAAGCCCAGGCCCTCGTCCGCGATGGCGGCCAGGAGCCGGTCCTGGTCGGCCGAGCGCTGCTCGCGCAGGAGCAGTTGCTGGCGCGTGTACAGCTCCCGCTGGCGGCGGTCGACTTCGGAGAGGGCGGCCGGGGGGGGGGCGCCGGCGGCGCCTTCGGGGGTGGCCAGGGCGAGGGCGGAGGCAGCGGAGGGGCGGGCGAGGCCCGCCGCCGCCGCTGCTGCCGCAGCCCCACCACCACTCCCGACCGCGGCCGCGAGCGCGGCCTGCCCAGCCGCCACCTCCTCGCCCAGGCGGGCCGCCCGGTCGCCCGCCACCAGGGCCTCCTCCCGGGCGGCGTCGCGCTGGGCGAGCGCGTTGGCTAGGCGGGCGCCCAAGTCTTCCGCGGCGGCGGCAGCTCCCGCCTCCGCGTCGGCCCGGGCCTTGTCCGCGGCCGCGCGCGCGGCGGCCGTCGAAATAGTGTCGGCCGCCGCGGCTGCGACCGCGGCCTCCGCCTGGGTCCGGGCGGCGGCCGCCTCCGCCCGGGCGGCGGCGAGGTCTTCAGCCGCGGCCGCCGCGGCCGCCTGGGCTTCGGCCCGGGCGGCCTGCGCCGCGGGCGACGCGGCCCCCCCAGCCCCGGCCCGGGGCGCGCCCCCCGCGGCCACCCCGCCAGGGGCGCCCCCCCCCCCCCCCCCCCCCGCAAAAAACGCCTGGCGCAGCTCGTCCCGCTGGGCCGTGACCGTGGCCAGCCGGCCCTCAAGGTCCTTAACCACGGCCTCCAGGTTGGCCTTGTCCGCCCGCAGCGCGGTCGCATCCCCGGCCGCCCGCCGCCGGGCCCGGGCCTCCCGCCGGGCCAGCCGGCACCGCCAGGCGCACTGGACAGAGATGGCCGCCGCCCGCAGCCGGT
>Ga0315273_10001102_pt1 | contig 30039 bp, 27 predicted proteins | sample YL17G02_0_MG_FD_205753 | JGI IMG/M metagenome (GOLD analysis project Ga0315273, IMG submission 205753) | Sediment microbial communities from Yellowstone Lake, YNP, Wyoming, USA - YL17G02_0 | ecosystem: Environmental > Aquatic > Freshwater > Lake > Sediment | place: USA: Wyoming | collected... | reverse complement strand
ATCACCGCTTCCACCCCTTGATGGTATGCGGCACGAATATCGGCTTCGCTCGGTATCGACTTCATCTTCATTGCTGTTCTAAACACCCGTTCTCGCTTTTCGTCTCGAATCAAGCTGAGTAGTTACGGGAATGAACAGGAAGCCCTCGCAAATTCTGTCAACGCAATTCGAGATTATGCAAAGTGGATCGATAAGCTTGAAAAATTCTGGATTCCCCTTAATACAGATATTGAAACCCACGTTGAGCAAGTCTGGGAAGATTATAATATTGACAAAAATTATAATCGTGTTGAAAAAGATGGGTATACCGTGGAGCCTTTCTTTGAACATGATTGGAAACCGCTTACCGCAACAGACATCGAACATGGACTGAAATTGCTGGAATGGTCCCGCTCTGATTTACTCTCAATAGTACAGAAGCTCACACCTGAGCAATGGAGATATAAGAAGGAGGGCGAACGCTGGGATATTGCAGGAATCGTCAATCACATTGGCGGGGCAGAGTGGTGGTATCTGGATCGACTCGGGCTGGCATTCCCGCGCGATGAAGTTCCCAAAGAGCCTGTTGAACGACTAGCCAAAGTCCGCAATTTGATGAATGAAGTGTTGCCAACATTGAAAGATGTAGATCAGGTCCTGGGCATGGACGGTGAATTCTGGAGTCCGCGAAAGGTGTTGCGACGCGCACTCTGGCACGAACGCGATCACACGGAGCATATTCAAAAATTACTCTAAGAGAAGTAAATCTTGAAGTCGAAGGCTAATATGCCAGACTACGACGCAATCATCATAGGATCAGGGGCAGGCGGACTGACCGCCGCGGTGGCACTCGCGCAGGCGGGCAAGAAAGTGCTCGTCCTTGAACGGCGTCACGTTCGCCTGCGGCCCAATGTAGGCAGGCCAGGTGGTTATTTTGTAACGGATGCTGTTTGGTTGGGCGAGAGCTTTCGCGGGAGGGAGGGTAAGTCCAAACCTGACATGTCTTCGCGAATCCGTGATTAATCGTGGTTTAAGTCCACGCGAGCGGGCTGGTTAAAAAGGGCGTGCCTGAGACATGTCAGGTTTTATTATGGATGTCCGTTTGGTTGGGCGAGAGTCCACACGGGAGGGAGGGTGGTCAATGGCGCGGAGGAATGGCAGTTAATGGAATAATTTTGGGTTATGGATTATCATGCCAGTTATGCGTATCTGGATCGCCCGCCTATTCATCGGTATTGTCACCATCTGGAATTTACAAGCCGCGTTTATATTCATTTTTTCGCCCGGCGGATTTGTGCGCTCGTTTGAATTGTCTGGTGCAGCGGGCGAAGCTGCTGTGCGCGGAGTGGGCGTCCTGTTCCTGATGTGGAATGTGCCTTATCTATTCGCTTTGCAAAATCCAGTTCGTTACCGGCTCGCGCTGTATTTTGCCACCCTCATGCAATTTGTGGGATTGATCGGGGAAAGTTATATTTTATCCACTCTATCCATGGAGCATGTCATCTTGAGAAACTCCATTTTTCGGTTTATCACCTTTGATGGGGCAGGGCTATTATTTCTGGTGCTTGCATATCTTCTCGTAAAAAACAAAAGTGCCTCGGTCGGTCTATAAGCCGCGTTCTGTCCAGCAATAGGAATTCCCTACGCCTGGGCAATCATCTCTCTGGGCGGAGCGTTACCGCGCCGCTCAATGCAGCCTACCCGGGGCTGATACGAAGACGAGCAGTCTCCGATCGTCCGAAGACGATTTCGCCCCTGCTTGGCCTTGCTCCCGACGGGGGTTACCTGGCCGCTCGCATTACTGCGCGCGCCGGTGGTCTCTTACACCACCTTTTCACCATCACCCGCCCTCACCCCATCCCCTCTCCTATTGGGAGAGGGGTGCAGGGGTGAGGGGGCTGTCTGTTTCTGTGGCCCTGTTCCGGCAGGTTCGCGCCTTTCGGCGTTCCCCGCCCCGGATGTTATCCGACGTCGTGCTCCATGGAGTGCGGACTTTCCTCGACCCTGACCATGCAGGGCCGCGACTGCCCGACCGACCTGAGGCAATTTCATCATAATCGCTTGAGGAGTTGACGTCAACTACCTGACACCCATAACCGGGAAAACTCAACCTTGAGAAAGCCACAAGATACAGTTCTTTTGGGTGGACAATTCAAGAAAAGACATTAAAATAGAGAGGGTTTGAAACCCCACGAAAAGGAACACCTGTGAGCAACTGGCCTGGAAAATACGTCATTGGGTTAACTGGCAATATTGCAACTGGCAAGAGTGTAGTGCGCCGCATGTTGGAGCATTTAGGCGCGTATACAATTGATGCAGATGCCTTATCTCATCGCGCCATCGCCAGGGGCGCGCCCGGGCATCAACCTGTGCTGGATACATTCGGGAAATGGTTGGTCAACAAAGACGGTGAAATCGATCGTTCGAAACTTGGCAATCTTGTCTTTGGCGATCGCGAAGCTTTGGAACAGTTGGAAAATATTGTTCATCCACTGGTCAAGCAGGCCGCTACCATGCTAATTCAGCGTGCCATACAACCTGTCGTCGTTGTGGAAGCGATCAAATTACTTGAAAGCGACGTATGCAAGGCTTGCGATACGATCTGGGTCACCACAGCGCCGGAAAAAATACAGGTGGAACGTTTGGTACGCAAGCGCGGGTTTACGAAGGAACAAGCGTTGGAGCGCATCCGCATTCAGGGCGCGCAAAGCGATAAAGTGGCCGCGGCCAATATGGTCATTCACAATACAGGTTCTTACGAAGATCTGTGGGAACAGATAAGCACAGAGTGGAGGAAGATCTCGCCAGGTGGAACAGGAGATAGCCTCCCTTCCATCAAGAAAACCGAGACCGGAGAATTTTCAGTACAACGCGGACGTCCGCGCGACTCCGCTGTGATTGCCGGAATCATCACCCGCTTGAGCAAAGGCCAACAAAAAATGAAGTCCGAAGATGTTATGGCGCAGTTCGGCGATAAGGCCTATTTTTTGCTCAAACTCAATAACAACGTTGTGGGGCTGGCAGGCTGGCAAGTGGAAAATCTTGTAGCCCGCACTACAGACCTGTATCTCGAAGATGCCATTAACCCGGCCAAGGCATTGGATGCTCTCGTCAATGAAGTGGAACGAGCTTCCGGTGATCTTCAAGCCGAAGCTTCGTTGCTCTTCCCATCCCTTACGCTTGCCGCACAAGAACCAGTGCTTAAGGCTTTAGGATATGAACCGCGCACCCCCGATACATTAGGCGTGCAGGCGTGGCAGGATGCCGCAGACGAATCCATGCCAAAAGATGGCGTCATGTTCTTCAAGCAGTTACGGCAAGATCGCGTCCTGCGACCTATTTAATACCTTGCAAGCCAGGTCTGTGCTTTTTCGGCGCAAGATTAACCGCGAAGCACGCTACACCTGCCTGATTTGCCAAGCAAATCACGGGCGGTGCCAGGGAGAGCGCGAAGGCTTTTCCAGTTTTTTTCTTAGCGTTCTTTGCAGCCTAAGCCCCCAGAATGAGGGTCTCGGTCCGATTTTGAAAGCTAATTCTAAAAGTGACTGAATTTCTAAATAACCTCTTTTTTATATTTCAACGTCTTAACTGGCTGAGTGTCATTGACATTCTACTGGTCACTTTTATTTTCTTCGGTTTGCTTTATTCCCTGCGCGATACGCAAGCCATGGTGTTATTGCGCGGCGTGATCATGCTGGTCGTCCTGATCATCCTATTGACCAGCCTTGTGGACCTGCCAGCTTTTTCGTGGCTCGTGAAGAACGCCTTGCCCGCGCTTTTACTTGCCATCCCGGTCGTTTTCGCACCCGAGATCCGGCGGACTCTCGAACGCATCGGTCGCGCCGGGAGCTTTGGGCCTGCCGCCGCCAAATCGATTGACCTTAACCTTGCGCAAACCATCCGCGCAGTAGTCAGCGCCTGCGCAAGATTATCAGCCCGCCAGCATGGGGCCTTGATCGTCATGCAGCGCCTCGATAGCCTTGATGAATATGCCGCCAGTGGTGTGTACATGAATGCAAAGGTCACGCCAGAATTGCTTTTGCAGGCCTTTTATCCAAACACACCATTGCATGATGGCGCGGTCATCATCGCCAATGGGAAATTAGTCGCCGCGGCCTGCGTCATGCCGCTTTCAGCCAGCGGCGTCTTGAACCGAACCCCTGAGCGCCAAATGGGACTCCGTCACCGTGCGGCGTTGGGCATCTCTGAAATAAGCGATGCCATCGCAGTGGTAGTCTCTGAAGAAACCGGCTCCATTGCGATCGCACATGCAGGCCGTATGTTACGCCGCTTGGATACTGAACGCCTCGAAAACATCCTCACTGCTTTCTTCCGCGGAACAGATGGCGCGCACAATCGCAATTTGCTTGTACGGCTATTCCCCGGATTATTTAAGCGAAAAGAAGATTAACCATGTGGCATTGGCTCGGAAAGAATTTTCGTACATTCCTTTGGGCACTGGCGATGGCCATGGCAGTCTGGATCGCGGCCGTCACCTCCGCCGACCCGGATGAAGCGCGTCTATTCCCAAACCCAATCCTGATCGAGATCGTCGGGCAGGACCCGGGGCTTGTGCTCAACACCGACATTCCCAAAGAAATGGAAGTAACTTTACGCGCGCCGCGTTCGGTCTGGGAACAGTTAAGTACAAACCCGCAGAGCGTACGCGCCGTGCTTGATCTTTCGGGTCTAAGCGCAGGCGAACATAGCGTTAACTTGCAAATCCAGGTCGACGCGCGGCCTGTGCGCATCGTCTCTGCCGGACCATCTTCAGTCACGTTTATGCTTGAGCCATTGATAACAAGAAGATTGGATGTGGAACTGAGTATCAAAGGACAACCCGCCATAGGCTATCAGGCAGGTGAATCCAAGCTGGAGCCGGTACAAGTTGTCATATCCGGCGCCCAGTCCCAAGTCCAGAAAGTGACGCGGGCGCGCGTGGCAATTAATTTGGATGGCTTGCGCGAGAGTCTCGATCAACCGTATAAAGTCGAACTTGTGGATGAAAACAATCAAGCAGTCAAAAACCTAACTGTGACGCCGGAAAATATCCAGCTTAGCATTCCCATCAGCCAGCAGGGCGGTTATCGTGATATGGCGGTGAAGGTGATCGTGCGTGGACAAGTTGCCAGCGGCTATCGCCTTTCAAACATCTCTGTATTTCCCCCCGTTATCACTGTCTTCGCGGCCGACCCGAAAATTGTGAACGCCCTGCCCGGCGTTGTGGAAACAAAACCACTTGAACTGCAAAAAGCCAGTGACGACATTTCGACGCGGCTTGAACTAAATCTGCCTGAGGGTGTTTCTGTAGTTGGCGAGCAGACTGTGTTCATTCAAGCCGGCATATCGCCCATTGAAAGCAGTCTCACACTTTCAGGTGAAATAGTGGAAGTGGTTGGCCTGCCCGCCGACTGGAGCGCGCAAGTATCGCCGGCAACCATTGATGTGATTGTCTCCGGCCCCCTGCCCTTGCTGGATACATTAACTCGACAGGATGTGCGCGTGACAATAGATGTGACCGGCCTGACCGAAGGCGCGCATCAACTCGAACCCAAAGTGGAGATCCTGATCTCAGACGTGATCGTCGAATCGATCCTGCCCGGGACCGTTGAGGTGGTTCTCGCTTCGAACACCGCGCCAACCGCTAGCGCGACGCCCAAACCCTGATTATTTATGTCATTGCGAAGACGGCGCTCTCGAACGTAGTGAGACGTCGAAGCAATCCCCAAAGAGCGGGGACTTTCCCCTCGCAATAGGAGACTGCTTCGCCGAAGGCTCGCAGTGACACCTTATATGGAGAATTGCTTCCAAAGTCGGGAGACTTTGGACTCCGTAAGCAGGTACAATAGACTTATGACCAAACCCATTGTCGCTCTCGTTGGCAGGCCCAATGTGGGTAAAAGCACGCTTTTCAATCGTCTCGTTGGTGAACGCCTTGCCATTGTAGATGATGTTCCCGGAACGACGCGCGACCGTCTCTTTGCAGAATGTGAGTGGAATGGCCGCGCCTTCATAATAATAGATACAGGCGGTATTGACCCAACTCATGGTGGCAAAGCTCCGCTTTCGATCGGTTCTGCCGATTTCATTGATGAGATCCGTGAGCAGGCTCAGGCCGCCATCCGCGAAGCAGATGTAGTTCTGCTGATCACAGACGGCGAAACGGGCGTCACTGAGCCTGACCTCGAGGTAGCCAAGATCCTGCGGCGTTCACAGAAGAAACAGCCGGATGGAACATTCCTGCCGCCGATTTTTGTGGTTGTGAACAAATGTGAAAACCAAAACCGCCGCGATCAGGCAGGCGAATTTTACGAATTGGGCCTGGGCGATCCGCATCCGATCTCCAGCTTGCACGGCACAAATACCGGCGACCTGCTTGACATACTGGTCGCATCCTTCCCTGAGCAATCCATTGAAGAAGCGGACGATAGCGTAAAGATCGCGCTGGTTGGCAAACCCAATGCGGGCAAATCAAGCTTATTGAATAAATTGGTCGGAAAAGAACGCATGATCGTCAGCCCGATCCCCGGCACAACGCGCGATTCGATTGATACAAAGATCGAATACGATGGGATCGAAGTTACATTGATAGATACAGCGGGGATTCGCCGCCGCGGCAGGATCGAACCCGGCGTGGAACAATTCAGCGTGTTGCGTTCCTTCAAGTCCATTGAAAAAGCGGATGTGGCTTTATTGATGATAGATGCCACCACAGGCATTACATCGCAGGATGCTCACATCGCAGGTTTCATTCTCGAAGAATGGAAATCGTGTGTAGTCTTGGTCAATAAGTGGGACGCGGTCGAGAAAGATTCCTACTCAATGGAAGAATTCACGAAGACCATCCGCCGCGACCTGAATTTTATGGACTACGTCCCGATCCTGTTCATTTCCGCCAAGACCGGCCAGCGCGTGGACCAGGTCATGCCGTTGGCGTTACGAGTACAGGAGGAACGCCTGGCGCGCCTGACCACATCCAGGATCAACCAGGTCATCCACAAAGCGCAGGACGCGCACCCACACCCGGCTCACGCGGGACGCCAGCTCAAGATGTTCTACGGCACACAAGTCCGCAGTGACCCGCCAACGTTCATGATCTATGTCAACGAGCCGAGCCTGATGCACTTTACTTATTTACGATATTTAGAGAATCAGATCCGTGAGGAGTATGGATTTTTGGGAACGCCGATCAGGATTGTGACGAAAGGGAGGAGAGAGTGAAGAGAGTAGTGAGAAGAGAGCAGTGAATAGTACTATATAAGAACGCGGCTGTGAGATTCACAATCGCGTCTTTACGTATTACGAAGTACGCATTACAAACTTATGGCCTCCACGAAGGCGCGTACCAATCTGTATCCAATGAAAGCCCGGAGGCTTCTAAAATTCGCACATCCAGCGTGGCGAGATCGACCACAAACAAATGACCGCCTGTCGGCGAAGTCGTTTCTTCCACGATCAAATATCTTCCATTGGGTGAGAACAACACGCGGCCAACCGTCACGCCTTTGTAGACTTGAGTGATGCCCTTCCCATCACGATTAACCACAAATACGTCCGCGCTGGGTTCGCCTGCCGCAAAGCTTTTGTAATACACAAACGCCAGTTTCTTTGAATCAGGCGACCAAATGATGGGATATAAACTTCCGCCCGTATATTTTGCAAGTTCAAAAGAATTGGCTCCATCCGGCTCAACCAGCCGCAGGATGTGGTTCTGGCTTTGGTAATCGTAATCATCATATGCCAGCATGCTCGAATCCGGCGCGGTGACAAACACGGCCTTGGTCAATAATGTTTCAAACATCGGGCGCACAAACCCGTCGCTCACACGCACCAGATAGATCATGCCTTCATTACCCGGCAGCGCCGGACGCATGATCACATTCTCTGTGTACCAGCCATCCATGATATAAGGGCGTCTCTCCGCAGGCAGTTTTGCAGAAATACTCTTCAACTCTGTGCCATCGCGATGGACAACATACACATCCTCCCCACCCTGGCCATCCTGCTCACGGAACGCGATCCATGTGCCATCCGGCGACCAGAACGGCGGATCAATATACGGGAACTCGGCGAGCGATGTCCATGTACCGGTGGCGGGATCAAACACAAATAATTTTGACGGCGTGCCATTCGGGTTATCGGAATATGCGAACGCGGCTTTGCTTCCATCCGGCGACCAGCTCAACGCGGTCAATGTGAAATTAAACGGGAACGGAACGCTGACCGTTTGCACCGGGGGACATTCCCCCGCGCGCGTTACACAAGAGGCAGAGACGCGCACTAACTGAATGGATTGACCCGCTTGATGCGGCAACGTGAAGAAATATAACTCGCCCGTTTCTTTCTCAGGCGTGGAACCTGAATCCGTTATAGCCAGCTGGGAGCCAGTTTGAGTCGCTTCCGTTAATGGCGGCAAGCCAGGTGTGGAATCAACTATCAGGATAACGGGAGCAGTTGCAAGGTCCGAAGAAGAGGCGGGGGTATTTGTTGCCGCCGCAGATGTTACTGTGCAAGCCGTCAAAAGGATGATCAGGAGTGCTGGTATAAAAATCCGATATGAGTATTTCATTTGCTCTCCTTATTATGCAGGTGACAGTCACCAAAAAACAAATGTCACTGCGAGCGGCAGCGAAGCAGTCTCCAGTTATGAGGGGATTGCCTGCCTAAGGCACGCTTCGCGGTCGTCGGGAAGAACGCCTCCGCAAAGACCGCCTCGGAAAGACATATGCTAAGTGACTGTCACCTTTATATTTCCAAAAAATTCTCGCCACCGTTTGGCAGCGAGAATTTTTATTCCCTTTCGGGTCCAATACCCCGCCGCTTGCGGCGGAAGAAAGGGTTCGGGGCTTGCCCCGAGGTTGATACCTTTCATTTATGGAGTGCCTGTTACATTTAAGGCGTTTTTATAATTGACACAGCATTTACAACCCAGGTCGGATCGGATCCGCCAGCGTCCGAAAACTCAAGTGACAGGGAGCCACCGCTGATCGTCACTGCAAAGGTATTGGTTGTATATGCTCCCACGGCATTATCTACATCTGGCAATACAGTTGTCCCGTTCGATTTGACCACCATGTTGTCATGGGCATAGTCATTATCTCCCATCGTGATGCTGACGGAATAGTTGCCATTGGGCAAATCCACCTTGAAGGTGCGCGCAGCAGAACTTTGCATAACAAAGTCCCTGTTCAAATCATCCGCCACAGCGCTCCTGTCTCTTGATTCGAGACCAGACGTATCGGTCCATCCAAAACCGCCTGCTGAATAAGCCGTCGTTTCGATGACTCTTGCATAACCTGATGCAAGAGGAGACGAAGCAGTACCGAAATCATATTTATATCCGGTTGGAGACGGAGTGAGTGTCATTGTAGGTGTTAGCGTTGGAGACGGAGTGAATGTGGGTGTGAATGTCGCTACGCCAGCCGGGTTGAAGATCATCGGCGCGACCCATAAGGCGCGGTCACCAGTAGCAGAGCCAGTGGAAAGAACTGTGAGAATGAATTTCACATCCTTGCCGACCAATGAACTGAGATCGAGATCCACTGGATATAACTGGCCTTCGTATCTTTCGACAAAGGCCCACAGGGTTTGAATGGAACTGGTGCCGGTTTGATAGTCAAGACGGAAGACTACATAACAAGCTGTAGCATTGTATTCACAGTTAACGATGGACCGGAAGCGATCACCAGCCTTTACTTTGTATGAGGGGAAGAAGCCCTGAATGTAACCATTGTTCACGTTCTGCGGGAAGGTGAGTAACCCCATGCGCGCATCGCTGGTGCCATTCTCAAGTTTTGACGGAGTGACCTTTAGTACAAAGCCTCTTGCATCACCTTCTGTCCCCAGGCAGGGCAGTTGACCCGCGCCGCTAAACCATGTACCCTGGCAGGCGTTGGCGGCAAAGTCATAGCTTACGCCAGCTATCGGTGGGACAGGCGTAAAAGTTGCAGTGGCTGTGCCGGGCGTAGCAGTCGGGCCGGAGACCTTGATCTCAACCCAGAAGGATTTTGTGCCAGCAGAGCCGATCCCAAAGGCCGCGCCTAAAGAATTCTTGAACTTCCAATAACCGCGATAGGTGCCGCCCGCGTTAGGTGAAGTAAGGTTAATGGAAATATCCACTGTCTTGCCGGGAGCCACGTTCGTGGGCATGGGCGCGGAATCCGGGCCGCCCATCTTGTCGCGACTATCAAAGATCAACGAGTATCCAGTTGTCCACGTGCAAGTGCCAACATTTTTTAAACGCCATGTCTTCTTAAACGTAGTTGCGGGCGCGAAGGTTGTACCATCCGGCACTGTGACATCGGTAATAAATTGTGCGCGGTCACAAGTTGTTGACATAGGCGTGATTGTAGGAGTGATCGTGCTGCTCGTGGGTGTGGGCGATGGCGGCGTACCTGTCACCGTTGGCGGCGGGGTTACGGTCACAATCACACCACCTGCGCGCGCAATGACTGGGTTGCCCCATAATGTGCGGTCACCGGTCGGAGAACCATAGGCGTTGATAACCAGAATGAATTTAACATCCTGACCAGCCAGAGAGCTTAAGTCAAGATTGACGTTATACGTCCAACCTTCGTATTTTTCGCGGAAGGTCCAGAATGTTCTAACCGCGCCGGAGCCGATCTGATAGTCAAGCCGGTACGCAACGTAACATGTGGTCGCGCCGTACTCACAACCGATCGTGGATTGGAAACGGTCACCACTCTGAACCCTGAACGCTGGATACACGGCTTGAATAAATCCACCTGTAATATTTTGTGGCGCAAAAAGCATGCCTGCTTGAGCGGATTCAATTCCACTCTCAAACTTGGGCCTGTCTTTCTTTAAGCCGAAGCCTCTTGCATCACCATCTGTCCCGGGAAATGCAAGCGTGCCTGCGCCACTCGTCCACACCGCGGAAGTGGCATTAGCTGTAAAGTCATAACCAGTTCCAGAAGTGGACGTGACATTGATCTCGGCCCAGAAGAAACTATTAGCCGTATAGCCAATGCCGAAAATCCCTCCTGCAGCATTCTTCAATTTCCAATTACTGAAAAAATGACCGGCTGAAGATGGGGCAGTCATATCAACAGATACGTCAATGGTCTGGCCAGGAGCGATATTGTTCGGTAGAGGCACCGAGGGTTGTGCGCCAAATTTTTCTCCGCTATAAAACACAAGCGCATAGGACGTGGTCCATGTGCAGGCGCCGATGTTCCTCAATCGCCAGGTCTTCTTGAAAGTTGTGTTTGCCGCGTAATTTGTGCCATCTGGAACAGTAACATCGGCAACGAATTGTGCCCAGTCACAAGTAGTTGCCGCAGACACGGCAGTAACAGCCGACGGAATGCTGGATAACATCATGGCCAGCAATAGGATAGTGGAAGCGATCCGTAATCGTAAAGTCATTGCGTCCTCCTTAAAGTGAGCGAATGCTAATTAATGACGCCAATATAAGAAAAAGGTTCCTTTCGGCTATACGCCACCTATAGTATAACTTTTCTTAAGAGATTGTTCAATATATTTTTTGACCAGTTTTGCAGGTGATTTCTCCTGCGAAACTGGTCAATTTCATGGATATTCACGGCGTACACCTTGCACTATGGTAAGTATATAACTATTACCGTCAGCAACCAATAGGAAACACCCTTTCTGCATTGCACCATAATTATAAACATACCATGCAGAACGCAGACGTGTGCCCAGAAAGAGGACGCTTAAATAACTGAACCGCGAATGCTTCACGGTTCAGTAGTTATTAGAAGAATACCCTTTTTGTTACTGCTTATGTCATTACTTAATCACGATTTTGCTGGGGGGCCTGTTTTTGGATGGGCAAGTGAGCGTGACTATTCTTTTGCCTTTGCTCTTTAAGTTGAAAACCTTGCCGCCATCCAATCCATTGCAGCCCTTGAAGAGTCCGGTGTATTTACCAGCTTCTATCTCGTATCGAGATTGGCCGGTATTTGCTGAAAAACTATACGACATGGCGTGTCCTCTATTTGAGGTGCCATACAAAAAAATGGACACAACACCATGGGTTTTGTTGACAACTATGAATTCTATCATCACTATTTTTGTTTTGGCTTCTGGGGCCGGGTTGATCCTGGCTTCGGTATACGCAGGCGCGGGAGCAAAAGACATGCAAAAAACGCCAAGAGCAATTATGAATGAAATAATATTTCGAGAAATGGACATTTGTACTCCTTTCTGATTAATCATGGAAACACTTGTCTTGTATGATGCATTGTAAGCTTTGGTTACTAAGACACAATAACAATATGATTACAAATTAAACACAGCATGTTTTGGCAAGATTCGCCGATTTCAATATCAGCATCACTGCATCCATTTGCACGTTTATAATAACCGCCAATGTCCCCCATCATCCTGCACCTTGACCTGGATGCTTTCTTCTGTTCAGTCGAAGAGACCCTCAATCCGTTGCAACGCGGCAAACCCAATGAGCGCGGCGTAGTCGCTTCATGTTCGTATGCCGCGCGCAGCTCGGCATCCGTTCTGCCATGCCGATGTCAAAGGCCATCCGCATGTGCGGCACATTGATCGTCGTACCGCCGCGTCACAATCTTTACAGCGAAGCCTCAAAAGCGTGATGGGTAAATTGCATGACCTGACTCCGTAGGTGGAGCAGATTTCCATTAACGAGGCTTTTCTCGAAATATCAGACCTGCGCGGCATGCTTAACATTAGTAAAATTACCCAGCTTGATACCCACTTTTTTTCACCGCAGAGTCGCGCAGAACACAGACGTGTGCCCAGAAAGGGACGCTTAAATAACTGAACCGCGAATGCTTCACGGTTCAGTAGTTCTTGAAACAAAACCCTTTTTGTTATTAGACCTCTTGCATAAGTAAGCCACAGAGCGCACAGAGACCTTTGAGAAAAGACTCTAAAACTCCTTTTTCTCTGTGATCTCTGTGGCAAAAAGACTTTCGCAAGAGGTCTATTGTTTACATCATTACTTGATCCAGATTTTGTGAGGAGGCTTATTTTGGGATGGGCAGCAAAGCTTAACTTTTATTTTGCTTATCCCCTTGGAAAAGTTGAAAACCTTTTTGCCATTCAGTCCATTACAACCATAGAACAAGCCGGTATATTTACCGGATTCCAAATTGTATACATTCCAGCCTTCATTTACCGTCCAGTTATACGATACGGTGTTTCCGCTGGATGTCTTGCCAGTCAAAACAACGCTCACAACGCCAAAGGTTCTGTTGGCCAATATCAATGTCACTGGTCTGGTTTCGGCTTTTGGGGCCGGGCTGACCCCGGTCTCGGTGTACACAGGCATGGGAGCAAAGGACATGGAAAAAACGCCAAGAGCAACCATGAATGAAATAATATTTCGAGAAATGGACATTTGTACTCCTTTACGACAAACCCTGGACATGTTTGTCTTATATAATCATTATAGGCATTGGTTACTAAAGTTCAACAACAAATAATTGCAACATGATTGCAAATTAAACGCCGCCCGTTTGGGCAAAAAACATCGGCATTACTGCATTCATTTGCGCGTTTATAATAACCGCAGATGTCCCCCATCATCCTGCACCTTGACCTGGATGCTTTCTTCTGTTCAGTCGAAGAGACCCTCAATCCGTCGCTGCGCGGCAGGCCCTTCGCGGTCGGCGGCAAACCCAATGAACGCGGCGTGGTTTCTTCGTGTTCGTATGCTGCGCGCCGGCTCGGCATACGTTCAGCCATGCCGATGTCAAAGGCCATCCGCATGTGCGGCACGTTGATCATCGTACCGCCGCGTCACAATCTTTACAGCGAAGCCTCAAAACAAGTGATGGATAAATTGCATGACCTGACTCCGTTGGTGGAACAGATTTCCATTGACGAAGCTTTTCTCGATATATCAGATTTGCCCAACGAGCCTGCCCGCCTCGCTCTGGACCTTCAAGCTGGCATCCGTGACGAGTTGCATTTACCCAGCTCGATTGGGATCGCCTCGAACAAACTCGTCGCAAAGATCGCGACAGAGGTCGGCAAAAAAAGCGCCAAAGGCGACGCGCCTCCATTTGCACTGACCATTGTCCCCGCGGGACAGGAAGCCGCTTTCCTCTCACCCCTACCCGCGGACATGCTCTGGGGTGTTGGGCCAAAGACCTCCGCCCGCTTAACTGAATTAGGCATCCATACCATCGGTCAGATTGCACGCTGGCCTGAGAATGAATTGATCCACCTCTTCGGTGAAAATGGACGCGACCTATGGCATCACGCGCATGGCATTGACGACAGATCCATCGTCACCGAGCACGAGACCAAATCCATCAGCCAGGAAACGACCTTCACACGCGACGTGCGCGATGATAAGACTCTTGAAAAGACTTTGCATGAATTATCCGCGCAAGTGGGGCGTCAATTGCGCAGGAACGACCTGGCCGGTAAAACGGTAAAACTAAAAATCCGCTGGACGGATTTCACAACGCTGACAAGACAGACCACTGTGCCGGGCACAACGGACAACGATGATGAAATATTCTCCATAGCCCTCAAACTAATGAAAACCGTCCGGGTGCCGAATCAAGCCGTGAGGTTGATCGGAGTCGGAGTCAGCGGGTTGGGCGCGCCGGTCCGTCAACTTGGTCTATGGGACGCAGGCAGTGAGAAGTCGCGTAAATTGCAGGAAGTGGTGGATGAGTTGCAGGAGAAGTATGGCAAAAAGGTGATCAAGCGCGGCGATATCCTGAATGATTAACAGAGATTAATGGCAATCTCACAATAAATAGGGTTTATACTACGCCCAAGCAGTGTCCCGCTTTGACAGCGCGTCCACGCGCGCCCCGCTACCGCTGAGCCAGAACGTTCGGTAGATACCGAGAAGAAACTTGAGCCTCAATCAAATGTATATGCTAGGAGGATGAGATGAACAATAAAGGTCTATTCAATATTGCGAGCCTGACATTGGTCGTACTTGCCTTGACTGCCTGTGATCTGGTAAATCCCTTCCCGCTTTCAAAACCCGGCCCGTATGACTTTGGAACGCGTCAGAATTATGAATTCACGGATACCGCTCGCGAAAATCGCGAAGTAAGCCTCACCGTTTGGTATCCGGCTGTCCTGCCTGACGATTCGCCTCCCAGTGACTATAATTTTGATGCCAAGCCAGACAGTAGCGGCGCGCCCTATCCACTAATTCTGTCATCTTCAAAGATGGGAAGCCTCTTTGGCCCACACCTTGCCTCGCATGGATTTGTCGTTGTAGGTGTCAACGGATTAGATTCGTCCAATAGCTGGGGAAAGTGGTTGATCAATGATCCCCTGGATATCCTTTTTGCATTAGACCAGGTGGCTACTACTCCATTGAATGGCCTGGATGGGATGATCGACGCTGAACATGCCGGAGCGACAGGGTATTCCTTCGATGGCTACAATTCGCTGGCTTTGAGCGGCGCCCGTGTTGACCCGGAATTCTATCTGGCACAATGCGCCGGGGCTGGCACAATGAATCCTGCACCGCCTGAATGGTGGATAAAATACAATTGCAACATGAATATAAGTTGGGATGAATTTACCACGCTGGCAGGTCCCGCTATCACCACCAGCGAGGATGGGTTATGGCAGCCGATGACGGATGATCGCATTCTGGCTGTTATGCCAATGGCTCCCGAAGGGGCATGGTTGTTCGGTGAGCGCGGTCTCGCAGCGGTCGACCGCCCCACCTTAATCATTGGAGCCACAGCTGATGATATCAACCCTTATGACCTGGAAGCGTCGTACATTTTCGAACACCTGGGTACACCCGACAAAATCATGATTTCATTTATCGGCGAGGACCACATGATGGTGGAAAGCGACGAACCGGCAGCGCGCATGAAGCATTTTGCGATAGCCTTCTTTGGTTATTACCTTCAAGGACGCGATGATTACATCAAGTATTTCTCGGAGGATTTCGTCACGCGGCGCGACAATCTAGCATGGGGTGTTTATACAAACAAATAATACACGCGATGCGGGATGGCGCTTAATAGCCGCCCACCGATTTCGGTAGCGTTTAGGTCAGTTGTATGGTGTTTTCCCACGAGATCTAGATACCATGAGGTAATTTCATGAAAGATAAAACCGTCGAATGGCTTCTACAAGGCGAACCCTGGATTGAATATCGGACGCGCCTCGATCTGCTAAACCAGCCGGAGAACGACCCACAAGTCGTCGCTGCACGAAAAGGGATGCTGGCCGACGCAAAAATCCAATCCCTGCTCACTGAGTTGATGGATTGGCCTGGAATAGTTCTCAACAGTCACAAGTCTGCCAGCCAGCCTTTCCACAAGTTGGAATTCATTGCAGATCTGGGATTGAACATCAACGATCCGCCCGTGAAGAAAATCTTTCAAAGAGTTATGAAACATCAATCCAAACAGGGGCCTTTCCAATTGCCCACGAATGTCCCAACGCATTTTGGCGGGAGCGGGAAGGATGAATGGGCCTGGGCGTTATGCGACGCGCCCGTCTTGCTTTACGCGCTGATCCAAATGGGGCTAGGCGAAGACCAGCGCGTGCAGTCTGCCATTAAGTATTTAAACGAACTTGTCCGCGAAAACGGCTGGCCTTGCGCTGCCTCGCCGGAGTTGGGGAAATTCCGCGGCCCAGGGCGCAAAGACGATCCCTGTCCATATGCGACCCTGGTAATGTTGAAAGTATTGGCTCAAATCCCCGAATTGCGTGAAAGTAAGTCCGCAAAAATCGGTGTGGAAACCCTGCTCTCACTATGGGATAAAAGTCAGGAACAACATCCATATATGTTCTTCATGGGCACGGACTTCCGCAAGCTCAAAGCGCCGCTGTTCTGGTACGATATCCTGCATGTGCTTGACGTGTTGAGTCATTTCAAATGGGCGGGAAAAGATAAACGCTTTAAAGCGATGTTGGATGTGGCGGTCTCCAAAGCGGATAAAGATGGACAGTTCATCCCTGAATCAATTTGGACTGCATGGAAAGACTGGGACTTCGGCCAGAAGAAAGTCCCTTCAAAAGGATTGACCTTTTACGTTCAACGGATTCTGAAAAGAACCAATGCAACATGAACCACAGGAGATTAAAATGAAAAATTTGGATCTTCGCAAACAATATAAACATCTCTACCAACCTTCGGCTAAAAAAATCGAAGCCGTGCAGGTGCCGCGTTTGCAATTCGCCATGATTGACGGCGCAATCGAAAAGGGACAGGCCCCTGGCACATCGCCCGGCTTTCAGGAAGCCACGCAAGCCTTGTATGGGATTTCATATACGCTCAAGTTCATGCTGAAAAAGCGCAAGACGAACCCCATTGACTATCCCGTCATGGCATTGGAAGGATTATGGTGGGTTGAGGATGGCATGTTCGACATCACCATCAAGGATAACTGGTTTTACACGTTGATGATCATGCAGCCCGATGTCATCACACAGGCCGTTTTTGAAGAGGGATTGGCAGAAGTCCGCAGAAAAAAAGGCGATAGCCCCTCCCTGTCGAAGTTAAGGTTGGACTCTTTTGAAGAAGGACTTTGCGTGCAAGTCATGCACATCGGACCATACGCAACCGAACCGGCCACGATCGAAAGAATGAAGGAATTCATGCAAGAGAACGGCTACCGCGACCGCGTTGGCACCGGCGGCAAACATCACGAGATTTATATGGGTGATCCGCGCAAAGCCGACCCTGCGAAATTGAAGACAGTGTTGAGACATCCGATTGAAAAGATATAATATCCTTATGCCAGTAAAAACCTTCTCCCTATCCCTTGGCACGCGCGGCAACGCAGACATTCACGATATCACCGACCACGTTGCCGGTCATGTTGCTCAAAGCGGACTCAAAGACGGTACAGTAACGATCTTCTGTCCATCCTCCACATCCGCTTTGACAACCATCGAATACGAATCGGGCGCGGTGAGTGACCTGAAAAGACTCTTCGATGAGATCGTCCCATCCAACCGCGAATATGCCCACAATGCGCGTTGGGATGATGGCAACGGTCACAGCCATGTGCGCGCCGCGTTGCTGGGCGCGTCGTTGACCATTCCTTTTGTGAACGGACGTTTGACGTTGGGGACGTGGCAGCAGATCATTTACGTGGACTTCGATAACAAGCCGCGCAGAAGGGAATTGATCCTACAGATCATGGGTGAATAATTGATTTGTTACTATGAGCCCGATAAACCCGCCATTGAATTTTGCACTCCTAATGCGATAACTGCTCAGGCTTGAAACAGGGCTCGTAGTCGTATCCCAATATCACCCGGTATTGTACGGGACTGTTTGGATTGGGCAGGGAGAGTTCCCCCGCAGAATATAACCCCAGCACATTACGAATATTGCTTCTCTGGTTTGGGTCTTGCGCTGAGGTGAAGTCCACGATCACGGAATTGGTGTAGCTACGGTTATCGGCGGGTGTAATAATCGTTTCATAGCCGGCATAATTCAATCTTGATGCGGCCAGCCCGTCGTAGGTATCGAATGGCGAGCCGTTTTGCAATTCTATCTTTATGGATGTACGCTCGGCCGCGCGCGGCGAAAGCGTGGTCGCTTCAACCAGCATTTGCGTTAGCAAGGCATCATCCGGTAACAGCACAGATGCGCCGCCGGGTGTGATCCAACTTGATACATACGGCGGGCGGATGTAATAACTGCGAATGTCTGCATTGGTCATCTTGGGGGCATAAGGGGCCATTCGGAGCAAGTCCGCAAGCCCAAGGTCCGTGATGACCGTGCTGGAGAGGTCGCTATAGAGTTGCGGGATCTTGCTCAGGGTATCCGTCTTCAAGGCCTGGTCAAAGATGGAGCGCAGCACTTCCTGTTGACGTCGTCCGCGGTCGAAGTCGTTGGACTTGGAACGCGAGCGCGCATACCACAAGGCAAGATCGCCGTCCATGTGAACGACGCCCGGGCCAACGGTGAAAAGCCACCAGTTGTTTTCGTTATATGGGTCGTAACTTGGGTCAATCAGACGCCAGTCAGTATAAGCACAGGAAACAGGCACTTCCGCCCCGCCAAGTGTATCCACAATGCGACGAAAGCCATCGAACTCCACCATCGCGGTATGGTCAATGCGAATACCGAGGTTGTAAGCGATCGTATCTTTAAGTAAGCTTGGTCCGCCACCAGCGTAGCCCGAGATCTCGCCGCTCTGATAAGCCGTGTTGATGCGCTGCATGCCCACGGTTGGTATGAATATCCACAGATCACGCGGGATCGAGATCATGGACACTTGTCCTTCCTTCGGCCAAAGGATGGCAATCACAAGCGTGTCCGTACGATAAGAGGAGCCAGGCCGTTTATCTGAACCGATCAAAAGGAAGCTGACTGTTTCGTTATTTGTAAGCGGCGGCAAAGCAGTTGGATCAATGCCAGTGTTTTCCACGATGGGCGGTGCAGCCATCGTGGGAAAGAGTTGATTCAAATCAACAGTGGCTGTGGGTTTAACAGGTGGGATAGGCGTGGGGGAAGGCGTTTCGGTTGGGAGAGGAAGCGTGGCCACAGACTCATTTAATGCCGTTGCTGTAGCCAGTGCATCAGGATAAGAAGGTTGAAAAGGTGTGGGAGTTGGCGAAGCGTTCGGCGCAACAGTAACCAAAACAAAAGGTAATGCTGCTTGTGCAGGCGCGGCCGGGGCACAAGCGCCAAGCGCGATAATGGGAATCAGGCTGAGGGCCAGCGCGATGCGGAGGTTTGTCTTCATCAAATCGTTTTAAGGGACTGCAGTGGGAAAAGCAGTGGGGCTGGCCGTCAAAGTCGGCGCAAGCGTATTTGTCGGAACGGGTGTATTGGTAGAGGGAACGCTCGTGGCCGTGAAGGGGAAAATCGTTTGTGTAAAGGGCAGCGCGGTCTCCGTCAGTGGCTCGGTTGGGTACGGTGTCGAAAAATTGGGAGTAAATGTTATCGTGCTGGTGGGTGTACGCGTGGGAGCATTGGGCACCCACAAGGTTTCACCATTAAAGATCAAATTTCGGTCATCTTTACAGTTTGCCACTTTTAGCGAAGAGAGTGATATGCCATAATTTTGCGAGATGCCAAAAAGTGTTTCTCCGGAACGAACAACATACGCTTTTACCCAACCAGGCGGCGGGCCGCAACGGATTGGTGTGCTGGTTGCTATCGCAGAAGTAGGAAGGGGAGCAGGCACGAACAAACTGCTGCCTTGCACCAGCGAATCTGTCAACAGGCAGTTGACCGCGCGCAATTGTTCAGGTGTAGTGTTGTAACGCGCCGCCACTATGCTTAAGGTATCGCCTGCTTGTACAGGAGCAGAAATCCAGCCTATGGGCAGTTGTGGACAGGAAGGCGCGGGTTGTGGCGTATTGGTTGGGGTGGATGTACTGGTCGCAGTTGGAGAATCCACAGGGATTGGCGCAGTAAATGTGGCGGTAAGCGGCACGGGTGTTGCGGGAAAAGTGGCAGTTGCTTCCAGCGGAGCCGGGCTATAGACTTCAGCCAATGATAAAGACAGACTCCCGAACACCAGAAGTACTGAGAAAAGTGCCAATGAAAATGCGCTTGCGAACTGGCGCATATTTTGCATTACTTCTTTCCTTTAGGCTTTGATGTTTTTTGCGCGTGATCTCCGGCAATCGGCAGTAACACACTAAACGTCGAGCCTATGCCTGGTTGGCTCTTCACCCAAATTCGTCCGTGCTGTGCTTCAGCGAGAGTCTTGGCGATGGAAAGCCCAACGCCTGTATCCCCAACGCCCTGGATGAGAACATTGTCTGCGCGATATAAACGATTGAAGACGCGCGGCAGGTCTTCTGATTGGATGCCTCCGCCCGAATCAGTCACTTCCAGTAAGACATATTCCTCTGCCCCTTCGCTTCGCATTTCGACCTTGAGCTTGATCGTGCCTTCGACAGGCGTAGCCGCCCCGGCATTCTGCAGCAGGTGAATCAGTATCTGTTGTAATGATTCGCGGTCTGCATCAATGGGGTCAAGTTGTTTCGGCAGATCGAGATGAATGGAAATATTTTTCTCACGCACCTGACTGCTGGTGTACGACATGGCATGATCAATGACCAGGTTCAGATTAACGGTTTCAGGCTTTCGATCCACAAGGCCCGTTTCCAGAATGGTGAGCTGGATCATGTCATCTATCAAACTGCCGATGCGTTCCGTGGAAGCCTTGACGCGCTCCACAAATTTACGTTGTAGCGCGCCCAGAATGCCAACCGACTCACCCAGTAACAAGTCTGTATATCCAATAATGGACGACATGGGCTGGCGTAATTCCTGCGAAATGGACGCGATCACTTCGGCCTGTTCCGTTGATCTGATGGTGGCATATCCCTTTTCCAGCGCGGAGACCTTCATATCTTTTTCGGCCAGCTGGTTTTGTAAGCGCGCCATCTCCTTGAGCGTATCACGCATTTCATTTTCGATCTGCATGATGTCAGTGGGCTGTTTGCCGGTTTTTCCCATACCGCCCCGTAACTCAGCGTTCTCGTTCTTAAGCTGTTCAATGATCTTTTGTGATTCTTGTTGAAAACTTAGCAGGGCTTCCACATCCTCCGGGCGTGTCCCGCTTGCACCTGGTTGCGCGTTCTGTTGAAGCGTTTCGATCTGGTGCATCAATTCGGTATTGCGCTGTTCCATTTCCAAAGCCTGCTTGCGTGCCTGAGCCATCGCTTCGCGCACTTCTGCGTTTTGGGTTTCCAGCTTGGAAACACGCTGATTGCGCTGAATGATCGGAACAATGGAAGTGGCGATATTTGAAAGGAACGCCTGATCCTCTGCCGACCACATACGGTTTGAATAAGGTGAAAGCAATATGATGCCGCCCATCGACTCTTTTTCAACAGTGATAATGGGCACACTCAGTAAATGACCGGGATTGGTGATGCCGAGGATTTCCGCGAGACCTTTAATATCCACAGATGTACTACTGGCGGGCAATCTCAGCGGTTTGCCGCGCTGGAGAGAGTTTGCCAGCATCGGTATTACACTCTTATTGAGACTTCCGCCCTCGAGGCTTTCTTCGCGGATCAGGTCATAGCCGCCCGCGATCACAGCCTGATTGTTGTTATCGGTCAGGTAGATGAGAAAGCACAGATCCGCCAGCATGGTTTGTGCAATCACGCGGGTAATGGCATGGCTGACTTTTGTGGCATTGGTCTCTGCCGCCAGCGAGAGCATGGCATGGAATGTTTTGGGATCCGTGCTATAGCGGCGCCGTTCCTGCCCGGCACCGGTAGAGGATGCATCTTGTGATTTGTCCAGGTTTGACTTTGATGCTGTACTGCCCGGCGCGGGGAAGCGTTGAGGCAAGGTCAAAAGAATTGGATATGCGGCCATATAGGCCACGCGCACGATGCCGGAGTAATTTCCCTCCGCTCCAAACATCAAATATCCCACGTGACCGAGAAATGCAAGCGTCAGAAAAGTGATGCCATTCCACAATCCATCCGGCTTGCGAATGAATAATATCAATGCCCCGATGGCGATAAAGATTAGTGACGCGATCTGCCAGATCAAATCATCAAACGTGTTGTTGTAATTAACCTGGGAAGCTTGGGGTTGCCATGTGAGAATGCTCAAGCCCATGGCTGTGGCAACCAGCAGTGTGAGCAGCAATGCGGCGGCATCTGCGGCCCGGCTTGGTTCCGGAAAGGCCCATAGCCACGTGATCCAGATGATTCCAAAAACAATAAAGCCGCGATCCATTGGCGGCAAACCAACGGTGGGATTTAATAGTCCCTGCCAGCCAAGCCCGCTAAAGGCAAACAGGGTCAATTGGGCAACAAGCAGGATGGTCAACCCCGTCAGCGCGCGGCGCGCCTGGGGAAATTCGCTTGAGCGCCAATGGTTAAATGCCGATTGCAAAGCACTGGCTACTGAAAAAACCAGTACAAGATGATAGATAAGGTTTCCAGGGGGATTGGTGAGTAACGTGAAGGTCTGGGTAATTAACGAGTCCATCAAGGGTGATTATACTGCCACTCAATAAAATTTGGGTTTCGAAACAATTGCAGTGTGCACGCAAAGGTTGTCAGTTGCGCCAGGCTTCAGGTCTAAATTTCATCCAAAATAAGCTCACTTCATTTCGGTGATTCGAGCTTTTGAACACGGATAAAACGGATTTAACGGATACTCACGGATTTTTTTAAAGATTTATCCGTCTTTGTCCGTGTAATCCGTGTACAATGTTTTTCGTACGTGGCAAATGGAATCTCTGACATGTTTTGCGTGCACACCAATTGCAGGATGAATACAAGGATTGTTGCATCAAGCCTTTGGAAGTTAAGGAAGACTTCCAAACTTTGGATTAAATCCCTTGACAAAAAAATGGAAGTAATTATAATAATAAACGAACGTTCGTTCATTATTTACTAAAGAAGGAAATTATGCCCGCCAAATTGAAGGATGCCCCAACAAAAGGTGAGACCACCCGCCTCACCATTGAAGATGCCGCTGTGGAATTATTCATGGAACATGGTTACCACGCCACCTCCATGCGGCAGATCGCTGAGCGCGCAGGGTTGGCTTTGGGCGGAATCTATAATCACTTTGCGAGCAAAGATGACATTTTCGGCGCAATCATTATGGATAAACATCCGTTCAAGCAAGTTTTGCCATCTATTTTGGCAGCAGAAGGCGAAACGGCGGAAGAATTCTTTCGTAACGCGGCACAGGTATTCGTCACAGAATTGGGGAACCGGCCAGACTCCATGAAGTTAATGTTCATTGAGCTTGTGGAATTTAACGGAAAGCACATGCCTGCCATCGTTGGTCAGATTGCCCCGAAAATTTTGCCTGTGTTCGAACGTATGGTAAAGCATCGTAAAAACCTGCGTTCGATCAACCCGGCGATTCTGATGCGTTCGTTTCTGGGAACGGTTTTTTCATTTTATATGACAGAGTTACTTATTGGCGACACCTTGAAGAAGCTTATGCCTAAAAACAGTTTCGAGCAATACATTGATGTTTTTCTACATGGGATTTTGAAGGAGACCGAATGAATTCACGTTTAATGTCCATCATCCGCAAGGAGTTTGTTCAGATCTTTCGTGACCCGCGTACACTCGCCCTGGTAATCGTCATGCCGATCATGCAATTGTTTTTGCTTGGCTATGCCGCCACCAGTGATGTCCGCAATATTGGCATGGCTGTCTGGGATCAAAGCCAGACGCCGCAATCGCGTGCACTGCTTGATGCCTTTCGCGCCGCCGATTACTTTAAAATCGAATATTCCGTCGGTTCACAGCATGAATATCAGGCGTTGATCGAAGCGGGAGATGTACGCGTGGCACTGGTCATTCCACCTGATTACGGCCAGCGTTTATTGGAAGGGAATGCAAAAGTCTTAATGGTGCTGGACGGCTCCGATGCCAGTATCGGCGCCACAGCGCTTTCCACATCAAAACTAATTGGTCAATCCCTTGCCACCAAAATATTGACTGAACAAGCCATGCTGACAGGCCGCGCCGCCATCACCCCTCCACTCGAAGTCCGCACGCAGGTCTGGTATAACCCCGATCTCGACTCGGCCTACTTCATGATCCCCGGTGTGATCGGGATGATCCTGTCTTTCATTACAACCATTCTTACCGCGACCACAATCGTGCGTGAGCGTGAGCGCGGCACTATCGAGCAGTTGATCGTCACGCCCATTCGCTCGTGGGAACTGATACTCGGCAAGCTCCTTCCGTATGTATTCCTGGCCTTTGTAGAGACATTTGAGATCATTATCATCGGCCACTTCTGGTTCGGCGTGCCTGTGCGCGGCAGTCTCACACTCATTACAATTACATCGGGCCTGTTCCTCATGTCCAGCCTCGGCATTGGCTTATTGGCATCCACAGTTGCCAATACCCAGCAGGAAGCCATGCTCACGGTCATGATGTATAACCTGCCTTCCATTTTCCTTTCTGGATTTTTCTTTCCGCTCGAAGCCATGCCGCGTTTCCTGCAATGGGTGTCTTATGCCATCCCATTACGTTACTATCTCATTGTCATCCGCGCCCTCTTGTTAAAAGGCGTTGGCGCAGAAGCCATTCAAAATGAGATCATCGGTTTGACCTTGTTCGGCATTGGCATCATGAGCTTCGCCGCACTACGCTTCCGCAAACGTTTGGACTAATTATTCAATCACCTTACGCAAAACGTTCCTCAGTTATTCACCTACAGGAGAATCTTATGAATCACAAACTTCCTCGTCCCGCGATCGCTGTGATCGTGATCGTCGTATTGCTTGCCATATACTTCGGCTATAACGCCCTGACAAATGGCAAATCCACATCTCTCACTGCTTCCGGCTCCATTGAAGCGACCATCGTAAACGTTGCGCCTGAGATGGCTGGCAAAGCAGCAGAAGTTCTTGTCAATGAAGGCCAATCGGTAAAGACGGGTGATCCGGTTTTTGTTTTGGATGACACCCTGCTCCAGGAACAACGCAAGGTATCGGTTGCCAGCCTGGACTCAGCCAAAGCGGCCGGTGACACGTCTCAAACCGCCCTGGAGATTGCGCGGGCGCAATATCAGGTTGCCCTGCAAGCTGCACTCGCACAAGACAAACAGACGCGCCTTGGCGATTGGCGCTCACCGGATCAGAAACAGTTTGACCAGCCCAATTGGTATTTTACGCGCGCTGAACAGGCACAGGCTGTCCAAGCACAAGTGGATCAAGCCAGGAAGGCATTTGAGGATGCGCAGGCGAAACTGACGGAAGTAGAAACCAGTTTGGATAAAGCCGATTTTCTGGCGGCGGAACAGCGTATGCTGAATGCCCGCCTGGCTTATTTGATCAACAAGGATGTAAATGCCCGTGCGCAGAATACAACCTCAGCCAATGCACCGGCCACTCGTTACAATCTTAAGAACTGTGCGAAGGATCAAAGTTATCATTTTGCAAACCCGAATGTGATGAATCTGGTTGAAGGATGCACCAGCGACGAATATCTCACCGGGGCAAGCCAGGTGTTATATGATGATGCCAAAGCTGAATTGGACCTCGCCCAACAGGCGTATGACGAGCTTTTAACGACCAAGGCTGCAAATGATGTCCTTCAGGCACGCGCGGATGTGTCGGTGGCACAGGAAAAGTATTATGTGGCGCTTGACCACCTGCGTACATTGCAGACAGGCGACCAGTTGCCGAGTGTGACCGCTGCCCAAAGAGTGGTGGATCAAGCACAGGCAGCTTACGATCAAACTCAAAAAGCTGTTTCGCAAATGCAAGCTAATCTGGGTTTGCTGGATGCCCAGCTTGCCAAATTGACGGTCTATGCTCCTATGGATGGCGTGATCCTAAGCCGCAATGTTGAACCCGGTGAATACGTCGTCCCTGGCGCCACCGCCTTAACCATGGCAGACTTGAGCAACCTGACCATTACGGTCTACGTCCCGGAAAATCGCTACGGCGAGGTCAAATTGGGCCAGCAGGCTGAAGTCACAGTGGATTCGTTTCCTGGAGTCACATTTACAGCCAAAGTCATCCACGTCGCGGACTCTGCTGAGTATACTCCGCGTAACGTCCAAACTGTGGAGGGACGCAGTTCCACCATGTTTGCCATCAAACTCAAAGTGGGTGACCCCGAAGGCAAACTTAAGCCAGGCATGCCTGCAGATGTAGTCTTCGGAAAATGAGGCAAGACGGAGGTTTCTGTGAAACATGAACGTATTATAGAAATTGTCACCTATGTAATGGTCTTCCTGGCAATGTGGGTGATCTCTCCGTGGATTGGCAAACGACTCGATCATCTTTATTATCCGTATCCCAGACTTTTCAGCGATTCTTTACTGCTGTTGCTGGTCAGTGGAGTGATCGCCATCCTTGGGTTTGGCCTGACAATGTGGACAATTGTGGTTTTCAAATCCATCGGCAAAGGCACGCCAAACCCGAAAGTCCCTCCCACAGAACTGGTCATTTCCGGGCCATATAAATATAGTCGGAACCCCATGGCATTTGGCGGATTTTTGTTCCTGCTGGGAGAAGCTGGAATTTATCAATCGCCATCTCTTGCCGGGTTGACTGTTTTATTTGCAGTCATCCTGTATCTCAATACAGTCTATGTTGAAGAACCGCAGTTGAGAAAGCGTTTTGGCCAGCCGTATGAAAGATATTGCGAGACTGTTCCTCGTTTTCTTCCGAACCTATTTGGACATGGCAAATGATGATTATCCAGCTTGATGATAGTGAGGTTATATGAAACCCGCCGTATTCGATTGGGCAAAGGTAAGAAACATCCAAAAGATACATCGTGTGTTGTACGCGATTGGACTTGGTCCGCTCATCGGCAGGATCATTCTCCTTTTAACGACGACAGGTCGAAGGTCAGGAATGAAGCGGGTTACTCCCCTGCAATATGAATTGATCGGCGATGATTATTACGTCGGTGCGGCGCGCGGCACAAAAGCGGACTGGGTCCGTAACATCCAAAATAATCCGCAGGTCGAGGTGCGTGTGGGCGCGAAATATTTTCTGGGTACAGCCGAAGTTGTTACTGATCCGTCAAAGTTTGCCGACTTTTTGGAAATCCGTCTTGAGCGACATCCGCGCATGATCGGCTTGATCATGGAGAAGGCACATGGATTGCCCAGGCGCCCGAGCCGCGAGCAATTGGAAGAACTGGCGAAGACAGGGGCGTTCGTGATCCTTCATCCAACAAAATTTAGCGAGAATTAACCGTGACAAACTATCTCGTTCAAGCATCCAATCTAAAAAAATCCTTTGGCAAAAATCGTGCCGTTGACGATGTGAGTCTTAACATCCCCACTGGTCAAATTTTTGGACTGGTCGGCCCTGACGGCGCAGGCAAGACCACCACATTACGCCTGATCGTCGGCGCGCTTAAGCTGGATGCAGGCAGTGTTGATATCTGTGGCCATGACATTAATAAGCATGTTGAAAACGCCCGCTCACAGATCGGATATCTCTCACAACGTTTTTCCATGTATGAAGATTTGACCGTGCTTGAAAATATCCGCTTCTTCGCTGAAGTCCGCGGTCTTACATCCGAAGAATGGCTGCCGCGCAGTATGGAGATCCTTGAGTTCGTCGGCCTCGCCAACTTCAAAGACCGCCGCGCCGGGCAACTCTCAGGCGGCATGAAACAAAAACTCGGGCTTGCCTCCGCTCTGGTCACACGTCCGCGTGTCCTGCTACTCGATGAACCCACCACAGGTGTGGATCCCGTCACACGCCAGGACTTCTGGCAATTGGTCATCAAACTTGTTTCCACTCCCCTTCATCTCCCCCAAAATTCTCCGAATTTTGGGGGAGACACAGAGGGGGGTGGCACATCTGTCATCATCACCACCCCTTACATGGACGAAGCCTCACGCTGTCATCGCGTCGCGTTCATGCAACGCGGCCGCATTATCGCGGATGGCGCGCCGTCTGAATTGCGCGCAGAATACAATGGACGCATCCTTGAATTGCGCGGCCCGGATTTGAATCTCCTGCGGCGTTTGGTCATGCAGGATAAGGACGTGGAGGATGTGCACGCCTTTGGTGATCGTTTACATTTGCGTGTGCGCCCGGACACAGCGCAGGCGGTAATGAAACGCCTTCCCGATGAGCTTAATAAGGATGATGCACATGTAGATGACATCCGCATCATTCCACCCGTGCTTGAAGATGTATTTATCGCTTTGCTGGAGCAGGATCCCCATGACTGAACCCGTTGTTATTGTGGAAGACCTCACACGTCATTTTGGCAATTTCGTCGCAGTAGACCATGTCAACTTTCAGATCAACGCGGGCGAGGTGGTCGGATATCTCGGGCCAAATGGCTCAGGCAAGACCACCATCATCCGCATGTTGCTTGGCTTGCTTGAACCCACCAAAGGCAAAGCCACCGTGCTCGGTTTCGACGCATTCAAACAAACCGAGGAAGTCCGCAAACGCGTCGGATATATGTCACAAAAATTCGCCATCTATGATGATTTGACGGTCTGGGAAAATTTGGTCTTTTACGGCGGCGTATATGGGATTACGGACAAAAGCCGCATCGAAACGACCGTTGAGCTGGTCGGCCTCAATCAGCATAAATCCACGCTGACAAAGTCCCTCTCCGCCGGCTGGCGCCAAAGGCTTTCGCTTGGAATCGCTCTCGTTCACGAACCGAAATTGCTTTTCCTCGATGAACCCACATCCGGTGTCGATCCGGCCGCCCGCCGCGTCTTCTGGGATCTGATCTATGAATTAGCCGGAAACGGTGTGACTATTTTTGTGACCACCCACTATATGGACGAAGCCGAATACTGTGAACGCGTTGGCATCATGCGCGATGGCAAACTGTTAGCCATGGATACCCCTTTTAACTTGAAGAAAAACATTCTACCCGGCCCAACCTGGGAAGTCTTCGCCAAAGACATGTATACAGACCTGGATGGATTATCAAAGATCAAAGGTGTCCTGCAAATCGGCTTAACAGGAGATCATATTCGTGTGATCTCGGAAAAGGGCATGACCGAGGGCAGACTCCGCACTGGGGCGAAGCAAATCGGCTTCCAGTTGGATTCGATCAGCATCGGTGAACCAACCTTGGAAGATGTGTTCCTGTCCCTAGCTCGTTGAAAAGATGTTAAAAAGTTTACAGGTTTAAACGTTTGAACGTTTCAACCTGCAAACCTGGCAACCTGCTTTTATTGCGTGACGATTTCTTCAGGCGTAACGATGGCCATGATCAAATAGATCAGCACAATGCCGCCGTGCAGGCCCATGAAGAATCCCAGCACAAACAGCAAGCGGACGATGGTCGGATCAATCCCGAGATATTCGCCAAGCCCGGCGCAGGTACCCGCGATCATGCGATTGCTCCTGCTGCGAGTCAGTTGTTTGTAATTGTTGTTCATTTTTTGCTCCTTTCGTTTTCTACTATCTTTACGCAGGAAATGGAAAACGGTTGCAAAGGAACAACTAAAAGAGCGCGAAGCCCTTAACGCGAATGCCGCGAAAGGGGCGAAGGACGCGAATTTTTTGTGTTCTTTTCGCGCTCTTCGCCTCATTTCATTCGGGTGCGTTTCATTTGAGTTATAAGGTAGTCAGACAGTCAAAGGCAACTGGCTATGCTTGGCGTGTCCACTTGAGGCAAATGCTTGGAGAACAGGCTGAGAATTTATGGCTTGGGATTCAAGGGCTT
>Ga0315273_10001101_pt1 | contig 30042 bp, 23 predicted proteins | sample YL17G02_0_MG_FD_205753 | JGI IMG/M metagenome (GOLD analysis project Ga0315273, IMG submission 205753) | Sediment microbial communities from Yellowstone Lake, YNP, Wyoming, USA - YL17G02_0 | ecosystem: Environmental > Aquatic > Freshwater > Lake > Sediment | place: USA: Wyoming | collected... | reverse complement strand
GCGGTCCCTTGCGGGCTGGTCGGTCTTCTCGTCTCTTGCGATCGCGACCCATTACTTCGCAGTCTTCCTGGTGCTTCCCGAGGCGGTGTGGCTGGTCTCTCGTGGCCGATCACGGCGATCGGCACTCCTCGCCTCCCTCGTGCCGGTGGCGGTCCTGCTCGCGCACGCGCCGCTCGTCCTCGCTCAGCGCGGTAACGGGGAGGCCGTAAACGGCACCCCGCTGTTCTCGCGCATCGCCGGCATCCCCAAGGGTCTCGTCGTCGGCTACAGCTTCCCGGTGGAGCTGGCAGGAAGCGCGGCGGCCGCTGCGCTCCTGGTCGTCGGTCTCGCTCTGCTCGTCACGCGCTCACCAGCGGAGCTGCGTCGCCGGGCTCTCGTCCCGGGCGGCCTCTCCGTCGTCTCGATCGTCGTTCCGGTCGCTCTGGCGCTCGCCGGTGCCGACTACGTGATCGTTCGCAACCTGATCCTCGCCGTCGTACCCGCGGCCGTCTGCGTCGCTACGGGGTTCGCGGCGAACCGGCTCGGCCTGGCGGCGGCCGGCGCTCTCTGCGCTCTGTCCCTCGCGATCGGCCTGACGGCCTCGATCGACGATCGGTACGGACGTACCGACTGGCGTGGGGCTGCCGAGCGTCTCGCATCTCCGACTGTGGGGCGCGCCATCGTCGTGACGCCCTACATGAGCAGGTCACTCTGGAGCCCGTACCTTCCCGGCCTCCGCGAGCCGAGCGGCGGGAAGACCACGGTTCGCGAGATTGCTGTCGTCGGCCTTGCGACCGAAGGCGGCTTTTCGGGGGGCTCCGTGCGGCCGCCCGGCGGGGAGCCACCCGCGCCGCCCGCGGGGTTCACGCTCGTGGCGGCCGAGCGCACGCCCACCTTCACCCTGTTCCGCTATCGGGCCGCCAGACCGATTTCCCTCTCCGACGAAACGCTCGCCGGGCTCCGGCTGACCGATCTCCAACCGGGGCTTCTCGTGCAGCCGGGAAGGTGACCGATCGCCCCGAGTGAGACGCGCGGTCCTCGACGCTGGCTAGGATCGCCGAGGTGACGGAAACGAAGATCGAGATCGCCGAGTCGGCCGCGCCGAAGGCACCGCTTGACAGCGAACTGACAACGCAGGCCGAGCGGCTGGTCGTGATTCGGCCGGCGCCGCGCTGGCCGCACCTCGACGTCCCCGAGCTCTGGCATTACCGCGAGCTGCTCGGGAGGCTCGTGTCCCGAGACGTCGTCGTGCGCTACAAGCAGACGTTCTTCGGGATCGCGTGGGCGGTTCTCGTGCCGGTCTTCACGGCGGTCGTGTACGTGATCGTCTTCGGGAAGTTCGCGAACTTCCCGGCAGGCGATACGCCGTATCCGAGCCTCGTCATCGCGGGCGTCCTGCCGATGCAGTACTTCGCGTCGGCTCTCACGGGCTCGAGCATGAGCCTCGCCGCGAACCTGCAGCTCGTGACCAAGGTGTACTTCCCTCGAGCGCTGCTTCCGCTCGCGTCCGTGATTGTGCCGATGATCGACTTCGTCGTCGGGCTCCCCGTCCTCCTCGCGCTCATGTGGTACTACGACACGTGGCCCGGTGGGGCCGAGGTGCTTTTCGCTCCGTTGTTCATGGGCCTCGCGTTCGTCACCGCTCTCGGGCTCGGCTTCTTCTTCTCGGCGATCAACGTCCGCTATCGCGACGTGCGCTACATGATCCCGGTCTTCCTGCAGGTGCTGCCGCTGCTCTCGGGAGTCATGTACGACGTCGCGGCCATCCCCACCAAGTGGCAGTGGATCCTCGCCTTCAACCCGATGACCGCGGTCATCAGCGGGTGGCGTTGGGCGATGCTCGACGCGAGCACCCCGAATCCGGGGCAGACCGCTCTCGGCGTCGCCGTTGCGGCCGCGCTCTTCCTTGGCGGCCTGGCGGTCTTCCGGTCCTCCGAGCCACGCTTCGCGGACTCGATTTGATGGCAGTTGTCATCGAGGCGCAGGATCTGTCGAAGAAGTACCGAATCGGTGAGTTCCGCGCTGCGTACGGGACGCTTCGTGAGTCGATGTCCTATGCGGCCAAGCGGTTGACCGGGCGCGAGCACCGTGTCCAGGACAGAGACATCTGGGCGCTCCGCGACGTCTCATTCGAGGTGCCGGAGGGGCAGGTCCTCGGGGTCATCGGCCGCAACGGCGCCGGCAAGTCCACCCTGCTCAAGATCCTGACGCGGATCACGACGCCGACGACCGGGCGTGTGGAGATCCGCGGCCGGGTCGGCAGCCTGCTCGAGGTGGGAACCGGGTTCCACAGCGAGCTCACGGGCCGGGAGAACATCTATTTGAACGGAGCCATCCTCGGGATGAAGCGGCGCGAGATCGAGCAGAGGTTCGATGCGATGGTCGAGTTCTCCGGCGTCGAGAAGTTCATCGACACACCCGTCAAGCGCTACTCGAGCGGCATGTACGTGCGCCTCGCGTTCTCCGTCGCCGCGCATCTCGAGCCGGAGATCCTGCTCATCGACGAGGTGCTCTCCGTCGGCGACGCGGAGTTCCAGCGCCGCTGCCTCGGGCGCATGGAGGAGCTCAGCAGCACCGGTAGGACAATCCTGTTCGTGTCGCACCAGCTGTCGTCGGTCGCCCAACTGTGTGATCGGGCGATCCAGCTCGAGAGCGGAATCGTCGTCGCCGACGGGCCAGCCGCGGAAGTGATCGCGAACTACCTCCACCAGACGCATAGCGCGGGCACGCAGCGAGTGTGGGACGAGGACGCCGCACCCGGCAACGACCTCGTTCGGATCCTTTCCCTGCACGCGCTTTCGCACGACGGCATGCCGCCCGGCATCGTCGACGTGCGCCGCCCGATCGGCGTCGAGATGGTGTTCCGGGTCCTGAGGTCGGGCAAGCCCGTGTTCCCGAAGATCAAGGTGCTCGACAAGGAGGGTGCGGTCGCGTTCAACGCGATGGACACGCACGAGCGCTGGCACGAGCCGGCGCCCCCGGGCGAGTACACGTCGACGGCATGGATCCCGGGCAACCTCCTGAACGAGGGGACGGTGAGCGTGGAGGTCGCCGTGTGCAGCGTCGACTTCCCGAAGCTCGAGCATCACGCCGCCGTCTACGAGGCCCTCTCGTTCGAGGTCCTCGACCCGGGCGAAGGCGACTCCGCGCGCGGGGCATTCAGTGGCCAGTGGAAAGGGGTCGTACGCCCGCTGCTCGAGTGGACGGTGGAGGAGCGGTAGGCGACGCTGGCGTTACCCCGAGTCCTTCCCGACCTTCGTCTGGGAAGCGGGATGAAAGGTATTCAGGCGCTGGCGCCAACCTCGCTTTCCGACGGTGAACGACCGCAGACGGAGGCCGTGACGTCGATCGTCGGACCACCTGACCGGTTCTTGAACCACGAGCGTAAGGTCGACCCTTCCGTCAACGAGAACGTTCGCGGGGAGCGCGATGCTCCAGGCGTGCTTCGAATCCTGGGCCGATCCGGTGACCATCCGCCGTCCCAGACCGACCGCAGCATCGACACCGGGTATCCCGAGTGCTCTCATCTGCCTAACTAGCTTCGCTGCGAGCCTCCGAATGGTCGGCCGAAAGGCATCGCGTGCGCTGCCAGACCCACGCTGAGGGTCGCCCGGCTTCCGGGCCTCGGAGAAGTCGCGAGCAGCAACCAACGCGCCGTTTGCCAGCAACTCGACCCTCAGAGAGTCGTCCGAGCAGATCCCGATCTTCTCGAAGCCGAGCGTGAGGAGACACGAGGTCTCGCAGGGTTCGTCGAGGGTAAGTGATAGTTGCGAACGGAGTCCCTTCGTCCAGACTGCTGTCTTGTCTGGATGCGCCCACCCATCTTCGAACCCGCCATAGTCGTCGAGATCGGCGAGCTCGACAGTCTTGCCGAGGTGTACATGGAATCGACGAGGACCTGTGTCGCGCCGGACGATCCAGCGAAAGAGCCGTTGTGCGCGCACCAGGGTCACCCGTGCTGCGTCGTCGTCTTCAGGGAGCAGCTTCACGATCGCGTTCCGAACACGTGAATGAGTGGTCGTGGGGCTGCAATGAAGGTGCGCTAGGACGTACGCGTTCCAGAACGCGGCCGAGCTGTTCACGAGGACGAAGCGGCGTGGGTGCTCGCCCTGCTCCAGGTGGGTGCGCTCGAGCCCGACGAGTCGCTGGAACGTGTTGAAGGCTCGGCCGAGCTCAGCTCGGTACCGTGCAAACTCGGGGCCGGTAGCCGTGTCGAGTGGCGCACCGAGAAGCGACGCGTCGATACCGAGATCGACAACGAGGACGTCCGAGATCCGATCGAGCTCGCCCACGGATCTCAGGTCTTCGAACTCGGCCCTCGCCAACGGGCCTCCCAGCCCGAGGCTTGCCACGAGCGCAGCGAGCATCTGTTCGAGAACCGGGTTAGCCCCGATGTACCCGATTCTCGCGTCAGGCGGGGCCACCGACAGCGAGTCCGCGATGAAGGGCAGGACGTGCCTCGAGTCGTACTCGAGCCCGAACTTCGCTTTGCGGCTGTCGGAGACACCTCGGGATACCGGACCCTCTGCGGTTGCTCCCACCACGGAGTTCGCGAAGTGCGGTCCGATGCGCTGGCGCACCGGCACCTCCTCGAGAGACGTGTCAGCGAGCCCCCAAGTCTCACGCTGCTCTGGCACTTCGGCTTGATCGACTGAGTGGAAGAACCGATCCATGTCGTTCGCAATCCATTCAGCTCGGTGGTAGACGGTGGGCGTGCGATTGTGGTTGCAGTGGTAGGCGGCGACGTGTTCTTCGAGGCTCTCGATCGAGCCCCGGTGGATGAACATCCTCCGGCTCAGGTTCGCGTCGACATGCCAGCCGAGGAGCATCGCCTCGTCGAAGCCGTCGATCGCCATGTAATCCTCGCGGAGGATCAGCTGGAAATCGCCGGGCGCGTCGAAGCGCATCCACTCGTGGCTAAGCGTTGGCTCATCCAGCCGCAGACGCGATCCGAGGCGCTCGACCTCCTCCATCGCGCGCTTTGGCCCGTTCCTCGGCAGATGCTCCCAAAGCCACTCCGGGAGCTCGAATCGCGGCAGGCCGTAGAAACCGTCCGCAAGGTCGCTGCAGATCTCGCTGAGGCTCTTGTCGGAGCGCGGCAGAAGGATCATGTCCGTGTTCGTCGACAGCAGCCAGCGGTTCGACGGGTTCGCCCGGCGTGCGGCGACGTTTCGGGCGACAGGCTCGATGGCGGGCAGGTGCGAGTGGGCCGCAAACCGCTGCGCGTGAACCGCGGCTCGTACGCGAAGGACGCGAAGCAGTCCCAGGCAGCGTTCGGTCAATGTGTCCGAGAACGCCTCGACAAGCGTCGGCAACTCGTCTGGGGTGTTGTAGTCGACGAAGACGATCTCGTCGTCAGGATCGGTAAGGACTTCCGCCAGGCAGTTCAGGCTAAGGGTTGCTCGCCGGTGGAGGTTGTAGCCGTGCGCGTCGTTCCGGCCGTAGACGATGATGGAGATCACAGGCGTGCGGCCGCGCTTCGAGCGCGGCGAGACATCAGCCGGATGCGACGGCTTGGTGACCGACGCGAGAAGCCGTCTTCAGCTCGTCGTAGATCCAGGTGTAGGTCTTTTCGAGTCCGGTCGCGAGAGGCGTGCTCGGCTCCCAGCCGAGGCGTTTCCGGATGAGCTCGTTGTCCGAGTTTCGTCCGCGAACTCCTTTGGGAGCGTCCAAATCGTAGTGGCGAGTCAGCCGCACGCCGGCAATCTCCTCGACGATGTCGACGAGCTCGTTGATCGTTACAAGCTCTGACGAGCCGAGGTTGATGGGGTCGCGGATGTCGCTTTCCATGATCATCGTCGTCCCGAGCAGGCAGTCGTCGATGTACATGAAGCTGCGCGTCTGCTCTCCGTCTCCCCAGATCTCGATCTCGTCGTTGCCAGTCAGCACTGCCCCCGCGATCTTCCGGCAGATCGCGGCCGGCGCTTTTTCCCGCCCGCCGTCATAGGTCCCGTGCGGGCCGTAGACGTTGTGGTACCTGGCCACCCGCGTCTCGATGCCGAAGTCCTCGTGGAAGTTGCGGCACATTCTCTCCGAGAAGAGCTTCTCCCAGCCGTACCCGTCTTCGGGCAGGGCCGGATAGGCGTCCTCCTCACGCAGGGCGGTGACATCGGAGACCTGCTGGAGACTCACGTTGTACACGCATGCCGACGACGAGTAGAAGTGTCTCTGGACGCCGGTCTCCTCGGCTGCGAGAAGGAGATGGGTGTTGATGAGAACGGAGATCATGCAGGCGGCCTTGTTCGCCTCGATGAAGCCCATGCCCCCCATGTCGCAGGCGAGGTTGTAGACGTGCGCTGCGCCACGGACTGCGTCCCTGCAGGCGTCGAGCGAACGGAGGTCGGCGACACGGGTGTCGACGTCTTCGAGCACCTGATGCCACTCGGTCAATGGCTTGCTGTCGACTGCGCGAAGGTCCGTAAAGCCGTTCTCGTGCAGATGACGGACGAGCCATCCGCCGATGAATCCGCCGGCGCCGGCCACGAGGATCGGATCGGTCCGCGATATGGACTCAGATTTCATGAGAGCTACCTCCTACGACAGTCAGACCGCGGGGAAACCCGTCGAGTGCTCGACCGAGCCGTACGACGTCGATCATCGCGTCGCCGTAGGACTCTTCCGAGAGTTGGCGCCAGCAGTCGATCACGAGCCGACGCTTTCCGTCTTTCGCGATCGCCTCGATCGGGAGCTCGGCGAACTCCGGCCAGGGCGTCGCGATGACAGTGACGTCGGATCGCTCGAGCACTTCGGCGACGGATCGTGAGCCATGTGCGAGACCTTCAAGCGCGGGCAGCGCGGCGTCCATTGCGACGGGATCGTAGACGTGGACTTCGTATCCGGCGTTCCCGAGCAGCTTGGCAAGTGCGATGCCGGCGCTCTCGTCGATGACTCCGGTTGCGGGTTTATAGGCCAGCCCGAGTATCCCCACAGCACCGCCGACCGCAAGGCGCGACTGGACGATGCGCGCAAGGCGGTCGATCTGCGCCCTGTTGACCGACTCGGTGGCTTCGGCGAGCAGCGGCTCGGCACCGAGATCTCGCGCGAACGCCGCGAACGCCTTGTTGTCGCGTGGGAAGCACGGTCCACCGTACGCGATCGCTCCGCGGAGGAACTTTGGTCCGATCCTCGTATCGAGACCGAGAGCATCCGTGACGGTCTCGACGTCGGCGCCCGGGAGCCGTTCGCATATGTCGGCGAGCGTGTTCGCGTACGAGATCTTCATCGTGACGTAGGTATTCACGGCGATCTTCGTCAGCTCGGCATTCACGAGGCTCATGCGACGAAATGCGGGATCATTCTCGGCCACGCCAGCGTACAGCTGTTCGAGGACGCTCCCGGCCCGCGAATCAGACTCGCCGATGAGCACCATGTCGGGCTCGAGCAGATCACGGATCACGCTTCCGAGCGCGATGAACTCAGGGCTGTAGCAGAGACCGAGAGTCTCTCCCACGCGGCGGCTCGAGGCCCGCTCAAGAGCAGGAAGGATCTCCGAATCGCAAGAGCCGGGCATGACCGTGCTCCCCACGACCAGCACGTGGTAGTCGTCCCGTACCGCTAGGCCCCGCCCGATGCCCTCTATCGCGGAGAGAACGTGCTCGTTCGAGAACGCACCACGAGCGTCCGATGGAGTTGGGACGAGCAGAATCGATAGCTCAGTGCTCGCCGCGGCTTCGAGATCGGTCGTGGCGCTCAGCCTTTCACGTGAAGCCGAAATGAGCTCCTGCAACCCAGGTTCTGCAACCGGTGCGCGTCCTTCGTTCAGAAGCCGTACGGCCTCAGGACTGACATCGACTCCGAGGACATCGTTGCCCTTGCTCGCGAGCACGGCCGCAAGCGGAGCGCCGAGCTTTCCGAGTCCCACGACGGCCACGCGCATCAGGAAGGTGCCTCCGCGTTCACGAGCAAATGCCAACCGAAGCGGTGCTCGAACGCCCGGAAGAGTGCCGCGGGCATCCACCGAAAGTACGGCTCTTTCACATATCGATACTCGACGTACTCCGGGATGCGGTACGGGAAGACGTGGTCGACCCAGAGACCCAGAACGCGGAAGCCACTCTGCTCGACCAGCTGCCGCGCTCCGCGACGGGTGTAGGCAAAGGTCACCGGACAGCCGATCTCGGCTTCCGAGTGCGAAGCGACGAGCTCGTCCGTCTTCCAGAACCGCCCTCTTCCTTCCCTGGCGACGATCTTGAAGGCCTTCCACGAGTGTCGGTGGTAGACCATCAGCTTCAGGACGCCCCCGGGCTTCAGGAGAGCGCGCATCTCCGCGAGAGCGCGGTCGGGCCGAGGTGTGTGGTGGACGACGCCGAAGGAGTAGACGAGGTCGTATGGCTCCTCGGCGAGCGCCGACGTCAGCTCCTCCGCATTCGCTTGGACGAACGCGATGCGATGCGCTAGTCCCATGATGTCCGCACGCTGCGCTGCGATGTGAAGCGACTCGCTCGAGAGGTCGACAGCCGTCACTTGTGCGCCGGCACGAGCGAAGTTGATCGTGTCGGTGCCGATGCCGCACCCCACCTCGAGCACGCGCTTCCCGTGCCAGCGCTCGAACTCCGCAAAGGCGGGAATGTGCGGCTCGACGAAGTACTTGCGGGCTTCGACCTCGTCGAAGTACTCCCGTGAACCGACGGGCTTCGTCGAGTGGCGGATGTTGCACGGACGGGCATCCCAGAAACGCCGCACATCGGCAATGGACTTGTAGGTCAAGCTTTTCACCATACGCTGTTCTGTTTCCGGGCCTATCGTCACACGTCGACAAGATGTCGTTCCATCAGCGGCCGGGACTTTATCTAACGGTCACCGGGTGATCAGCGGTGCCGTCCCAGGAAAGCGCGCTCACGTCAAGTCTGCCGGCGGCCGAGGGCGCCGACCTCATCGAACAACCGCCAGTAGAGTCCAACACTCTTGCGCCTGATCCGCCGAAGGACGACCAGCGAGACGGAGCACGGCGCCTCCGCTCCGTGGGTCGAGCTGACCGACCGTGATGTGGCTCTCGCCCTTCGAGATCCTCTTGCGGCGCGTGAAAGCTGCGCACGGCGAGTCTGGCCTGAGGAGGAGATCGCCCGGATCGGCGCGGATCGGATACCGCTCCGTGTCCGTCGCCCGCGCGTCCCGCTCCCACTTCCGTCGCCGGGTGACCTCTGGAACGGAGCCATGGAGACCGTCGTGTTGGAGGCTGCGGAGCACCTGGTCGGTCGCCTCGACGACTTCGAGCCCGACTCGCTCGCGCGTCACATCGCGGCAATGGCCCCGGATGCCATTCGGTCGTACCTCCGAATGAACGTCGTGAGGGTGGTGCGCCTCGTGGAGGAGCTTCGGCGTCGAGGCTTCGAGTCCGGTGAAGTGCTCGAGGTCGGCGCGTGGTTCGGATCCTTCGCGCTCGCGCTCCGCCGGCTCGGCTACGAGGTCGTCGCGTGCGACCGGTACTCGAGCTACGGCCGCGCGTTCGACAGCTACGTCGATCTCCTGCAGGGAGAGGGAGTCACCGTCGTCTCGACGACCCGCGAGGGCGAGCTCGAGCAGATACGTGATCTCGGACGGTTCGACGTCGTTCTCGCCGGCGCGGTCATCGAGCATGTTCCACATACCCCTAGGCCTCTCCTCGAGACGCTCTTCGACAGTGTTCGGCTAGGGGGCGTCCTGCTTCTCGACACTCCGAATCTCACTCGGTACTGGAACCGGCGAGCGCTCGAGCGAGGCGAGACCATCTTCCAGCCTCTCGAGGATCAGTACGCCTGCGCGCCGCCGTGGGAGGGGCACCACCGCGAGTACACCTCCGCCGAGCTCCGGTGGATGCTCGAGCGGGTCGGTTGCGACGAGGTCGAGGTCGAGTTCCTCGACTACAACATGCTCCAGTTCGGGGAGCTCTCAGCGGAGCACGCCGACTGCCTCGCCGCGATTATCGAGGATCCCAGCCAGTCGGACATCATTCTTGGAGTGGGACGACGGCCGGCCGAATGACAGACCCTGGTTTCAGTGAGATGAGTCGCGTCACCGTTCGCCGCGAAGTTGCGGCCGAGTCTCGTCCGGAAGGTGGCGGCGTCGAGTGTTTCGACACCGACACGGCGCTCGCGATCAACCAGGCGAGAGTCATGCACCTCGGGTCGCTCGATCTTCCGCTCGAGGGGCGCACCGTGCTCGAGGTTGGCGCCGGCGTCGGACACCTCACCGCTTTCTTGGTCGACCGCGGCTGCCTCGTGGTCGCAACAGAAGCCCGCTCAGAGAGTGTCGCGGAGCTCCACCGTCGGTTGCCAGCGGTCGACGCGAAACAGGTCGACGTCGAAGAAAGCCTGCAGCACCTCGGCCGGTTCGACATCGTCTTCTGTTACGGCCTCCTGTATCACCTCGAGAGCCCCCTGCGGGCGCTCCGCAACATGGCGGCTGTCTGCGACGACCTCTTGCTGATCGAGACTGTCGTGTGCGATGCACGGCTGCCGGTGCTACGGCTCGAGGACGAGACGAAGTCTGTCAATCAGGCCTTGCGCGGCTTGGCGCACCGCCCGAGTCCGCCCTATCTCGCGACTGCATTGAACCGAGTGGGGTTCGACCACGTCTACGCAGCGACCGATCCGCCAGATCATCCGGACTACCGCTTCTCTTGGCTCGACAACATGGACACGACGCGCGACGGGAGCCTGCTCCGGGGTGTCTTCGTCGCGTCGCGGCGTCCCCTCGAACAACAAGGCGTGACTTCACTTCTCGGTGAGATGTAGAGGCCAGATTTGCTTCCTCATCGTTCGCGAGCCGTGAAGCTGATCCACCCGTACTCCCGTCGTCGATCTCGAACTCGATCTGGCGCTCGTCCAGCTTCCGCGGGTCACTCCTTGCATAGCTCAGGATTCAGCCAAGTTTGGACACCATCGCTGAATGTGATCTGCCCATACGGTCTGACGTAGCACGCTCTCGCGGTTCCGGGGCCTGACCGACGCGATCGGAATCCCTGCATAGACCGTCCACGGCTCGAACGAGAACTCGGGTGGGACGAAGCTCATTCGTACTCGGAATTCGCCGCGGGCGGCGGAATTAGGGTCACGAAGTCGAGATCCGGGGGAAGAACTCGTGCCGCGTCGCCACCCCGAGCCAGTTCGGTGTAGGACTGGTTCCTTCAGCGAATCACTGAAAGACGTTGTCGTCCTGAGCTTCAGGCCTTTCGGCCGCTGTTCGACCAAGCGCGGGTGCCGAAGGCTGAACGGTCATGGACCCTGGCCAGTATGCCTCACTTGCCTGAGAGCATCGCCCACCGCGCTCTCCACTAGAATCTCCGTCTCCGAGATGGGCACGCCGTCCACGACAGCCGAGCCGGCCTGCGCGGAAAGCGGAGTCGGAGTCGCCAACGGGGTGCTCGAGTTTGCGGCAGTTCGAGCCGTTGCCGTCGACGCGGTCGTTCTTGCCGCCCTGACAGCAGCAGCGGCCGGTGTGTACGTCTGGACGAAGGCACCGCTCTACAACCCACTCGGAACGATCGACCCCTGGCTGTATACGGCGCTATGGACCAACTTCGACCAAATATATCCAGCGTTCCACGGGACGTATTACGTATCACGGCTCCCGTGGATTCTTCCCGGACACGCTCTCAATGGGCTTTTTGACCCGCGCAGCGCGGCGCTCATCCTTCACACCACCTTCTTTCTCGCGGGCGGCGTGCTCTTCTACGTGCTTTGCCGCCGCTGGCTTGGCGCCGTCGCCGCGGCGATCGGCTACCTCTCGGTCATCGGATCCCAGATGTACTTCAACGCCCACCGGTGGGACTACCAGGAGGGTGGGGTGCTCACCTTCATGATCGCCACGTTCGCTTTTGCGCTTCCGCGGACGCGGTCACCTCGAGTTCGCGCGGCAAGCCTAGCCCTGGCCGGCGCCTTCGCCGCGGCGATGGTAACGACACGGATAATCGACGGCGTATATCTGATCGGGCTTCCACTTCTCTATTTCGCCGTGCTCGTAGACTTGTCATGGCGCGCACGTCTGATGCAGTTCGCTCGCGACCTCGCGGCGTTCGTGATCGGGGCGCTGGCGCTCTTGCTCGTCGGCGGCCTGTTCGCGAAAACGCATGGTGAGGAGTTTCTCTTCTTCATGCCGCAGATTCGGGTGGTCCAGACGACTTCCGGCGGATACAACCAGACCCCGGTCGACCAGTGGCTTCCTTCGGCGCCCTATTTCTGGGTTCCACCGTTTGCCATCGTCTTCGCTGCTGTCGTTCTCACATTCGGGCCAAAACGCGAGCGTCTGGCTCGACGACTGCTCTTGGCCTCGGCAATATGGCTCACGCTCACCTTTGTCCCACTCGCCCTGTGGCAGTTCCTCGGCCACGGATGGCTGTTCAACCTCGGCTACTACTTCAGCTCATTTCTCGTGCCAACGATGCTCTGCGTGGCATCTGCGGTCGCGGTGCTAGTCGGCGTACAGGGCCTCTCGCGCCGGTCGATACTGATAGTCGCAGTCTGCGCGCTGGCGATCCTCGGACCGGTCATCTGGATCTACGAAGGCGATTCCTTCCTCCGCTCCGCCAGCGGTTATGGCGACGGCGCGTACATAGCGAGCTTTGTCGCTATGGGCGCCGCAATTCTCCTCGCTATCCTCGTTCGAGTACCCCGAGGTCGGATGGTGGGTGCTGCCGCAGCGACCGCGGCACTCTTTGCGGTGGCCTATGGTGTCGATGCGAGCGGCACGACACTTGCGTTTGGCGCATCGGATCCCCGCACGGGCGGACTCTACGATGTCGGCCAGAAACTCATCATCTACCTGCGGGAGAATGGATACGAGAAAAAGCTTCCGTACTTCTGGTACGACGTGAAGGAGCAAGCCGGTGCGATCGGGTCGGTGCAGTCGCTGTACTACTACGGCTACACGTACGTCGACGTAGCGATGCCAGCGATCAACGAGATGTTCCGTTCACGGATCGTGCAGCTCCGACCCGAGGGGCTCGTCCTGCTCTGCGCCGATCGCCAGTGTGAGGGAGGCGGGTCAGCCCTCCAACGCGCCGGCTACATGCCGCGGCTGGAATCGGAAACGGTGCTCGGTTCAGAGGGCGTCCGCATGTGGGTCAAGATTTACAAGATCACCCTTCCAAAGCCCGCGAGCTAATTTTACGCGGCCCGGCCCGGACGTCGGCATGGGTGCTCAAAGATCGCCTGCCGCGGATGTACTTGAGCGCGTTTCGGCCCGATTCTCTCAAAGGCTTGCGATAGCGACTCAGGTGAGCGCGAATCGCGTCCGTGCGTCGAGGTCGTCGAGCGCGCCGGTGAACCCGTAGCTCCGCTCGGTCAGGGACGCGAGCGACGCCGGAGACGAATACGTCACCGTCGCGAGCACCCGTGGGTCGGTTGTCGAGAAGCCACCCCGGTGGAACCCACAGGTGTTGCAGAACAGGAGCGATGCCTCGGGCCCGGTGAACGTCTGCACGGCCGAGGCCGGGATGCGCTGCTCGAGCTCCTCCTCGGTCGGGTAGTTCTGGCCGAGCGGACGCCACGCCCACGCGTCGGCGTACGGGCCTCCGGGTTGGCTCCCGGCGACGTACTGGAACGGCCCCATGCCGTCGTCGACGTCGACGAGGTGGAGGAACGCCTTCAGGAGATGCTTGTCGTTGAAGTCCCGGTGCCAACGCTGGGAAGAGATTCGCTCGGCCCTCGCCGGCTGGGGGACCGAGTACCACTCGTCGACGTACTCGAGCTTCGACCACATCCGGAGGTAGGCGTTCGCAATGTCGAGCATTCGGTGTGATGCGCATGCCCGGAACCAGGGGTCGTCGAGGCCGAGCTCGACCCCGTAGCTGTGCAGGCGCACGACGAACTCCTTGCCCTGCCGGACGCGCACGTTCTCCCCGCCTGCCGCGAGGTCCGCCTCCGTCTCCGCCACGAACGTGTCCCGTTGCGCTTCGATGTCGCTCCACAGCTCGCTCGAGAACAGGTCATCGAACGTCACGAGCGAGAAGCCCTGGGTATCGACCTCCGAGACGATCCGTCGCTGAACGTCATCGAGCTCGGGTTGCTCGTGGCTGAAGAGACGCCGGCTCTTCCGGTTCGAGAGGACGCGATCGTGGAGCTCGTAGGTCGCCCGGATCCCCCGCCGCTCGAGCGCGGTGCCGACTCTGTTGATCCGGTGTGAGAGCTTCGTTCGCTGTCTGTGCATCGTCGTCAGGCGCGTGTTTCGGCGGCCGGTCGCCTACCTTACAGCCCGTGGGTGAGCCGAGTCTCAGTGTTTTCTGCGCATTTCGCGACGCTCCTCAGCGCCGCCGCGCGCTCCAGGCGCAGCCGGGCTCTGCGGAGCGATACGTCTTGTACGGGCTCGACGAGATCCGGGAACGCGGCGCGACCGTGCACCACAACCTCGAACGCCCCGGGGGTCCGCCACGGTGGGCGCGCGACGTGGGGGCGTCGACGAAGTGGGCGCTCGAGCGGGCCGGGGGGTACGGAGGCGACTTCGCCACCGTGCTCGCGTCGCTGAGGACGGCCAATCGCGCGGACGTCGTCTTCTCGACGGTGGACACGGTCGGGATCCCGCTGATGCTCCTCAGGCGCGCGGGCTTGCTGAGACCCCCGCTCGTCTATGCGGCGATCGGATTGCCAGAACGCCTAGTACGTCTACGAAACGAGCGCATGCGCCGCCTCTATGCGTCGGCGCTCGGATCGTCCTCGGCGGTGCTGGCGTACAGCGAGCACGAGGCCGACGATCTCCGCGCGTGGCTCGCCGGCTACGGGCAGGACACCCGCGTCGTCTTCGTCCCGTTCGGGGTTGACGTGCGGGATCTCCGTCCTCCCGACGAGCAGGCCACCGTGGACGTCGTGTCGGTCGGGGCCGATCCGCACCGCGACTTCGACCTCCTCCTGCATGTTGCCGCGCGCATGCCGGACGTCGGCTTCCGAATCGTGACGACGACGGATCGCCTACGGGCGTTGGGGCCGAAGAAGTCGGACAATGTGACGCTCGAAGCGGACCTCCGGTTCGCTGCAATGCGAACGAGGCTTGAGCAGGCGCGGGTCGTAGCGCTTCCCGTGCGGGAGAACAGCTACTCGGGAGCGACGACGGTGCTGCTCCAGGCCATGGCGCTCGGGAAGCCGGTCGTCGTAAGCCGGACGAAGGCGATCGCCACCGGCTACGGGCTCGTCGACGGCGAGAACTGCAGGCTCGTGCCGCCGGGAGACGCTGAAACGCTCGAGCGGGCGCTTGCCGAGGTGTTGCGCGACGACTGGCGCGCCCGCGCGCTCGGGGCGAGCGCACGGCTCGCCGTCGAGCGGGAGCTCACGTGGGATCGCTACGTCGACCGCATCGAGAAGGCGCTCAGCGACGCAGCTGCAACATCCGCGGGTGCGCGCTTCGGATCCGCGTGAGCCCGGCCCGCTCGAGGTGCTCCGCCATTTCGTCGGCGCCGCATGAGGCCCATGGGTGCGTCTCGACGAGGACCTCGCTAACGCCTGCCCACGCCTCTGGCGGCGTGCCCAGAACGGTCTCGCACTCCTCACCCTCGGTGTTCACCTTGACCACGATCCGCGATCGACCGTCGCTGAGCGAACGAGCGGATTCGAGGAAGTCCGCCATGGCGACGAGCGGCACTCGCTGCACCCCGATCTCGTACTCCGAGAACTCGTCCGGGGGATGCAGGGAGTGCCCCCACGAGGCGCCCATCACGTGGAGCTCCGCCTCTCCGGCCTCCGCGCCCACCGCGACCCTCTCGACCTTCCAGGTTCGGTTTCCCGCTGTGAACGAATCTGCGCTCCGTTCCAAGAACGCGAGGTTCCCGGCCTCGGGCTCGAAGGAGACCACCGTACCTGCTCCGTGTGCCAGCGCCCACGCGCCGAAGTACCCCTTGTGCGCGCCGACGTCGAGAACCACCGCGCCACGATAGTCGGCCGGGTATGGTTGGTCGACCAGGACGCTCTTGAGCGTCTCCCAGTCGATCTCGTAGTCGTCGTGTGACAGGTAGAGCGTGCCTCCGCCGTACGGGATGGCATACGCCGCTTCCGGCCGGAGCCTCCGCCGGCTCTCTGCCGTCAGCAGCCCGAGCCGGGTCCGTACCGGGATACGTCGGTTGAGAAGTACATTGGCGAAGCGACTGGGCGGGGGCACTTGAGCTCACGCGAGGCTACCGTGTCGGCAGTGGATCTCCGCGCCCCTCCCCGCGCGGCGCGGCGTGCCCGACGTCTCCTCGCCCTCCGTGCTCGCACCGAGCTCGATTGGCTCGTCTCCCGCCGCGGTGGCACCGACCTCGCCGTGTTTCACGAGTTCGCACCGCCGCCGTCGGGTGGCGGGCACCAGTTTCTGCGCGCGCTTGAACGCGAGCTCGCAACGCGCGGTCTCGACCTCGAGGAGAACCGGATCTCCGGCCGCACGCCTGCCTGCCTGTTCAACTCGTTCAACTTCGATTTCGGCCGGCTGCGCCGTTTTGCGCGGACGGACTGCCTCATGGTGCATCGCGTGGACGGGCCGATTGGCGTCTATCGCGGCTTCGACGATGGCACGGACCGGCGGATCGCGGACATAAACGCCGAACTCGCAAACGCGACCGTGTTCCAGTCGCGATACAGCCTCGAGAAGCACCTCGAGCTTGGCTTCGAGCTTCACGACCCCGTCGTGATCTCCAACGCGGTGAATCCGGCGCTCTTTCATCCGCCGGAGCGGCGGGAGGTGCTAGGCGGCCGCAAAGTGCGTTTGATCGCCTCGAGCTGGTCGGCCAACCCGCGCAAGGGCGCCGAGGCGCTGACCTGGCTCGACGAAAACCTCGACTGGAATCAGTACGAGATGACTTTCGTGGGCCAGGCGGCCGAGAGGTTCGAGCGGATCAAGGTGGTCGGCCCGGTCGACTCGCACGACGTCGCGGTCCTCCTCCGCGGCCACGACGTCTACGTCGCGGCGAGCCGTGACGACCCCTGCTCCAACGCGCTGCTCGAGGCGCTCGCGTGCGGTTTGCCGGCTGCCTATCTCGACAGTGGAGGACACCCCGAGCTCGTGGGTGAAGGCGGGCTTCCGTTCGGCTCCGTGGAGCAGCTCCCGGCTGTGCTCGACCGACTCTCCGAGAATCTCGATTCGTATCGGGCGGGGATCTCCGTTCCGTCGATCGCGTCCGTTGCAGATCGCTACCTGGCGGTCCTCGGGCTGATGCCGGGCGCGCGTCCCTAGAATCGCTCGGCCGTGGAGAACTACATTCGACGCGGAGCGACCTCGGCTCGGTTTCGCCTGAATCGTCGTCTCGACCGGGCCGCGATCGCACGCGCCCACGACGTCTTCTACGAGTCCGACGCCTGGACGAAGGCGACGTGGATGGGAACACAGGCGCTGAAGAACCCGCTCGACCTTTGGGTTTACCAGGAGATCATGGCCGAGACGCGGCCCGAGCTGATCGTCGAGACGGGGACGTACCGCGGTGGGAGCGCACGCTACCTCGCCTCGATCTGCGATCTCCTCGGATCGGGCGAGGTCGTTTCGATCGACATCGAGCCGATGCGCGGCGACTACCCGCAGCACCCACGGATCACCTATCTCGCCGGTCGTTCCTCGACGCATCCGGACGTGCTCACGGACGTGCGGGCACGCGCGGTCGGCCGCCGCACGCTCGTCATCCTCGACTCCGACCACTCCCAGGCGCACGTGGAGGCCGAGCTCGAGGCGTACGCGCTGTTCGTCCCCGTCGGCTGCTACCTCATTGTCGAGGACTCCAACATCGGACGAATCCGAAAGGACTTAATGCCGGGGCCACTGCAGGCTGTCGAAACGTTCCTCGCCCGGACGAACGAGTTTGAGATCGACCGCGAGCGCGAGAAGTTCCTGATCACTTTCAACCCGAGCGGGTATCTCCGTCGGGTCGCCGGGCCTGGAGCGTGAGCGCCGCAGAGCGGGCCTGGGATTCCACTCATGTTCTGCGGGAGGCCCTCGTGCTCGACGATCTCCGGCTCTCTTACGTACCCGTGCCGAAGGCTGGGAGCACAGCCGTTTTTTGGGCTTTGGCCGGGCTCGCTGGGCTCGGAGCAAGACGCCTTCGCGCGGTCGCGAAAGCTCGAGGTGTCGCGGTCCCTTGCGGTCCACGACGCTTCCGTCTGGGGGCATGCACGCCGGCTCGACGGGCGGAACGCCACCGACGTCGAACTGATCCTCCAGCCGGACGACTGGTTTAGGTTCTCCGTCGTCCGTGATCCGGTTGGGCGTCTGTGGTCCGCCTTGGTGTCGAAAGTCCTGATGCGGGATCCGCGCTTCACGTCGACGTTCGGCGGCGAGGACTGGTTCCCGAGCGTGCCCGAGCGGTCCGAGGACATCGTGGACTCGTTTCGCCGCTTCGTCGCCGTTCTGCCGCTCCGAACCCGCACTGGTCGTCGCACGCGGACCTCATCGGCATGGACGACATCGTCTACGGGCACATCGGCCGGGTCGAGTCTCTGGGCGCCACCGTCGCGGCTCTCCGGAGCCATCTCGGCAAGCGAGGCGAGGCCTTACCCGAGCTGCGGGTCGAGAACCGCTCGCTCCTCCCGTTCACGACCGCCGTACTCGACCCGCCGAGCCTCGAGATGTGCATCCCGCGGACGGCGCGCGATTGCGAGGCTCTGGGCTACGAGCCCCTGATGCCCGACGCCAGCCGGTCAGACGCAGTCTGGAGCGCGACCCCCGAGGCGATCATCCCGACGCTTCAGGTCGTCATCGAGCGAAACGAGCGAATCGGCGATCTACACCGCACGTTCAACGACAGTCGGCGGTCCTGACGTCCTCGTTCGTCGAGGCGCCGACGACCGTCACGGGCGCATCGACTCTCCAGAGAACGAGACCGGCCGCGGTACCGTCAGCCAGGCGCCGGCCGCGCAGCTCGATGCCGGGCTGCGTGTACACGTAGTCGGCGGTCAGCGAGTCGCCGGAGGAAAGCCGGAGCACGCCGTGCGGGCCGACGTCAACTCGTTGGATCGGGAGCCCGTCCGGCACGGAGTCTCCGATGTAGGCGGCCCGGTCGACCGTGGAGTTGAAGAACTCGGTGAGGAAGAGCGCATGCCGGGTGAGCGCCGATGTTGGGCAGCGCTTCGACTCGATGTACAGCTTCGTCACGACGGCGTCCTTCGGCAGAAGGTCGTCGATCCACGCCCGCTCGAGACCGCCTGCGAAGACCGCGTCCTCGGGCGCACCCACCATCCGGTCCCACGCAAGGGCTCCCGTGACCATGAACACGGCGAGCACGGCGGCCGGTAGCGCGAGTCGGAAACGCCGGGGAAGGAAGATGGCCGCGGCGAGAAGCGCGATCACGAAGGCGGCGAGGAGCCGGCTGCCCGAGAGCGGGCCGGGGCCGGCGACCTGGGCCTCGATCCACACCCAGAGCGCGCCCGGCACCGTGTCGATTCCCGCCTCGTTCGCGAGCTGGCGGAACGGCAGGATCGCGGGGAGCACGAGCGCGAGCCCGACCCCCGTGGCCGTCGCCAGGAGGGGGCGGGGAAGACCGTCGGCGAGCCACACGACGAACACGATCAGCCAGAGCGGGACGAGATAGAAGACGTTGCGGTCATGCAACCGGTCGAAGCCGAACTCCGTGCTGGCGAAGGCCGCGGTGACGACCAGCATGCTCGTATTAAGCGCGAGGAAGGCGGAGAGGAAGGCTGACACGTGCTCGGATCCCACCCGCGCACGGCGCCAAAGCCGCGTGAGGACGATCGGAGAGACCGCCAGCGGAACGACTGCGAGATAGAGCTCGAGATCGGCGACGTGGTACGCAGCCCACTTCGCGATGTCGAATGGGTTGTAGCTACGAAAGAGAACCTCGTACGCGCCGGCGAAGTCGAGCGGAGAGGATCCCGTCACGAGAGGACGTGCGATGAGCACGGCCGCGCCGATGCCGAGTACGCCGAGCGAGGGCCAGAGACGCGCGAGCGCGTCGCGAAATCTCGGGCGCGTCGGCGCGATCGCCCAGGCGAGGGCGAGCCCCGCGAGATACGCGGCGAAGAGCACGGCGAACTGCGCGCGCGTCGCATACGCGAGCGCGACGGCTGCGACCACAAGCAGCTGACGTGCGACGGAGGGTCGCTCGAGCGCGAGGACGATCGCATACACGGAGATCGAGTACGCGAGGTACGCGGTGCTCTCGGTCAGGAGCAGCGAGACGTACATCGACGAGGGGATCGCGACCGACATCGCCGCGACGAGGACGCTCCACCAGCGGGAGAGGAGACGGCGCGCGACCAGGTAGATGGGAACGGCCGAGAGCGCAAAGAGGAGTGCGTTCGCCGCCCTGAAGACGGCGTATGCGCTCTCTTTGTCCGGTACGACTGAGAGGATCGTCGCGAGGATCGCCGGGTACAAGGGACCGTACTCGTAGCCGTCCCCACGCACGCGCAGGCCATGCCCGTCGGCGAGTGAGGCTCCGGCTAGCGAGTAGATGAGTTCGTCCGGATGGGCGCGCGGGGTCGAAACGAGCTGCGCAGCGCTCGCGTACAGGATCGCTGCTCCGAGGACGACGGCGGCCAGTGCGAGGACGGGGCCACGTCCGTGCGAGGGACTGACCGAGGTCTCACGACGGGTCCGTTCATCCGTCGTGGCCTCGGAAGGAGCCCCGCGGCCCTGCATTTCGGCTCGCACGCTCGGCTAATGCTAGCCGTGGGTCGAGACGCGGCCTCGGCTCTGGCCACCTTGCTAAAGTCCGGGCCCGGTCGCCGGATTACTACGCGCAGTCCGCGGTACGGACGTCGTCGCTGGTGCGAGCGCCCGCGACGCTCACCGGCCCGCCGACGTGCCAGAGGACAAGGTTCGCGTTCGTCCCAGTCGCGATGCGCCGCCCGTTCAGCTCGATACCAGGCTGCGTGTACACGTAGTCGGCGCGAAGCGGCTCGCCGGGTGAGAGCTCGAGCCGACCGTCGGCGGCGACATCGACGCGCTCGATTGGGAGCCGGTCCGGCACGGAGTCTCCGATGTAGGCGGCCCGGTCGACCGTGGAGTTGAAGAACTCGGTGAGGAAGAGCGCATGCCGGGTGAGCGCCGATGTTGGGCAGCGCTTCGACTCGATGTACAGCTTCGTCACGACGGCGTCCTTCGGCAGAAGGTCGTCGATCCACGCCCGCTCGAGACCGCCTGCGAAGACCGCGTCCTCGGGCGCACCCACCATCCGGTCCCACGCAAGGGCTCCCGTGACCATGAACACGGCGAGCACGGCGGCCGGTAGCGCGAGTCGGAAACGCCGGGGAAGGAAGATGGCCGCGGCGAGAAGCGCGATCACGAAGGCGGCGAGGAGCCGGCTGCCCGAGAGCGGGCCGGGGCCGGCGACCTGGGCCTCGATCCACACCCAGAGCGCGCCCGGCACCGTGTCGATTCCCGCCTCGTTCGCGAGCTGGCGGAACGGCAGGATCGCGGGGAGCACGAGCGCGAGCCCGACCCCCGTGGCCGTCGCCAGGAGGGGGCGGGGAAGACCGTCGGCGAGCCACACGACGAACACGATCAGCCAGAGGGGCAGCAGGTAGAAGGCGTAGCGGTCGTGCAGCCGGTCGTATCCCCACGGCGTGCTCGTGAACGCAGCGACAACGGCGAGCCCGACGATGTTCGCCGAGATGAACAGGCAAGCGAATGCGGCTGCCTTCTCCGAGCCCTTCCGCCCCTGCCGCACGAGGCGCGAGAGGACGATAGGCATGACGGCCAGCGGGACGACGGCCAGGTAGATCTCGAAGTCCGCAAGGTGGTACGCGAACCACTTCGCGACGTCGAGCGGGTCGTAGCCGCGCCAGAGCTCCCAGTACGCGCCGAACGACTCCGAGGGAGAGGAGCCGCTGAGCAGCCGCCCTCCGAGGACGGCGACGGCCAGCACTAGGGGTACCGCGCTCGGCCAGAGCTGCACGAGGTCTTTGCGAGTTCGCGGCCTTCGGTTCGGGGAGATCACCCACATGAGGACGAGCGCTCCGATCCAGCTCAGGTACAGGGCGCCGAGCTGGGCCCGGGTCGCGAACGCGGCTGCGACGGCCAGTAGCAGGAGTAGTTGCCGGGTCACCGTCGCCCGTTCGAGTGCCAGCATCGTCGCGTAGAGCGCCCACGCTGCGGTCAGGAAGGCGAGGCTCTCCGTCATGACGGTCGCCACGGAGATCGAGGACGGGACGGCGATCGTAAGCCCGGCCGCGCAGACGGCCCACCACTGCGTGACGAGTCTTCGCGCGAGCAGATAAGCGGGGACGGCGGTGAGGGCGAAGAAGAGGGCGTTCGCTGCCTTGAACCACGGGTAGGCCGCGTCGAGCCCCGACGACAACCACAGGATCACCATCAGCACGGCTGCGTACAGCGGGCCGAATCCATACTCCTCGCCGCGCAGGTCGAGGCCGTCGCCCTCGACAAGCGACGACGCGGCGATCACGTAGCGCACCTCGTCCGGGTGCACGCGCGGAACCTCGACGAGTGTCGTGAGTCCCGTATAGAGCACGAAGGCGCTGACGACGATCGCGACGAGGGCAAGCACGGGTCCCCGACTGAGCGTCTTCGCCTCCGTTCCCACGCCCGCGTGATCCTAGCCAGGAGGCGAGACGCGGCCACGCTCTGGCGGCCTCGCTAAGGTCCGGCGCGACCCGTGACGTCGAGACGCGCACTCATCATCGGCATCGCCGGCCAGGACGGCTCCCTCCTCTCGGAGCTCCTTCTCCGAGAGGGATACGAGCTCTACGGCGTGGTGCGGCAGCCCGCTTCGACGCGGTTCGAGAACCTCGAGGCAATTCGCTCCGATCTCGAGCTCCTCCAGGCGGACGTCCTCGATGAGTTGTCGCTCGTCGACGTGATCACATCCTGCCGCCCACACGAGGTCTACAACCTCGCGTCCCCCTCGTTCGTGCCGATGTCCTGGCGGCAGCCGGTCCTCACCGCCGAGTTCGCCGCCGTCGGGTGTACTGCGCTGCTCGAGGCGATCCGCAGGGTCGATGACGGGATTCGCTTCTACCAGGCGTCTTCGAGCGAGATCTTCGGCGAGCCGCGCGAGGTTCCGCAGACCGAGGAGACGCCGCTCGCGCCGGTGACGCCCTACGGCGTCGCGAAGGCGTATGCGCACTTCATCACCCGGAGCTACCGCCGACGCTACGGGCTCCACGCGTCATCCGGGATCCTCTACAACCACGAGTCTCCGCGCCGCCCGCTCGACTTCGTGACGCGGAAGATCACGAACGCCGCGGCCGCAATCAGTCTCGGTCTCGCGGACGAGGTCTCTCTTGGAAATCTCGATGCGCGTCGCGACTGGGGGTACGCCCTCGACTTCGTGCGGGCGATGTGGCTCATGCTCCAGCAGGAGGAACCTGGTGATTACGTGATCGCGAGCGGCGAGAGCCACAGCGTCCGGGAGCTCGCAGCATGCGCATTCGCGCGAGTGGATCTCGACTGGGAGGATCATGTGGGCGTGGACGATTCGCTTCTGCGCGGCAAGGCGGAGTTGTACGACCTCGTCGGCGATGCGTCCAAGGCGCGCGAGGAGCTGGGGTGGTCTCCGACAATCGACTTCGAGGGGCTCGTCCACCTCCTTGTCGATGCTGACGTCGAGCGGCTTCGCGCGACCCTGGAGCCCGCGAGCATCTCCGATGTCTAAGTGCTCCCCGCCGCAAATACGTTCACGCTTCGCGCGGCTGCGAACGCTTCGCATGCCGTCGTCCTCAGTCGGGCCAATATTCTCGATATTGGCCCTCCCTGCGTCCTAGGCATGCTTGGTTCTCGCCAGCGAATCACGACCGTATTTGCGGCGGGGAGCACTGAGTCGTGGGGGTAGCGGCACAGGCCCGTCGGCTCGTGGCACCGGTCGGACGCCCGCTCCGGCGGGCGGCCGTCGGCTTCCGGACCCGTGGTTGGCCTGAGCACTCGCGGCTCTTCGTCACGCTCGATGCGGCGGGTTGGGTGCTCGCCTACGAGGCGCGACAGCTTGTGCGCATCGCGGAGAGCATCGGCGTCCAACTCGGCCCGGAACGGTGGGTCAAGGGCGTCAGCGACCAGTCGATCTTCCACTTGAGCCAGTTCACACTGCTCCTCCACGACTTCGAGCGGCACGGGAACCGCCTCGGCTTCTCGTATTTCCACGGCCGTCCGGGCACGCCGGGGATGCCCGAGTTCGATGCGTGCTTCGACACGATGCGCCGTCGTCACGAAGAGATCGACCGTGCGCAGGTGACGAACCGCGCGATGGAAGAGCTCGTGCTCGAGACGGGGATGGCTGCGGAGAAGATCCATCGGATCCCGATCGGGATCGACGTGGAGGCCTTCCCGCTGCGCTCGCCCACCGGCGTCGTGGATGCGCGCCGTGCGCTGGGGCTGCCCGAGTCGGCGTTCGTCGTCGGGTCCTTCCAAAAAGACGGCGTCGGGTGGGGCGAGGGTCTCGAGCCCAAGCTGATCAAGGGCCCTGACGTCCTCGTGGCAGTCGCGGAGCGCCTCCGTGAGCGGATACCCGAGGTTGTATTCCTCCTGACCGGGCCGTCACGCGGTTATGTAAGAGCCGGCCTCGAGCGGGTCGGCGTTCGTTACCGCCACGTCCTTCTCCCCGACGTCGACGCAGTCGCCCAGGCGTACGCGGCGATCGACGTCTGCCTGGTCACCTCCCGTGACGAGGGCGGCCCGCGCGCCGTTCTCGAAGCCATGGCGACGGGAGTGCCGCTCGTAACCACACGTGTCGGGCAGGGAGCCGACCTCGTACGGCATGGCGAGAACGGCTGGATGGTGGACGTCGAGGACGTCGAGGGGATTGCGATGTGGGCCGTGCACGTCGCCGACGCACCGGCGACCGAGCTCGAGCGCATCCTGCGAGAGGGTCGGACGACGGCCGAGGAGAACTCCTACGAGGCTCTGCGGCCGAGGTGGCGCGGGCTCCTGCAGGGCTTCGTTGCGCTTCCCGAGCCGTCGGAGTGAGCGCATGGATCTGAGCCCTGCGCGGGTCGGCCGGTACGCTCGCGCCGGAGCGCGCTGGGCGCGGCTCCTTCTCTCGCGGCGGGCAGAGCCCGGACTTCGGGTCTTCTACGGGCACGATCGCGTCCCCGCTCCCGGAGAGCGGGCTGCCGGCGGGACGGCGAAGGCGCAGAAGCTCAACGAACGCTTCCCGAACAGCCCGACGGACTTCTCCCTTCTCTACCTCGGGACGACCTGGCTCCCGCGCGACCTCGGGCCGCTCATCGCGATCGCGCGGCGTCGGAGGGCGCCGATCGTGGTCAACCAGGACGGCGTTGCGTATCCCGGATGGGCGGGCGAGCGGACCGACGAGCTCAACCGACCGTTGCGACAGGCGCTCCTGGCCGCCGATCGCGTCGTCTACCAAACCGAGTTCTCCAAACAATCGGCGGATCTGTTCCTCGGTGAGCCCCGGGGAGCGTGGGAGATCCTCCACAACGCGGTCGACGTCGACCAGTTCACGCCCGCCGAGCGGCCGCCTTCCGGCGGCCCGATCCTGCTCCTCGGGGGCGACCAAACGCAGGCATACCGGATTGAGTTGGCGCTTCGAGTGCTCGCTTCGCTCGTCCCGCGCCATCCCGACGTGCAACTGCTCGTCACCGGGCGACTCGTCGTATCGCCGGAGTCGATGATCGACGAGCTAGACCTGCGCGGCCGCGTCCACCTGCTCGGGGAGTACACCCAGAACGAGGCGCCGGGGATCTTCCGACGCGCACACCTCCTTCTACACACGAAGGTCAACGATCCGTGTCCAACACTCGTGCTCGAGGCCATGGCGTGCGGGCTTCCGGTCGTGTATCCGGCAAGTGGCGGAACCGTCGAGCTCGTCGCGGAGGAAGGCGGGATCGGCGTGCCGCACCCGGATTCGTTCGAGCGCGACGAGCCGCCTGCGCCCGAGGCGCTGGCGGACGCCGTCGACCGCGTGCTCGCCGACCTCGCGCGCTACTCGGCTTCGGCGAGGTCGAGGGTCGTCGAGCGGTTCTCGCTCGAGCCCTGGCTAGAGCGTCACCGGGAGATCTTCGAGGAGCTCGCCCCGAGATAACCGCGCACCCGTCCGCGCAGAGTCGCAGCGTGGAACGACGCTCGCGCCCTGTCGCCGCGGGCGAGCGAGACGAACACTCCGCCCAGCGACCGGACGAGCATTCTCCCGACGGTTCTCGTGGGATAGCGGTGCTTTCGCAGTAGGTAGCCCACGCTCGCTCCGTCCCGCAGGCCGACCGTCGCGTCGTCCACCCCGACGCCGTGCTCGACGACGAAGGACGGGTCGTACTCGATCCGTGCTCCGGCCCGGATAGCGCGGATTAGGTAGTCGATCTCCTCTGCCGAACACCAGGGTTCAAGCGAACCGAGGCCCAGACGCTCGTCGAACGCCCCCACCCGCTCGACCGTAGCTCGCCGCAGGAAGATCGTGAACGAGATCGCGCGATTCCAGAGGTTGTCGTCGGAGAGGACGACGGGATCCTGCTTCCACGACGCCGCGGAGCGACCCTGTGCGTCCTCGGCTCTCCCCGTCACGCCGCCGAGGTCCGGATCGTCGGCGAACCGCGCCGCGAGGCGCTCGAGCAGGTTCGGCGGATAGACGCAGTCGTCGTCCGGGAAGGCGACGAGATCGGCGCTCACGTGCTCGAGCCCGGCGTTGCGGGCGCGGGAGAGCCCACGGCCGGACGTCAGGTGGAGCAGGTCGAGACCTCTCCCGGCGAGGACATCGTCCAGCCGCGCGTCCTCGTTCTGGTCGACGACGATCACCCGGAACCGGCGGTGCGACTGCGTTTCCAGCGAGTCGAGGAGCCGGCCGAGCTCATCAGTGCGCTCCGCCGTCGCGACGACGAGGTCGAACGACGGAAGCTCCGGCGGCACGGGCCGTAGGCTACGGGACGCCTGTGCCGACCGCACCGCTCGTTTCAGTGCTCGTCGCCGTTCACAACGGCGAGCCGTACGTACGTGCGGCGGTCGAGAGCGTGCTCCGCCAGAGCGTGTCCGACCTAGAGCTGCTCGTCGTCGACGACGGCTCGACGGACGGAACCCCGGGGATCCTCGCGAAGATGGACGACGCGAGGCTGCGGGTCCTGCGAAATGACGGCCAGCAGGGCCTCGCGGCGTCCCTGAACCGAGGCCTCGACGAGGTTCGAGGTCGTTATGTCGCTCGGATGGATGCGGACGACGCAGCTTTTCCCGACTGGCTCGACCGGAGTCTCCGACTTCTCGTTTCGAGGAGAGAGGTCGGGCTCGTGGGAGGCGGCGTGCTCGACATCGACTCCGACGGAAGGCCGAGGCAAGTTCACGTCCTCGAGAGCGGATCAGGGGCGTTCCGTTGGAGGGCGCTCTTCAGCTCACCCGCGTTCCACAACACCGTCGTCATCGAGCGGGACGTGCTCGAGGAGCACGGCCTTCGCTACGACCCGATGTTCGGCGAGTCGGAGGACTACGATCTCTGGACGCGCGTCCTCAGCGTGTCCGAAGGAGACTCCGTCGAGGCTCCTCTCGTCCTCCATCGGCTTCACTCCGAGCAGGCGTCGCGCCGGCGCGGGGAGCTCCAGCGGACACTGGCGCATGACGTCTCGCTGCGCCAGATCGAGGCACTTGCGCCGGACTTGTCCCGCGTGCGCGCGGAGCTCGCTCGATCGGTCGCGATCGGGGCTGGGGTATCGCCACGAGACGTCGGCAAGGCGGCTGATGCGTACCTCGAGCTCCTGCGTCGTTTCGAGGCTGCCCGGACCTACACGAGCCACGATCGCCGTGTCGTGCGGGAAGTGGCGGCGCGCGCGCTTGTCCGCGTGGCGCGCCGGGCGCGGGGATCAGCCCGCGTTGCCGTTCTCGGCCACGCGGTGCGCCTCGATGCCGCGCTGCCCGCACACGTCGCTGCCCGTCGCGCTCGCCGCCGGCCGTTGACCAAGGTTGCGCATCGCCGTGCCGTCGAGCTGCTGCGCTCGCTCGCGTCGGCACCGTACGCGCCCGGCATCCGCGTCGCCGCGATCTTCCCGGAGCCGACCCCGTACCGAGCCCCGCTCCTCGATCGCGTCGCCGCCCTTCCCGAGATCGACCTCACGGTGATCTACGCGGCCGAAACCGTTGCCCGCCGAACGTGGCAAGTCGAGCCCAAGCATCGAGCGGTGTTCCTCCGTGGACTGCGCTTCCCGGGGGCGCGGAAGGTCCTGCACCACGACTACCCGATCACTCCTGGTGTCGTTCGGGCGCTGACCGAGGCGCGCCCGGCGGTCGTGGTGATCTCGGGCTGGAGCACCTTTGCGGCGCAGGCAGCGATCACGTGGTGTCGGCTGAAGGATGTGCCTTATGTCCTCGTCGTGGAGAGCCACGACGAAGGGCCGCGGGCAGGCTGGCGCCGGAAGATCAAGGGAACTGTCGTTCCTCCTGTGGTGCAGAACGCCTCGGGCATCCTCGTCACCGGAACCCTCGCGCGAAACTCGATGGTCTCCCGAGGCGCCGCCCCGGAGCGCGTGCGCGTCTTCGCCAACACGATCGACGTCGAGGGCTTCGGAGAGCGGGCCGACCGACTTGCCGCGCGGCGCCCGGAGCTGCGCCGGGAGCTTGGTGCCGACCCCGATGACGTGGTCGTCCTTTCGGTTGCCCGGCTCGCGCGGGAGAAGGGGCTCGACGTCCTCGTCCGGGCGGTCGCGGCTGCGGCCGACCCGCGCCTGCTTCTCGTCCTCGCGGGAGACGGCCCGGAGCGCGATCGGCTCGAAAGGCTTGCGGCCGAACTGGAGGTGCGCGCCGCGCTCGCCGGAGACACGGAATGGGAGAAGGTCGTCGAGCTCTACGTTGCTGCCGACGTCTTCGCACTCCTGTCCGAGCGGGAGCCGTGGGCGGTCGTGGTCAACGAGGCCGCAGCGTGTGGGCTGCCTCTCGTCCTCTCGGATCGGGTGGGCGCTGCACACGATCTCCTCCGGGATGGCGAGAACGGTGTCCTCGTCTCCGCGGGCGACGTGCAGGCTGTAGCGGCGGCGTTACGCGGCCTGGCTGTGGACCCGGTGTCGCGACGAGCGCAGGGCGCACGATCGCGCGAGCTCGCCCGCGACTGGGGGTACGGCCCGAGCGTCGAGGGATTCCTGGCAGCCGTTCGCGAAGCGGTGTCAGACACCGCTTCTCCCGGTGGTGATGGCGACCGCGCCACGTGAGGCATTCGCACGCATAGCCCCATCCGTTTCCTTGGTCTGGCGCGTGCACCTGGGGACACATTGGCATTCTCTTGGCGTACGTTCCTCTTGACAGAATTCGGTGTCTGACACCGCTAGCCTTGCGGCGTGTCTCGGAACGGTGGGCGACAGCGGATCCTCGTCCTGAACCAGTACTACTGGCCGGGGGTCGAGGCGACCGCGCATCTCCTCACGGAGCTGTGTGAGGCGCTTGCGGAGGACTACGAGGTCGAGGTCGTCACGGGGGTTCTGCACGGCCACGAGGGAGAGCCACGCGAGATCGAGCACAACGGCGTTCGCATCACCCGTGTTTCGTCGACCTCCTACGAGCGCTCGGCGCTGGGCAGGCGGGCCGTGAACTACTTCTCGTACCTCGGATCGGCTCTCAGCCACGCGCTGAGCAGCCCGGCGCCGGATCTCGTCCTCTGCATGACCGATCCGCCGATCATCGGGGACCTTGGTGTCGTCATCGGGCGCCGCGTCGGCGCCCCGGTCCTGGTCATCAGCCAGGACGTCTTTCCGGAGATCGCGACCGAGCTCCACCGGCTCCGCAACCCCGCCGTCATCGGCGTCCTGGGTACGCTGGTCGGCGCCTACCTACGACGCGCAGATCGGATCGTCGCGATCGGCGAGACCATGCGGGAACGGCTCGAGGCAAAGGGGGCGCCGCCGGAGCGCCTTCGCGTGATCCCCAACTGGGTCGACACTCGGGAGATCACTCCGCAGCCGCGTGACAACCCGTGGGCTGCGCAGCACGATCTCGTCTCGCGCTTCGTCGTCATGCACTCGGGCAACGTCGGGCACGCGCAGGATCTCGACAGCCTCGTTCGAGCCGCCACCTTCCTGCGCGACCGGGACGATCTCCAGATCGTTATCGCCGGGTTTGGAGCTCGACACGCCGAGATGGTCGCCCTGGCGGCGCGACTCGAGGTCGAGGAGACAGTGCGCTTCCTCCCCTACCAGAAGCGTGCCCGTCTGCCTTTGTCGCTCTCGAGCGCAGATGTGCATGTCGTCGGCCTGGCGAAGGGTCTCGCGGGCTATGTCGTTCCGAGTCGTCTCTACGGGATCCTCTCTGCCG
>Ga0315273_10001099_pt1 | contig 30051 bp, 25 predicted proteins | sample YL17G02_0_MG_FD_205753 | JGI IMG/M metagenome (GOLD analysis project Ga0315273, IMG submission 205753) | Sediment microbial communities from Yellowstone Lake, YNP, Wyoming, USA - YL17G02_0 | ecosystem: Environmental > Aquatic > Freshwater > Lake > Sediment | place: USA: Wyoming | collected... | reverse complement strand
TGCCCAGCGCGTCCTTGGCGGGCGCCCAGGTCCAGCCCATCCCGGCCCCGATCGGGGCGCCCGTTGTGCCGTGCAGCAGGTCTCGTCCACCCTGGGTCAAGGTCCAGCTCTCCCCGTCACGCGCGATGTTCAGAGCGAACTTGCCGACCGCGAAGCGGTCACCGATCGCGAAATCCGCGAATACGGTCGAGTCTCCGGCATTCCCATAACTGAGCACCATCCGGCGGCGGACCACAATGGAATCCAGCACCACGCTGGAGCGCAACAGATCCAGCCAGTTGTCGGCATTGAGGAGCTCGGGGGCCCGGATCGGTCCCTGGGTGAACTTCCCGGCATCGCCGCCCTGGACCCAGATCGTCGCGTTGGCCGTATAGGTCGGCTCCATGAAATGGGTGGCGAGAACGCCGAGGCCCGTGCCGACAGCGACCACAATCGCCATCAGCCAGCCATGGCGGCGGAAGGCGGAGAGATAGCGGTGCCAGTTGATCGGCCCCTCTTCCGGTTCCGGGGGCATTGCCGGCGGGGGGCTGTACCGCTGCAGGCGACTGCCCCCGGACTCATCGGGCTGATCCGCCAGAGTCGAAACCACGATATCGTTGCTAGACATGCGTTGAATACTCTCCGCCGATCAGGTCAGGACGAGCCCAGGGGAGTCCCCACCGCAAGGGCGATACCGCGCCGGGTGACAGGGGGCCGAGTCACGGCCCGGTGGAACCGGGCCGTGATGCGCGGTGGAATGCCAACAATATGGTATGTTGCACCATTAACACAGTGTTGCAATCATGCATCACTCCTGCTAGGATGCAGCCCTCACGGGTGTTTGTTCTGTGCCATAGGACTGTGGTACCAAAGATGCTGGGATGGCGGCGGGAACGCATCGCTCAGGTCCGCCGCCGGCTGCTTCGGCCGGGCTTCATCGCACTGACGAAACAGAGGGTTCGCATGGGTTCATCGCTGGCGCACTCCGGCCGCCGGCCGGATGGAGGATCGGCCGACACGGGCGGGCGGGATCCGCTTTCCATTCCAGCCGAGGTCAAGGCAAGCATCCGTATCCTCATCATCGACGATGAGCGCACGCTCCGGGAGAGCTGCGCGAGCGTCCTCCAGATGGACGGATACAACGTCACGCTCATCGGACGCGGCGAGGAGGCTCTGGAGACGGTCAAACGCCGGAAGTTTGACATCATTCTGGTCGACCTCTACATGTCGCAGACCTCGGGGATGGACATCCTGCGCTCGGCGCTCGAGTTCAACCGCGACACCATCGTGGTGGTCATGACCGGGAATCCGAGCGTGACGAGCAGTATCGAAGCGCTGCGGGCCGGCGCCTGGGACTACCTGCCCAAGCCCTTCTCGGCGACCCATCTGCAGGTACTGATCGGCCGGGCCTCGCATGCTGTCATGGTAGCTCGCGAGACGAGTGACCTCAAGCAGCAGCTCGCCAATCAGGGGGGGCACAGCGACAAGATCTCGCTGATCGGGATCTCGCCCACCTTCCGGAGCGCCGTGGACCTCGCCCGGAAGGTAGCGGCCACCGATGCGTCCGTGTTCATCTCCGGCGAGAGTGGCACGGGCAAGGAAGTGATCGCCCAGTTCATCCACCAGCACAGCCGGCGCGCCACGCGGGCGATGGTCGCCATCAACTGCGCGGCGCTGCCGGAGCCGCTGCTCGAATCGGAGATGTTCGGCCACCGCAAGGGCGCCTTCACCGGAGCCGACCGCGACAAGCCCGGCCTCCTGGAGACGGCCAACGGCGGCACGCTGTTCCTGGACGAGCTGACCGAAATGTCCATGCCCCTCCAGGCCAAGCTCCTTCGGGTCATTCAGGACGGGGTGGTCCGCCGGGTTGGCAGCGAGACCCAGGACGCGGTGGTCGACGTCCGCTACGTCGCGGCGACGAACCGGGACCCGCAGGAAGCCGTCAATCAGGGCGTTCTCCGGGGCGACCTGTTCTATCGGCTCCGGGTGGTTCCCATCAAGCTCCCGCCGCTTCGCAAGCGGCTGGAAGACATCCCACTGCTCACCAATCATTTCCTGACCTACTACTGGCAGCGGCATCGGCAAATGGGCGAGCGGGTACCGAAGTTGTCGGATTCGAGCATCGCCTTCCTGCGGTCGCGGCCCTGGCGAGGCAACGTGCGCGAGCTGCAGAACGTCATCGAGCACGTGGCGGTATTGGCCGAGCCGGATCAGGTGATTCAGCCCAACGACATTCCGATCTACGAGGAGACGCCGGAATTCTCGGGCGAGGCCTCCATCGGGGCAACGGTACTGGACGAAGCGTACCATATCGGCAAGGACCGGGTGGTCTCCCAGTTCGAGAAGGAATACCTCACCCGGCTCATCGGCCGGGCAGGTGGCAACATGTCCAAGGCGGCTCGGCTCGCGAATATCGACCGCACGACGCTGTATCGCCTCATGGACAAGCACAGCTTCCATCGTGAAGAGCTGTCGGGGCCGACGGAGTGACCGGATCAGCAGTGGGAGTGACCCGTGCGCCCAGCGGACGCGCGCCGATTCCTGAGGAGCTCTGGGCGGCGCTGGCCGGCGCGGTGGCGGATGTGCAGTCCGACTGGCAGCAGGTGGCCGAGGACAGCCCCTCTCAGGACGAAGTTCGCGGCCATTTGGCGCAGCTCGCCGGGGCAATCCGCTCCGCGGCGGGCGAAGCGGGCGTCGAGGCCGAGCTTCCCCGGTCGGTGCTGGCCCGTCGGCTGGTGGAACTCCTCCGGCGGCGGCTGCTCGGCCGGGTGGCGAGCCTGGCGGATTCACCGGACGGGCCCAGCCTACTCGCCCTGCTTCAGGCGCTGGAGGACGTACAGCGGCAGCTGGAACCAGACTGGGCCCAGCATTTCGCCAACCGGCTCTCGGGTCCGGACGGGATGGAGCTGGTTGTGGAGGTTGCCCATGACCTCCGCTCGCCACTGACCTCGATCCTTTTCCTCGCCGAAACCCTGCACCGCGCTCGGAGTGGTCCCATCAATCCGGTCCAGGAGCGGCAGCTCGGGCTCATTTACTCCGCGGCCTTCGGGCTCTCGTCTCTCGCGAGCGACGTCATCGAGTTGGCCCGCGGTGGTGACCGGCTGGTGGATCTGGACCCGCTCCCCTTCTCCGTGACTGACATCTTCGAGTCGGTGCGGGACATCGTTCAGCCGATCGCCGAAGAGAAGGGGCTGCAGGTTCGGCTGTCCATGCCCAAGGAGGACTTCCGGGTCGGCCACCCGGTGGCGATTTCCCGGGTGCTGCTCAATCTGACCACCAACGCCCTGAAGTTCACCGCGGACGGCTACGTGGAGGTGCGAGGTGACGCGCGGGAGGGGACCCGGGTGGAGTTCTCGGTCCGCGACACCGGCCGAGGCATTCCGCCGCACGCCATGCTGACGCTGTTCGAGCCATTCCGCCGTCGCCTGAAGCAGGGAGAGTATGCCTTCTCGGGGGCGGGGCTCGGCCTCTCCATCTGTCGTAAGCTGGTGGAGGCGATGCACTCCTCGCTTCGGGTCGAGACCTCCGCGGAATCAGGGACCCGGTTCTACTTCGAGCTGGATCTGCCCCTGACCTCTGACCGGCTCTGACCGGCACCGGGCGCCCCGGGCCTACCCGCAAGTCACGTCCCCACTTACATTTTCCGCGCTGTCACGCACCTGCTCTGACGCTTCCCGTCAGCCCTCCCCCGCACCCGACCCGGTGGCACGGGGGAACTCCAACTCCCGTGGATCCTCGGCGCAGCCGGGGCATTCGCGTGAGGAGGAAGGGAAGCTGGTACTGGAGCGGGGGCGTTCAACCCGCGTCGGGCCGAATGGCCGACGCCCCATATCGTGTAGTGCGCCGTCCGCCGGGGCCGGGCTCGCGCGACTTCCCGGCACCGGGTCCGGGCAGGTCGGCGAGGCCGCCTCAGAGACGGCGTGCGGAGAACCCATCTTACAGTGACCACACCGCACCTTCGTCACCTGCGTTCGGGTGAAGGCCCGGCGCACGCCCCCAACGCCGCCCTGATGATCGACTTTGACAACGTCACGCTCGGCATCCGGTCGGACCTCACCAAGGAACTGAAGCACCTCCTCAACAGCGACATCATCAAGGGCAAGGTTGCCGTCTCGCGAGCCTATGCCGACTGGCGTCGGTACCACCAGTACATCGTGCCGCTGTCGGAGTCGTCGATCGATCTCATCTTCGCCCCCGCCTTCGGCACCAACAAGAAGAACGCGACTGACATCCGCCTGGCCATCGACGCGATGGAGCTGGTGTTCACGCGGCCCGAGATCGGGACGTTCATCCTGCTCTCCGGCGACAGCGACTTCTCGATGCTGGTGATCAAGCTGAAGGAGTATGGGAAGTACGTGATCGGGGTCGGGATCCGAGAATCGGCGAGCGATCTGCTGATACAGAACTGCGACGAGTATTTCTCCTACTCCGACCTCGTCGGCCTGACCAAGGAGGCGGAGCCCCCCTCCACCCAGAAAGATCCCTGGCAGCTGGTGAAGGAAGCGGTGGCGGTCATGGTGCGTGAGGGCGACGTGATGCGCTCCGACCGCCTCAAGCAGGTGATGCAGCAGATCGATCCGAATTTCGACGAGAAGAACGCCGGCTTCAGCCGCTTCAGCAAGTTCGTGCTCGAGGCCAGCCACAAGGGCCTCATCAGGCTGACCAAGATGGAGAACGGGCAGTACGAGGTTGGTCCGGCGGCCGAAGTAGTGCCCCCGCCTGCGGTGGCGGAGGCCCCGCGAGGAGAACGTCCCGGCGAGGAGGCTCCGCGCGAGGGCCGAAGCCGGCGGGGGCGCGGCCGGGGACGCGGACGAGGAGGCCGGGGGGAGGGCGAGGAGCGTCGGGCCGAGCCGGAAGCCCGTCCACCTCGGCCTCCCGAGGCGAAGGGCCAGCAGGAAGGGCTGACTCTGGCGCGCTCGTTCGACCTCATGCGGCGGGCCTTGTCTGAACTCCCGAGTCCGGCTGGCCACGAGGCGCTGCGCAACCGCATGGCCGCGCTCCACGGCCGAGAAGATCCGATTCTCGAAGGTCGGAGCTTCTCCCGCCTCCTGCGGCAGGCACACGACGCGGAGGTGGCCGACGTCCGCAAGCTCTCCGAGGACGAGTACGAAGTCGTTGGCCGCGGCATCGAACCGGCCCCGGCGGCCGCGGCGGGCCGGGGTGGGGAGGAGCCTGAGGTTGCGGGCGCTGAAGTGGTCGCGACCACTGGCCAGGTCGCCAGCGTGGAGGGCAGTGCGGGCATGCGAGGCGGAGTCCGCTTCCGCCGGGGCTCCCGGGTCGGGGCGCCGCCGCCGGTCATCCCGATGATCGGGGTCGTGAGCCTCGAGGAGGAGGCGTCAGAGGAGCCGAAGAAGAAGGCGCCGAGGAAGAAAGCGGCCAAGGCGCTGGCCGAGACCGAGGCCGCTCCCAGGAAGAAGGCGGCCGGGCGCGGCAAGAAGAAGGTAGAAGGATGATGCAGGATCGACGGGCAGCCACGCTGCCCGTTGCCTTTTTCCGGCGGGACGCCGTGACCGTCGCCCGGGGGCTTCTGGGGAAGCTCCTGGTTTCCCGGATACGGGGCTGTACCACGATCGGCAGGATCGTCGAGGTCGAGGCCTATCTTGGCGCGGAGGATCCCGCTTCCCACGCATTCCGGTTCCGGCGCCACGCTCAGAACGAGGGTCTGTATGGTCCCCCGGGCAACTGGTATGTCTACCGTTCCTACGGAGTACACTGGTGCGCCAATCTCGTTGTCGGCCCGCCCGGCTTGGGGTCCGCTGTCCTCCTGCGGGCACTTGAACCGATCGAGGGCACGCCTGCCATGCGCCGCCGCCGCGGTGTCCGGGAGGAACGGCTGCTATGTTCCGGGCCCGGACGGCTGACGCAGGCCCTGGGCATCACCGGAGTGCACGATCAGCGGGCGATGCCCGACGCCCCCGCCTACGTCCTCGCGGCGCCGCCATTCGGTGCGGTGGAAGTTCTCGCCACGTCCCGGATTGGCATCAGCCGGGCCGTTGATTGGCCCCTCCGATTCGTGGTCCGGGGATCTCCCTGGTTGTCCAAGGGCGCCAGAAATGACTGAGGGCGGGTCAGCGACCCGCCCTCAACTCCTATTGATCCGGGCCCCGGCCAGCGAGCTGCTCAGTCGCTCCCGGCACCGGCACCCGAGACCCCCTCACGCGCGCTCCCGAGGCTGAACCGCATTCCCCCCGTGAACGCGAGGGTAGGCCCGACCAACAGCTTGTCGCTCGCCGGAGAGCTGGTGAGCTCACCCTGGCCGAAAACCACGAAGCGGGCGACCCGGAACTGCACGCCGGCTGTGAGGGATCCGAAGCCATATGAACCGGTCCTCTCAGCCAAATCCTGCAGCGCCGCGGCATTTGCCGGCGTGGTTCCCTGTGGATACTCCTTGACCGTCTGCATGAAGCCCGCGCCCACGCCAAAATAGGGTTGGGCCGCGGACCGGAGGGGAAAGGCCAGAAGGCTGAACGAGAACTTCCGGATATCGTTGAAGAGCACCTGTACTTGGGCCGGCGGAACCACGCTGTTATCCGTCATCCTGCTCACCTGGTTCCGTGCGAACCCCTCCTCGACTGTGATCAGGAGACCGGTGCGCTTGGCGGTGACCAGCATATTGCCACCGGCAGTGAAGATCCCGCTCCGGGTCTGGGATTGGGTCTCGAAGATCGTGACCCCGGCCTGACCGCCGATGTACCACTTGAACGTCTCGAAGCCTGTCGTCTGCGCGGAGAGAGCCGCGACCAGAACCAGGCAAGCCAGACCGAGCACCGTGGCGGTGCGGCCGAGCAGGCGCATCGGGATGCCTCCAGGGAGTGTTCGTGTGGCAGCTATAGGCTTCTGCTGCTTTTGCTTGGAGCTTTCAGCTTCCAAACTACTTGAAGTCGATCGATCCCACAAGAAGGCCCGCAACCGAGAATACACCGAAGTTGTGATATTGATCACACAATGCCCAGATGCCGGCCCACCCTCTCGATGGCCTGCAAGGCCTGATCCAGGTCGTCCCGACTGTGGGCCGCCGAAAGCTGACAGCGGATCCGAGCCTGTCCCTGGGGTACGACTGGGAAGCCGAATCCGGTCACGAAGACTCCTTCGGCCAACAGCTGGCGGCTCATTTCGATGGCCTTGGCGGTCTCGCCAAGGATGACAGGGATGATGGGCGTCTCTCCAGGCAGGGGCTTGAAGCCGCGAGCCAGAAGTTGCTCGCGGAAATACTGGGCGTTCTGGCGGAGCTGGTCGACCCGCTCCGGGTGGTGCTCCAGGTACTCCACGCTGGCCAGGGCGCTCGCCGCCACTGTCGGTGGCAAGGCGTTCGAGAACAGCTGCGGCCGGGCGCGCTGGGTGAGGTAATCGCAGACCGCGGGGGTCGAGGCGACGAACCCACCCGCGGCGCCACCGAGTGCCTTCCCGAGGGTGGAGGTGATGATGTCCACCTCGCCGAGCATCCCGAAGTGTTCCGCGGTGCCGCGTCCGGTACGGCCCAGTACGCCGGTGGCGTGGGAGTCGTCCACCACCAGGATGGCGTCGTGCTTCCGGCAGATCTCCACGATCTCGGGCAGTTTGGCGATCGCGCCCTCCATCGAGAACACTCCATCGGTGATCACCATCCGCACCCGCCGGTCTTTCGCCAGGGCAAGCTTCTCGGCGAGGTCGGTGAGATCGGCATGCCGGTAGACCGCGCTCTGGCACCTGGTGATCGCCTTGGCGAGCCGGATAGCGTCGATGATCGAGGCGTGGTTGAGCTGGTCGCTGATGATGATGTCGTCCTCGCCCAGCAGCGTGCCCGGGACCGCTTCATTGGCATTCCAGCAGCTCACGAAACTGAGACTTGCGCCGGTGCCGACCAGGCGCGCACAGGCCGCTTCCAGTTCGCGATGAACGGTGAAGGTGCCGCAGATGAACCGGACCGAGGCCGTCCCGGCGCCAAGGCGGTCGAGGGCCCGCTTGCCCGCCTCCACGACTGCCGGCTCGTTGCAGAGCCCGAGATAGTTGTTGGACGAAAGCACGATGACCTCGCCGAAGCCCTCCATCCGCGCCCGGGGCCCCTGAGGACCGTCGAGGTACAGCAGGCGCTTGTAGACCCCATCGGCCTGCATCTGGGCGAGTTCGGATTCGAGACGGGAGAAGAGCGACATGGCAGCGACGGGTGAGCGGTGAACGGCAGACGGTGAACGGGCGAGGAACGGGGGTACCGTCTCCGGCTCACCGTTCACCGCTCACCTCGAGTATGACCTTTCCAGCCCGTCCATCCTTGATCACCTGGATGGCCTCGGCGATCTGGTGAAGCTCGAAGCGATGGGTGACTACGGGCCGGGGATCGAACTGCCCCGCGCGCAGCAGCCGGAACATCTGTTGCCAAGTGTCGTACATGCGCCGGCCGGTGACGCCGTACAGGGTGAGTCCCTTGAAGATCACGTCCCGTGCGAAGTTCACCTCGGTGGTCCGACTTGGCGTCCCAAGGAAATTCACTCGGCCGCCGAGGCGCGCGGCAGTGAAGGCAGTCTGGTGCCCGGCGGGGTGTCCGCTCATCTCGCAGACCAGGTCGACGCCGTCCCCGCCGGTGAGTTCGCGGCAGCGGGCCACCACGTCGTCCGACCCGGGATTCAGGGTTACGTGGGCGCCCATTTTGCGGGCGATCTCGAGGCGGGTGGCATTCAGGTCACTGGCAATGACCAGCGAGGCGCCCGCCGCTCGTGCGACCCCCACGGCGAAGCAGCCGATGGGACCGCAGCCGAGCACGAGGACCGCGCTGCCCGGGACGTTTCCTCCCTCCAGGACGGTGTGGACCGCATTGCCGGTCGGGTCCATGATGGCTCCGATCTCGGTCGGGATACCATCGAGTTTCATCACATTCGATGCCGGCATCGCGATGAACTCGGCGAACGCGCCGTCACGGTCCACGCCGATGATGCGAGTTCGACGGCAGACGTGGGCATCGCCGGTGCGGCAGGGCAGGCAATGGCCGCAGACGATATGCCCTTCGGCCGTCACCAGGTCTCCGAGCGCGAGCAGTCCCTCGGTCCGGGCCTCGACCCCCAGCTCGACAATCTCTCCGGCAAATTCGTGGCCGATCACAACCGGTGGTTTCAGCCGCCCGCTGGCCCAAGCGTCCCACTCCCAGATGTGCAGGTCGGTGCCGCAGACGCCAGCGTGATGGACCCTGATCAGGGCATCACTGGGACCGCAGACCGGCATGGGAACGTCCCGCACTTCCATGCCGGGACCGGGAGCGGTTTTGAGGAGCGCGCGCATGACAGAGGTAGTCGGGGCTCGGTATCGGAATCGGGTGTCAGGCGTGAGGCGTGAGGCGTCAGGACGAGTCGCTCGGGACGGGTCGCAAGGTAACGCGCACAACAGCCGGTGGGCACCCCCATTCGCCGGCACCCGGCGCCGCGTCGCCTGAGGTCCGGCGCGTCAGAGAATCGACCGGGTGAGACCACCGTCGACGCTGAGCACCGTACCCGTGATGTAACGTGCCGGTTCGGACGCGAGGAAGACCGCCGCCGCGGCGAACTCGGCCGGCATGCCGATGCGACGGATCGGCAGTGCCTGAGCCATCTCCGTGAGGACTGCTTCCGCGGATGTGCCCTGCGCCGTTCCCCGCGTCTGGGCCAGGTTCCGCAGCCGCTCGGTGGCGAAGTACCCCGGGCAGAGCACGTTGACGGTGATGCCCTCGGCGGCCACCTCGTCCGCGAGGGCCTTGGCGAAGCCCAGCACGCCTGCGCGTGCCGTGGTGGAGAGAATGAGAGACTGGGCAGGCTGTCGCGCGGCGACCGACGTGAGGCAGAGGATCCGTCCCCAGCGCCGAGCGCGCATGTGGGGCACCACCGCGCGCGCGAGATGGACGGTAGAGAGCAGGGAGGTTTCCAGGGCGCGTTGCCATGCCGGCGAGTCGTGGGTTTCGAACGCCCCCGCGGGCGGGCCGCCGGCATTGCAGAGCACGATGTCGGGGCCGCCCGACTCCGCGTGGACCCGCTCCACCAGGGCCGTGCACTCCTCCGCGCGGCTCACGTCTGCCGGGATGCCGGAGGCGCCCCGCTGCCCGCCGCCAAGTCGCGCCACCGCGGCGTCCAGTTTGACGGCGTCCCGTCCGTTGATGACGACCCGCGCCCCCTCAGTGAGGAGCCCCTCCGCGACCGCGAAGCCGAGGCCGGATGATCCGCCGCAGACGAGGGCGACGCGCCCGCGAAGCTGAAGTTCCACCGGGCGTTAGACCAGCGCCCCCGCCTTCACCGGCTCCACCCGGACCGCGCTGACCTTGAAGGAGGCGATGCGGGCGTAGGGATCGAGCTGCGGGTTGGTGAGGACGTTCGCCGCGGCCTCGCGGAAGTGCATCGGAATGAAGACCTGTCCCCGTGCCTGTCGCTCCGAGGTGCGAACATTGATGCGTACCGACCCGCGCCGGCTGCTCACGACCACCGGATCGCCGTCGGCCAGCTCGAGGGCGAGCGCGTCCTCGGGGTGGATCTCCATGATGGGGATCGGTTCCCGGCTGTCCAGCCCGCGGGACCGGCGACTCATCGTGCCGGTGTGCCAGTGGTATAGCTGGCGTCCCGTGTTCAGCACAAACGGGAATTGGTCATTTGGGAGTTCGTCGGCTGGGAGATACTCGACCGGCACGAACCGGGCGCGCCCGTCTGGCGTGGGGAAGCCGTCTCGGAAAAGGAATGTGGTGCCGGGATGGTTGCTGTCCGGCACTGGATACTGCAGCGACCGGAGCCGGCGGAGCCGGGCATGGCTCACGCCCCGCCAGGAGGGAGTGACGCGGGCGATCTCGTCCATCACGTCCGCCGGGCCCTCGTAGGGTGAGGGCAAGCCCAGGCGCTCGCTGAGCTCTTTCAGGATCTCGAGGTCGAGCCGAGCCTGGCCCGGAGGAGCTTGGGCCGGCTCGAGCAGCTGGATGTGCCGATCGGTGTTGGCATAGGTGCCCTCCTTCTCGGCGAAGGACGACCCCGGGAGCACCACGTCCGCCCAGCGTGCGGTCTCGGTCAGGAACAGGTCCTGCACCGCGAGAAACTCGAGACCCCGCACCCAGTGTTCCGCGTGGGCGATATTGGGATCCGAGAGCACCGGATTCTCACCCATGATATACATGCCGCGGATGGGGCTTCCCTCGGCCACGATCTCGGTCACCATCATGCCGCGCTTGAGAGACAGGCGCTCCTCCGGCAGACCCCACGCTTTGGCGAACACCGCCCGCACCGCGGGGTCCTCGACTGACCGATATTCGGTATACGCGAACGGAATCGCTCCCACATCGCTGGCGCCTTGCACGTTGTTCTGCCCCCGGATGGGGATCATTGCGGCGCCCCAGCGGCCAATCATGCCGCAGGCGAGCATCAGGTTGAGCAGGCTCGCGACGATGTCCGTGCCGGTACTGTGCTGGGTGAGTCCCATGGCCCAGAGCGTCGACGTATTCGGGCCGCGGGCGTACATCTCGGCGGCGGCGCGGATCCTCGCGGCGGGGATTCCGGTGATCTTGGCCGCCATGTCAGGGGTATAGGGCTGGACAGCGGTCTTCACCGCCTCCCAATCGTGCATCCGCTGTGCGATAAAGGTCTGGTTCTCGAGGCCTTTGGCGATCACGTGTTGCAGCATCGCGTTGTAGAGCACCACGTCGGTGCCTGGCAGTAGCTGCAGGTGGATGTCGGCGAGCTTGGCCAGTTCGGTTCGCCGGACGTCGGCCACGATGAGCTTGGCGCCCCGCTTCACCGCCCGCTTGATCAGCGCCCCGAAGACCGGGTGAGTTTCCGTGGTGTTGGCACCGGAGATGAAGATGACGTCGCCGGCTTCTTCGAGCTCCCGCATGGAACCCGACGCCGCGGAGGTGTGCATGGCGCGGCTCATCGCGGCCACGGAACTCGAATGGCACAAGCGGGTGCAGTGGTCGACGCTATTCGTGCCCAGCGCGCCCCGCACCATGCGCATGAACAGGTAATTCTCCTCATTGGTGCACTTGGCCGACGACAGCGCCGCGAGGGTCTGTGGGCCATGGCTGTCGCGGAGTCGGGCGAGCTCCTGGGCTGTCAGGCTCATGGCCTCCTCCCAGGTCGCCTCCCGGAAGGCGCTGTACCAAGCGGGCGGGGTGGCTACCCGATCGCGGACGTCATCCTCGTCCTGGAGCGGCAGGTCCATGCCGGTGTGGGGCCGCTTGCCGACTTGCCGGCGCGGCGGCCGCGGCTTGTCCTTCATGCCCAGATCCTCGATCAATTGCCAGGGACCTTCGCGCTCGCGCGGCCATTCGCCTTGCCAGACCCACCGCTCCCCGTCGTGGAGCCAGCCCTTGCGGATGAGGGGCGCCTTGAGGCGGTCGCGGTGCTGGGTGAAATCGTATCCGAACCGGCCCTTTACACAGGTGGAGCCCTGATTGGGGCTGTAGTCTTCGATCGATGGGCTGGTGACGCGGAGGATCCGGTCACCCTTCACGTGGATATCGATCTGACACCCCACTCCACAGTAGGGGCAGACGGAACGCGCGACCCGGTCCGGGTGCCGCAGCGCGTCCGCGCCGAAGCGCTGCTGCGGGATGAATTCGAAGATGGCTCCCGTGGGGCAGACCCGGACGCACTCGCCGCACCAGGTGCAGCTCGCGTTTTCGGGATCGCCATCTCCCCCGACGATGATCTGGGTGTGCTCACCCCGCTGGGCGACGTCGAGCACGCCGACGACCTGGATGTCCTCGCAGGCCCGCACGCACCGGGTACACAGGATGCACAGGCTCATGTCATGCTGGATCATCCAGTCGCCCGGCCGCTCGTCACCATGGCGGAGGGACAGCGTCCGCGCCGCCGGGGGGAGCGCGGCATAGCGCAGGCAGTACTCCTCGAAGATATTCCGGGCCTCCACCGGACCCGCGTCGGCAAGGTGATCGCCGGCGTAACGCTCCAGCAGGAACTCCAGCACGGCCTTCCGGTTGTCGCGGGCGTCCCGCGACTCCGTCTCGACTACCATGCCCTCCGCGGCCTGGGAATAGCAGGCGGGCTGGAGTTTGTTCTGCCCGTCGACCGAAACAAGACAGATGCGGCAGTTGGCAACCGTGGGCAGCTTGGGATACCAGCAGAGCGTCGGGATGTCCACGCCGTTCGCCCGGGCGACGTCGAGAATCGTCTGACCCGGCGTGAAGGTGAGGGGGGTCCCGTTGAGTCTGATCGTGGGCATAGGTGGCGACACCGGTGGGACGATCGCGTGGACATCGGAAAAACCCAACCTCAAACTACATGACCAGTCCCCTGACTCGCAAAGCCTCGCTGGAGGCGGCCCAGCCGAGCCGCCAGCCTGGCCGCCACGGGTGGCCCATCGACGGGTCCGATGGGGCGATAGCCGCGGACAATCGGGTCCGGGTGGGGTGGGCACACGGCTGCGTATATTGAACGGGCGGGCGGATCTGTGGTTGGTGGAAGCCTAACACGGAGGTGGGAGTGACGGCCGATCTCGACCAGATGCGTGACCCGCTCGGCCTGAAGCGGCTGGGTTACGCCAAGGCGCTCCTGACGCACCCGGCCATCCGATGGGAAGATGGCGTGGCGCGTCTCTCCGAGGAGCAGATCGCCGAGGAGGTCCCCGTGGTCCTCGTGTACAACGGCCTGCCACATGTCGTGATGATGGCGACGCCGATGGATTTGGAGGACTTTGTCCTGGGGTTCAGCCTGACGGAGGAACTCATCGGGGCTCCCTCCGACCTGCGGGAGGTGGAGGTGCTCCGCTACGGGGAGGGCATCGAGGTCCAGGTTCGGGTCGCCGAGAGTTGTGAGGGGGTGATCGCGTCGCGCACGCGGCGGCTGTCGGGGCGGACGGGGTGCGGCATCTGCGGAGCTGACAGCATCGGGGCCGTGCTCAAGCAACTGCATCCGGTCCCGCCCGGTCCGGCGCTCGCGCCCGAGGCGATCCATGAAGCGATCCGGCAGCTGGTGACCCACCAGCAACTGAACGCGGTCGCTGGTGCCGTCCACGCCGCAGGCTGGGCGACCTGCGAGGGCCGGGTCACCGTCGCCCGGGAGGACGTCGGGCGACATAACGCACTCGACAAGCTGGTAGGAGCGCTCCGCCGGGCGGGGACGGATGCGGCCAACGGATTCGTCGTGGTCACCAGCCGCGCCAGCTTCGAGATGGTGCAAAAGACCACGGTGCTCGGGGCTCCCCTGATGGCGTCGATCTCCGGGCCCACCGGACTCGCGGTGCGGGTGGCCCAGCAGTCGGGCCTGACGCTGGTCGGGTTTGTCCGCAACGGGCGCCACACGGTCTACACCCACCCCGGACGCGTGACGGCGGCGCCTTCCTGAAGCCCTGCTCTGGTGGCCTGGGGACGGGGTGTGGGGCCAGGGAGAGTGTCTTCTCAGGTCTCCGCCAGCCTGGACTCTGCCCGTGGTGGGTTCGGCAATCGCCCCCGCTCGAGGGTTCCCGCGACACTCACCTCCTGGACGAGCCGCGCCAGTTCTCGAGCCGAGGGCGTGAGTGGCTCGCGGTCCGGGATCACCAAGCCGATTGTGTAGGCCGGCGAGGCGGCTTCGAGCTCCACGGCCCGGACCCCCTTCGGCTCGCCCAGTAGATGGAGAAATGGCTGGGGGAGCACGCTGGACCAGCGCCCAGAACGCACCTGGGCCCAGAGGGTCAGCACCGAGTTGGTCTCGATGCCCACTTTGGGGCTGATCCCCGCAGCAGCGAACTGCGCATCCAGGATCCGGCGGTTCTGCATGTCCGGCGTGAGGAGGCAGAGTGGCATCGAGGCCAGATCGCTCCACCGCGCCGAGGACTGGTCGGCGAGCGGGCCCTGGTCACTCGTGAAGAGGTAGTATCGCTCGTGGTAGAGCGGGACGGTGCGTACTCCGGTGAGTGGCTCGTTGTCGAGGTAGGTCAGTCCGGCGTCCAGCGCGAAAGAGTCGAGGCCCCGCTGGATCTCAGTCGAGGGGAGGCTCAGCACCGTGATGCCGACCCCCGGGTACCGTTCGGAGAACGGGGCCGTCACCAGCGCCATGGCGGGCAGCACGGTGGGGATCGAGCCGATTCTCAGGCGTCCCACCAGCCCGCCCCGCAGCTCGCTCGCCTCCTCCTGCAGGCTGGTCGCATCGGCCAGCACCCGCCTGGCCCAGTGCACGATCCGCTCTCCCTCCGGCGTCAGCCCCTGGAAGCGCTGGCCCCGCTGTACCAGCAGCAGGCCCAGTTCCTCTTCGAGCTGCTTGATGCCGGCGGACAGGGTGGGCTGGGTGACGTTGCAGGCGGCGGCCGCCCGGGCGAAATGCTCCTCCCGCGCGAGCGCGTCGAGGTAGGCCAGGTTCCGGAGGAGCATGCAGGATGCAACCGGTGGTCAGGCCGGCACGTCACGGGAGCGGACCGACTCGCCGGTCTCGACCACCTCGGGTGGCTTACCGAGCAGGATCCCAAGTGACTTGGCTGGACGGCGTCTCTCCGGTGCGGGGCTTTCCCGGGTCCACTCGGCGTAGTGCGACAGGAAGGCGTCGGGGGCCAGGGCGCGCGAGCTGGGCAGGATCAGGTGTACGCCGCCGGGCGTGGTGCGCTCGATCAGCCGCTCCATGATCAGTCGCCGGGTGGTGGCGGTTTCGGCCTCCAGCGTCGCCGTATCGATGGCCACGATCTGTACCCGATCCGGTCGCTCCGGCCAGCACTGGCAGGTAGGCGCGACATAGGTGGAGCAGTAATGACCCAGCGCCTCCTCCGCCACCCGAGATTCCACCTGGTCGACGAAGGTCATGTCGCTGCCAGTGAAGATCACCTCCACGTCGTGCGCGGCGAGGAGGTAGGCCAGGGGAGCTGCGTCGTTCCCGACGACGAGGGCCGCGTCGCCCGGTTCGAGCCGGGGCAGCAACCGGGTGATGGGACTCCGGCGGTCGATGCCCCAGTGCGTGGGTTCTCGCTGGGCGGCACGCAGTTGGCGGAAGCGCTTGGACCAGCGGCCGTAGGGCTGGAGCCGCAGCCGCTTGTAGATCAGGCGATCCACCCAGTCGGTGAGCAGCACCTCGGTCAGCAGGAACTGATCCCCGGCGGCTTCCATCTCGGCCACGGCCTCGTTGCCGAGCTCCAGCAGCTCGCGGCGCGAGAGGCTGTTCTTGTGGCTCTCGATCCGTTGCAGGATGTACTCGTGGTATTGCTGCTTGAGCGAAGGCACGGCGCGACGCCGGCGCTGCTGCTGGAGCTGGAGCGCGGTCAGCATGAAGGATCGTCGTGCCCGGTCCGGCGACTGGGGGAGGAGCGATAGGAGCTTTCAGGTACAAACTGGTATGGACAGGGGGGAAGTGTCAACCGCGAAGCGGGGCCGTAAGCCACGGAATGGCATGGAGCTAGCCCATGGGACCTCACGCAGTACCTAGGTCGACGCCCGGAGGATGGCTCCCTTCAGGTATCCGGTCTCGGGGATTGTGATCACCTCGGGGTGATCGGCGCCCTGTCCCAACAGGTGGGTAAGGACCAGCCGGCGTCCGCTGTCCGCCGCCGCCGCCTCGAGCATCGCCTGAAATTCCGGCCGCCGGACATGGAAGGAGCAGGAGGCGGTGAGTAGCATCCCTCCCGGTGCTAGGAGCCGCATGGCCCGGAGGTTCACTTCCTTGTAGCCGCCCAGGGCCTGGGGCACGGCGCTCTTCATCTTGGCAAAGGCGGGCGGGTCGACGACGACCGTGTCGAACCGGCGGCGCTCCCGCTCGAACCGCCGGAGCACCTCGAAGACATCGCCCTCCAGCCACTCGATATTCTCAAGGCGGTTGAGAGCGGCGTTGGCCACACCGCGCGCCAGCGCCTCGGCGCTCACATCGAGAGCCGTGACATGGCCGGCAGTCCCTCCCAGATGCAGTGCGAAGCTCCCGTGGTAGGTGAAGCAGTCCAGCGCCGTTCCGCCGGGGCGGGTCAGTTCCGCGGCCAGCATCCGATTGGGGCGCTGGTCGAGGAACGCTCCGGTCTTCTGGCCGCTCCACGGCGCCGCGAGGTAGCGCACCCGGCCCTCGCGAACCTCGATCTGTTCCGGGACGCTGCCCGCGGCGAGGGTGATCTCCTGGGGGAGTCCTTCCCGGCCGCGGACCACCACGTCATTGCGGAGCAGGATGCCTTGGGGCTCCAGCAGTTCGGCCAGCGCCGTGAGGATTTCGGTGCGTGCCGTTTCGATGCCGGCGGAGAGCAGCTGCACGACGAGCCAACGGTCGTACCGATCCACGACCAGCGAAGGCAACCCGTCTCCCTCTCCGTGGACCACGCGGTAGGCGGTCGCATCGATCCCGGCCCGCGCGGCGAGGCAGGTTGCGAGCCGCTCCCGCCACCAGGCGGCGCCGATGGGGCTGTCGTCCCGGGTGAGCAGCCGGAGGCGGATCTCCGATCTTGGGGAGTGAAGCGCGGTGCCGATGCACTTGCCACGAGGGTCAACGACACGGCAGAGCCCCGGCTGGTCGGGGGCGGAGCGCACATCAGTCCGGTAGATCCACGGATGTCCGCGGGACCAGCGGTCGGCGCCCTTGGGCGAGACCTTCGCGACAGGGAGGGAGCTCATAGGCCGTCGAATCTGTCATCCGCAGGGCGAAGCGGGGAGGGATCCCTTTCGGAGCGCACCTGAAGGAATCCCCCTCGCTACGCTCGGGGCAGGCTCTCGCATTGCTCGGGATGCCATTCGATCTTTACGCCTTGGCTCGATCCGGCCGCAGCACTGTCGCGCCCCTGAGATAGATATGGCGGATCTGCTCGCGGGTGCGCCGGGTATAGGCGTGGACCAACAGCCGGATGCAGCGGGGGAGCGAGCCGGGAACCGGGATCTCGGTCGAATGGAGCAGCGCGACGATATTCCATCCATACACCTCGGCGGCCCGCGCCGGGAAGGCGGCATTCAGGTCGCCGGTCATCGTGAAGAGACCGCTGACGACGTCGTCGGGGGTGAGGCCGTTGGCCTCGATAAGCGTCCGCAGCAGTTCGTCGGTCGCTTGGAGAATCTGCTGGGCGTCGTTGGCGTCCACGGTGGTCGCGCCGCGGATGCCCTGCAACCGGATCGGATGATCGTCGCTCATGGCATCTAATCTAGCCCCGCATTTGCGCCTGATGCTCGTCACTGACGACCGCCTGGTCGCCGGCCGGGATCTCTTGAACCTGGCCCGAAGTGCCGTGCGGGGTGGAGTGACCTCGGTCCAGCTGCGGCTGAAGCAGGCGAGTGCGCGGGAGCTGCTTGCCCTGGCCCGGAGGCTGCGGGAGGCGCTCGCCGTCCCGGTGCTGGTGAATGACCGCCCCGATGTCGCCGCCGCCGCCGGCACCGGCGTCCACCTCGGACCCGACGACCTGCCGGTAGACCTGGCGCGCCGAATCCTGCCACTGGGGACGATCCTCGGTGCCTCGGCAGGGAGCCTGGAGGAAGCCGAACGAGTCGGGGCCGCCGATTACTGGGGCGTCGGGCCCTGGCGCAGCACGGTGACCAAACACGATGCTGGCGTGGCGCTCGGCGCCGAGGGCTTCCATCGTATCGTGGTGCTTGCGAGCGGGCGGCCGTGCCTCGCTATCGGTGGAGTGCGGCCCCAGGACGTGCCGGCCGTCCTCGCCGCTGGTGGCGCAGGGGTGGCGGTCGTCTCCGGCATCCTGGGGGCAGAGGATGTGGAGCGGGCGGCGAGGGAGTACGCGGAGCGGCTGGGGGGATGAGGCGGAGAGGACGGAAAGGGCGGATAGGCGGGTCGGTCCGATCGCCTCCGCCTCATCCGCCCCCATCCGCCTCCGCCCTCTCTGTCCCAGCGCTACCGGCTGCGAGCCTCCGCCCGCCTGATCGCCTCGATCGCTCGATTGTGCTCCACGAGTGTCCGGCTGAAGACATGATGTCCGGCCTCAGCGGCGACGAAATAGAGATATGGCACGGAGGCCGGATGGAGCGCCGCCTCGATGCTCTTGATGCCGGGAGAGTTCACCGGTCCCGGTGGCAGGCCAGGATGCCGGTAGGTGTTGTAGGGCGACTCGATCGCCAGGTCCTTGAACAGGAGCCTCGTCTTCCGTTCGCCCGTCGCCAGCTGCACCGCGTACTGCACGGTGGGATCGGCTTGCAGGAGCATGCCGAGCTGGAGCCGGTTGCTGTAGACGCCGGCGATCGTGGTCCGTTCGTCATCGTGGCGCGCCTCGCCCTCGACAATCGAAGCCAGGGTCAGCAGTTGGGTGCGCGTCATGCCGAGCGAGTCGAGACGCGCATTCCACGCCGGGTTCCAGCGGCGCTCGAACTCGGCGACCATCGCCTGGAGCAGGGCATCGGCCGAGACGGGCAATGGGAGGATGTAGGTCTCCGGAAGGAGATATCCCTCGAGGGTTGGTACTGCGCGGCCCAGCCGTTCTCGGAGGGCGGGGTCGCGGGCGCGGGCCAGCAGGGTGTCCCTGGGGATCTCCAGTCGAGCCTCGACGAGGCCAGCGAGTTCGAGGAGGGTAAGGCCCTCTGGCGCGGTGAAGCGAACCGTCGCGACCCGGCCTGACCTGAGGATGTCGAGCAACACCCAGGCCCCCGCGCCATCCGGCAGGTCGTAGATCCCGGCTTTCACGGTGCGATCGGCGCTGCGCAGCCGCGCGAGCAGGCGAAACCAGAGCCGGGAGGCGATCAGGCCGTGGGCGGCAACGGAGTCGGTCACGGCCCTGAATGTCGAGCCGGCGGGGATCGTCACCCGCACGGTCGGCGCGTCCGGGGGGGGCGGAGCGCAGGCGAGGAGAAGCACCGTACCGAGTACCGCGTACCGTGTACCGCGTGCTCGGGGTCTGCACACGGTATTCGGTACGGGGTCCTCGCCACTCTCGTGGCCCTTCCTCACGACCCGATCCCTCCCCGCCGCATCTCGAGGAAACCCTGGAGCAGCACCGCTGCGGCCAGCGCATCGACGTCGGCCTTCCTGCCGCGGGTCGATCCTCCCTGGGCCTGGATCGCGCGATGGGCCCGCGCCGTGGTCAGGCGTTCGTCCACCATCTCCAGTGGCAGCCCGGTGCGCCGGGCCACGACGTCGGCAACCTCCCGGGCGGCGGCGGCACTCGGACCCTCCAGCCCCTCCAGAGTGAGCGGAAGTCCGACCACGACGCCAACCGGGTGGTGCTGGTCGATATGGGCGAGGAACTGGGGCATGGGGAAGCGCTTGCCCGGCCGGCGGACCAGGGTGTGGAGCGGTGAGGCCAGAATCTGGGTCTCATCGGAAAGGGCGAGGCCCAATCGGACCTCGCCCCAGTCGATGGCGATGATGCGGCCAAGGGTCGGGATCGGCATGCTAGATGGTGAACGGTACACGGTGAACGGGTGAAGGGGCGCCGCTCACCGTTCCCCGCCTACCTCTACCGGCGGCGATGGCGCAGCGGGGGCCGGGGCATGCCCCGGCCTACTGGGCCATCGTCGCGAAGAACTCCTTGTTCGTCTTGGTCCGCTTCATCCGTTCCAGCAGGAATTCCAGCGCCTCGACCGGCGGCATGTCGGCGAGGAAGTTCCGGAGCAGGTAGACCCGGTTGAGCTCGTCCTTGTCCATGAGGAGCTCTTCCTTGCGGGTGCTACTGCGCTGGATATCGATCGCGGGATAGATGCGCCGGTCGGCGAGGCGCCGGTCGAGGACCAGCTCCATGTTGCCGGTGCCCTTGAACTCCTCGAAGATCACCTCGTCCATCCGGCTGCCGGTGTCGATCAGCGAAGTGGCGACGATGGTGAGCGAGCCGCCGCCCTCGATGTTGCGGGCGGCACCGAAGAACCGCTTGGGTTTCTGCAGCGCGTTGGCGTCCACACCGCCGGAGAGGATCTTCCCCGAGTGCGGCACCACGACGTTGTGGGCCCGGGCGAGACGGGTGATGGAATCGAGCAGGATGACCACGTCACGCCCGTGCTCGACCAGGCGCTTGGCCTTCTCGATGACCATGTCGGCCACCTGCACGTGCCGGTCGGCCGGCTCGTCGAAGGTGGAGGAGATGACCTCTGCCTTCACGTTCTCCTGCATGTCGGTCACTTCTTCGGGCCGCTCGTCGATGAGAAGGACGATCAGCACGCACTCCGGGTGGTTCTCGCTGATCGCATTGGCCAGCTTCTGCATCAGGATCGTCTTGCCCGCCTTCGGGGGGGCGACGATCAGGCCACGCTGGCCCTTGCCGATGGGGCAGAGGAGATCGACCACCCGCATCGAGAGATCGCCGTTGGCCCCCTCCAGACGGATCCGCTCGTCGGGATACCGGGGCCGCAGGTTGTCGAAGGCGATACGATGCTTGGTCTTCTCCGGCTCCTCGTAGTTGACGCTCTCGACCTTGAGTAGTGCGAGGTAGCGCTCACCCTCCTTGGGCGGGCGCACCTGGCCCATGACCGTGTCGCCGGTGCGCAGGTCGAACCGCTTGATCTGCGAGGGGGAGACATAGATGTCGTCCGGGCCGTAGAGGTAGTTCCAGTCCTGGCTGCGGAGAAAGCCGTAGCCTTCGGGCAGGATCTCCAGAACGCCCTCGCCGCGGATCACGGTGTCCTGGTCGAGCAGCGTCTGCTCGATTCGGAAGATCAGGTCCTGTTTGCGGAGGCCGGAGTAATTGGTGATGTTCAGCTGTTCGGCCAGCGCGTGGAGTTCCGCGACGGACTTCTGCTTGAGCTCGGCGATATCCACTGGTGTGGTACTCCGCTCAGTCGTCGCACTCCGCTCGGGAGTGGGGTGCCGGTCTGCCGGCGGACGAGCCTTATTGGGGGCGGGCAAATGTTTTCGGGGTCGGAATTGAGCAAAGAGCCGGGGCTGTCCGGCTTGGGGATTCTTACGGGTATGAAGGGACGGCCAGGAGAGGTCTCAAGCTTACCGGGAGCGCTTTATTATAGGGTTGGGGCCAACAAGCGTCAAGGGCGGACTGTCCCCGGACTCCGGCCGCGGCTGGCTCTGGGTGCTGGTGTGCCTGCTGCCCTTTGTGCCAGTGCCGTCCGGGTCGTAGGGGCGCGGGGCCGAGGCGTGCCGAGGACCCTCCGCGCCCCCAATCGGGCTCCTCACTTGGGCAGGCAACCTTATATTACCGGCTACCCGGGGCAGGCCGGCTCCATCCTCTCAGCCAGGTACGCCGACGTGACGTCCGAGCCCGACCGCTTCCACAAGCTGCGCCACGACCTCTCCAATCCGCTCTCCGCGCTGCTCGCGGAGACCCAACTGCTCCTGCTCAACGAGTCGAAACTCGATCCCGAGACGCTGACGAGTCTCCGGGAGATCGAGGCGCTCGCGGTGAGGATGCGAGGGATCCTCAGGGAAAATTGATCGGCCCGGAGAGAGACTTGGCGTGCCGAGCGCAGCGAGGGATCCCGCCGGGATCCCTCGGTCGTTCCGCTCCGTTGGGATGACCCCTCAGGGCTTGCGGGCGGCAGCGGTCCTCCCCCAGCCCCACCCATTCGCCAGATAAGCCAGCAGGAACACCAGGCTGGTACCGCTGACGGCCAGGCGATAGGCCAGGGGCACCGTGCTTGCCGAGACGAATCCCTCGATCAGTCCGGCCAATATCAGGAGCACGACGACGGCGCCGATCATTCGCAGTGCGAGCCGGCCGGTCAGGACCAGGGCCTCGCCGCGGGTGAGATCGCCCGGGGCGATGAGGGCCCGGCCGAGCAGGAATCCGGCGGCGCCGGCCACCCAGATGGCGAACAGCTCGAGCACGCCGTGCCCGATGACGAAGCTCCAGAGGTAGCCCAGCAGGCCACGATTGCCGAAATGACCGGAGACGGCGCCGAGCGAAAGCCCGTTGTATCCGAGGAGCACCAGCGAGCCGACTCCCGCGAAGATCCCGCCCGCGAAACAGTTGAACGCCACGCCGATATTGTTGCTCATGATCGAGGACGCCATCAATGGCCGCGCCTTCGTCTCGGTCTCGACATAGCCCTGGCCGTGCTCCTGTCGTGCTGCACCGGCTTCGGCGCGTTCGAGCATCACGGCGGGCAGCACCGCTTCCGCCAGTTCCGGCTGTTCCCGGATCAGCAGGAACCCAGCAGCCGCCGGAAGGGCGAAAGTCAGGAACGCCACCAGCACCGTCCGACGGGCTTCGATCACGGCGGCGGGGCACTCGCGCGCGAAGAACTGCCAGACTCGGTGGCTGGTGCGGCGCTCATCGCGGTAGAGAGTGTTGTGTCCGGCCGCCACCAGGCGCTCCAGCCGGGTCATCACCGCCGCGGGGGCGCGATAGGTCCGCAGCCGAGCCAGGTCCGCCGCCACCTCGCGATATCGGGCGGCGAAGTCCGGCAGTTCGGCGGCCTCGAAGCTGTCGAGGCCGGAACGAGCGGCGCGTTGCGCGAGCAGCTGGAATTCGTCCCAGCGCGCCGACTTGCGGGCCACCAGCCGTTCGACGACCCCGCTGCCCGCCTCACGGCTCCCTTCCGCGGCGCGGCGGGAGCCGAAACGGCCCCGGCGTCGCGCCAGTTCGTCGCGATACAGGCTGGCCAGAAAGAGCTCGGGATCGGCGGGCCGGTTGGGATAGCGCTCTGCCAGGCGCATCACCAGCCGGCCCGCCAGCCGAGCCCGGACCTCGTCCGGCAGGGTGGGGGCGCGCTCGGCGTATTCCCGGAGGAAGTGGAACTCCTCGTCCGCCAGTTCCGGAACCCCGGCGGTTTCCAGCTCACCGGCAGTCGCGGGTGGCGGCTCGACCTCGTGTATCACCGGCTGGTCGCGGACGACCACGGTGCCGGCCACGATGTCGCCAAGGCGCTTGCCGCGCGGATGCAGCGCGACGAACAGGGTGCCGAGCAGATACGGGGGCGGCAGGAAATCCGCGATTCGGAGCAGGTTTCTCGCGGCGGCGGCGCCGAAGGTCACCGGGTGGCCGGTGTCGCGCACCACCCGGATGCCCAGCCAGCGCTTGCCCGGAGTCTGGCCCGCTCTGAGCCCCTCGAAGAAGGTGAAGTATCCCCAGATCGTCAGGAACGAAACCACCCCGCCGACCACCAGCCCCCAGCGGCTGTTGGCCGGGAACAGTTGCTCGATGACGTAGCCGACGGCGATGAGCCACACGAAGATGACGACCATGTCGCCGATCGCCGCGAGTGCCCGGGAGCCCACGCCCGCGATCTCATAATCGAGGAGTACGTGCTCGGGGGTCTCGACTTCGAGGTGCTGCCGGAAGTCCCGGGGGCCGGGGGTCGCCATAGCCGGATATTACGTGATCGGCTGGGCCAAGGGCAGCGGGCGAACGCCATTCCCAAGCGGTGCCGCCGGTAGCATCTTCCGACGGTTTCCGCTGCCAATCGCTGCACCCCCGTTCCGCGTGGAGGCCTGGTGTCGCAGCCCCCGCTTCGGCCCATGTCCGTGGGCGAGATTCTGGACGTCGCGTTCGGTATCTACCGGCAGCACCTGGCGACCCTGGTCACCATCACGGTCGTGCTGACCGGGTTGCCGCTGGTTCTCTTCGGCGCGGTCGCGGCACTGGCGATGTCCTCGATCTCGACCAGCGTGCCCGGCCTCCTTCTCCTCGTGCTGCTGTTCCTCATTGGCTACGTCATCCTGACCCAGCTCGCCATGGGCGCAAGCGTGCTGGTGATCGCGGAGGGGTATCTCGGCCGTACTCTCAGCGCGGGCGACGCGGTGCGCCGGACAGTCGACCGGCTCGGGCTCCTCATCGCTTCGGGCCTGCTGGTCGGGCTGGTCGTGGGGCTGGGCATGCTGCTGATCTTCGCCCCGGGGATCATCCTGCTTTCCGGCCTCATCATCACGACCCAGGTCGTGGTGCTGGAGTCGCCGGAGGGAGCGACCGCCGCGATGGGGCGGGCCTGGAGTCTCTCCAGGGGGTTCCGGTGGCGGATGTTTCTGCTGCTGCTCGTCGGCTTCGCGCTGACTCTCGTTGTCCTGATGGGAACCAATCTTCTCGTCGCGGCGATGTTCGGTGGCTTCAGCGCGGTGAGCGAGCCCGATGCCACCGGGTCGATCGGCCTGGTACTGCTGCAGCAGGGAGTGCAGCTGGTGATGAACATGCTCATCGCGCCTCTCACCTACTGCTTCCTGACGGTGGCGTACTACGATCTTCGGGTCCGCAAGGAAGCTTTCGACCTCGAGATCCTGGCGAACAGCCTGACGGCGTGACACCGGTCCTGCTCCAATCTGCCCCCCCGCCGCCGGACTCGCTCCGGGCGGTGCTCGACGCGGTGTTCGCCTCACCGGACTATCGCTGGGTGGAACGGCCCCACCCCCTCGTGTACCTCCTGCGGGGGTGGTTGCACCTGCAGGAATGGCTTGACCGGATGCAGGCGCAGTATCCGGGGCTGTTCTGGGTCGTCTTCTGGGGTCTGCTGGTGCTGCTGGTCGCGGTCTTCGTCCACGGCGTCTGGGTCACGGTCCAGACCCTGCGCGCTGCCGGCGCGCCCCCGGCCGTGGCCGGCCCGGCATCGCCCGAGTCACGCGGGGCGAGCTGGTATCGCCGGGAGGCGCTCCGGCTGGCGAACCAGGGCTTCTACCCCCAGGCCATGCAGGCGGACTTTCTGGCGCTGGTGCTGGAGCTCGACCAACGCCAGCTGCTGCGCTTTCATCCCAGCAAGACCCCCAACGAATACACCTATGAGGTGAAGCTGCCGGCGCCGGGGCGCGAGGCGTTCCGCGATCTGGTACGGTCTCTCTACGGTTACGCCTTCGCCGGTGAGCCGTGCGGCGCGGAGGAGTTCGACGGATGGCGGCAGCGAACGGCGCCGGAGCGGTATGCGGGCGCGCACTGAGGCGCTAGTCGCGGTGGGCAGTCTCGTGGTGGTCGCCACGGCGATCGCCCTGCTCACCTCCCGGGGCGCCGGCCAAGCGGCAGAAGACCGTCGGCCGTCGGCGTTCCTTCCTGGCCCGTATGGAACGAAGGGGCTCGCCCAGGGGCTGGAACGGGTCGGGATCGAGGTCCGGCGGTTCCGCTCGAGCCTCCGTCGGCTCGACCTCGACTCGACCGGTGAGCCCCGGATCGCTTTCGCCGTGCTCGATCCTGGGCTCCCCCTCCGTCCCGCGGAGGAGGAGAAGCTCCGGGCCTGGAACGAGGCGAGAGTGGGGCACGATCTGGTGCTTGCGGGCCGTGGCGCCGCCAATCTGATGCGCTGCTACGGCTACGCGCTGGACTGGCGGCTCCTAGACAGTCTCGGGCTGCGGCCGCGCGAAGACGCCGGGCTGGGCCGCTGGCCCGCGGTGGCGGGTGTCATCGCTGCCTCGACGGACACCGTAGTGACGGACTCGAGCCGGATGGAAGATGTCGCAATCGCCCGTTGCGCAGTTCCCGCCGTTCGGCGGACCGATACGCTGCTCACGACCACGAGCGGTCGGGTGGCGGCGCTCCGTCTCGTCCGGAATGATGGTGGTGGGGAGGTACTCCTGTTCTCGGACGCCGTGGTCCTCCGCAATCGCGCCCTGCGCGAAACGCCGGCCGGGCCGTTCATTCTGGGGCTGTTCGCCGGCCGGTATGACCGGGTGATCTTCGATGAAGCCCATCAGGGCTTCGGGGCGGGCGGGTCGCTGGCCGGTGTGACCTTGGACTGGAGCCGCCGGTCACCGTGGGGATGGGCGATGTGGCAGCTGGCGCTCGTCGGCGTGCTCGCCCTCTTCGCGGGCGCCTTTCGCTTCGGGCCGGCCCGTCATGTGCTGGAGCGCAAGCGCCGCTCCCCCTTGGAACATGTTCGCGCGCTGGCGACGGCGCTCGCCGCGGCGCGGGGGCACGATGTCGCCATCCGGTCCATCGTCGAAGGCCTCCGCCGGCGGCTCCAGCCTGCTGGTCAGCGCTCCCGCGGCGACTGGCGCGAATGGCTGGCTCACCTGGGCGCGCACGTGCGGAGCCCGCGCGCCCGCGACGCCGTCAGTACCCTGAACAATCTGACCAGGCCCGGGCAGTCCCCCGAGGGGGTACTCCGGGCCGCCAACGCCGTGGAGGATGTGTGGGAGGAATTGCGCCCCTGACGCCTGAGGATGTCCGCACCCAGTCCGACATGGCCCGCCGAATCGTGGAGCAGCTCGGTCACGTGATTCTGGGCCAGGATGCAGTGCTTCGCGAAACGGTACTCGCCCTGATGGCCCGGGGTCATGTGCTCTTCGAAGGTGCGCCTGGGACCGCGAAGACCCTGCTGGTCCGCACGCTGAGCGAGACGCTGGGGCTCGAGTTCCGGCGGATCCAGTTCACCCCGGACCTGATGCCCAGCGACATCACGGGCGTCAACCTGCTCACCGGGCAGGGGGAATTCACCTTCCGGCCGGGGCCCTTGTTCGGCGACCTAGTGCTTGGCGATGAGATCAATCGGGCGCCCGCCAAGACCCAGGCGGCGTTACTCGAGGCGATGCAGGAGCGGCACGTCACGGTGGACGGTACCAGTCACCCACTCAGCCCGAGCTTCACCGTCTTCGCCACCCAGAACCCGATCGAGTTCGAAGGCACGTACCCCCTTCCGGAAGCGGAGCTGGACCGCTTCATCATCAAGAGCCTGCTGAGCTACCCGAGTTCGGATGCCGAACAGGGCGTCCTCCGGCGGGTGCTCGAAGGGTTCGAGGCGTCCGAGCCAGCCAGCTTCGGCGTGTCCCGGGTGATGGATGCCGCGGGACTCGCGGCGCTCCGCGGGGCGGCCCGCCGGGTGCGGGTGGAGCCGAGTCTGATCGGGTATATCACGGCCCTGGTCCGGGCCACCCGGGACGCGCCGGCGCTGACCCTCGGCGCGAGCCCGCGCGCCAGTGTAGCGCTCCTCAAGCTGGCCCAGGCGGCGGCCTTGCTGGAGGCACGTGACTACGTGATTCCAGACGACGTGAAGTCGCTGGCGGTCCCGGTCCTGCGCCACCGGATCGCGGTGGCTCCGGAACTGGAGTTGGAGGGTGTGACTGCCGACCAGGCGCTGCGGACCATCGTGGAGCGGGTGGAGGCGCCGCGATGATCCGCGTGCGCGGCATCGTTGTGCTCGGACTGCTGGCGCTGCCGCTGCTCGCGCAGGAACCCCCGCGCGCCATCCGGCGCACCGTCCCCATCACCCGGACCATCCAGCGCGGCTTCGCGGCCGCCACCCGGGACTCCTCGGGCCGAGCGGGGCGGAACTACTGGCAGTTCCGCACCGATTACCAGATCCAGGCCCGGCTCGATCCCGCCACCGGGACCGTCACGGGCCACGAGGTCGTCACCTTCACCAACCCGGGCGACTCGGCGCTCCGTCAGCTGGTGCTCCGATTGTATCAGAACCGCTTCACGCCATCGGCGGTCCGGCTCCGCCACCCGCCGTCGATCACCCGGGGCACGATGATCACCGGGCTGGTGGTGAACGGCGTCGGGATCGATATCGCCGCCGTCGGCGCCGAATGGGCGGGATCCACGATCGCCACCATTCCGCTGGCCCAGCCGATACCTGCAGGGGGAAGCGCGACGGTGGACGTGGACTGGTCGATGGAGATCCCCGACATCCCCGAAGGACAGCGCGGCGCCCGCGGAGGGCGTCGAGGCAGCCGGGTGGTGCAGGCGGCGCAGTGGTACCCGCAGGTCGCGAAGTACGACGACCTGCGCGGCTGGGACCGGGAGCCGCATCTGGGCGCGAGCGAGTTCTACAACAACTACGGCCGCTTCGACGTGCGTCTTGATCTCCCGGCCGGATGGCTGGTCGGCGCCACGGGAGTTCTGCAGAACGCGGATTCGGTGCTCGGCCCCTCGGTGCGGGAGCGGCTGGCGCGGGTGATCGAGAGCGACTCGCAGCAGGTGATCGTCGGTCCCGACGAGCGCGGCCCGGGGCGGGCGACGGCGCCGGGTGCCCGTCTCGTATGGCACTTCGTGGCCGACACGGCAAGCGATTTCGCCTGGGCGGCCTCGGCCGACTTCCTGTGGGATGCGACGCGGGCCACGATCCCCGGCCGGGGTCCGATTCCGATCTACCTCTTCTATCTCCCGGAGCATGAGCGCTATCGCCTGACCGGCGCCCTGGCCCGCCACGCGCTGCAGTTCTATTCAGGGCTGTGGATGCCCTACGCCTGGCCGGTCTTCACCCAGGTCGACGGCCCGGAAGGCGGCATGGAATACCCGATGCTGACGATGAGTGGGCCGGACTTCGGCGTCACCGACCATGAGATCGGGCACCAGTGGTGGCCGATGATGGTCGGCGTCAACGAGACCTGGTACGGCTGGATGGACGAGGGCTTCGATGAGTACATGAACATCCTTTCCGACGCTGCGCATCGTGGCGGGCCAGCACAACTCGACAGTGTGGGCGGGGAGTTTGGGCTCACGGCGCTGATGGATGCGCAGGCCCCGATGATGTGGGACAACAACTACGGTGGGCCGTTCTCCGGCTACGTCACCTACAACAAGGCGCCGATGATGCTGTCCATGCTTGGCGCACTGGTCGGCGACAGCGCGGTGCAGCACGCCATGGCGGTGTATGCCCGCGACTGGCGCTTCCGGCATCCGTCGCCGTGGGACTTCATGTTCGCCATGAATCGGGAACTGGGGCAGGACCTCGGCTGGTTCTGGTACTACTGGCTGTTCACCACCGAGTCGGTGGATGGGGCCATCACCAAGGTCGAGGTCCGTGGGCGGAAGACGCTCGTCACCGTGCGTGAGGCCGGGGAGATGCCCTCCCCGATCGTCCTCAGGGTGGAATTCGCGCCGGGCCGCGCCCCAATACGGCGAATGAGGAATTCCGTCATCGCAGGGGATGCGGCGACGGTGACCTGGCCGGTTGAGGCCTGGTTCGACGGAGCACGGAGCCGGACAGTGACACTGGACTTCGGCGGCCGGGCGATCGCCCGGATCACGCTCGATCCCGCGGTCCGCTTCCCCGACGGCGACCGTTCCGACAACAGCTGGCCGCGCTGATGCTGCTGCTGCCCGATCGCCGCTGGTACGTCGTCGCCGCTCTGCTCGCGGCCGCGGCGCCGCTGGCCCTGGTGTGGCCAGCGGGCGCCGGCCTCTTCTTGCTGCTCGACCTGCTGTGGGTGGCGGCGTTACTGATCGATGTGTGGCGTTCGGCCGGGCTCGACCTGGCGGGGGTCGGCATCAGCCGCGAGGCGCCGCCTGCGTTCTCGGTTGGCCGGCCGCTTCCCGTGAGCTATCTCTGGTCCAACCACGCCCGGCGCGCCCTGACGCTCCGGGTGCGGGAGGAATTCCCGGCTCCCCTCAGTCCGGTGCACGGGCCCGAACGCCGGATCGTGCTGCCGGCGGCGGGGGAGCTGCGCGAATCCGTCCTGGTCCAGCCGGCGG
>Ga0315273_10001097_pt1 | contig 30077 bp, 28 predicted proteins | sample YL17G02_0_MG_FD_205753 | JGI IMG/M metagenome (GOLD analysis project Ga0315273, IMG submission 205753) | Sediment microbial communities from Yellowstone Lake, YNP, Wyoming, USA - YL17G02_0 | ecosystem: Environmental > Aquatic > Freshwater > Lake > Sediment | place: USA: Wyoming | collected... | reverse complement strand
ATATGCCCAAGAAGTTCTCCCTCTTACGGCGAAGCCACGACCGAAGGGAGAAATTAAGAGGGAGATGCAAGAGGGAGTTACTAGTGGGACGGGGTGATTTCAAAACATACTCAACGGGTCAATCCAAATTGCCTTCAATTCCTCCTGACTTGAAACATACCCGGTAATGGTATTTTTGTTGGCAATTCCCAAATGCAGATGCCGTCTTTCCCCGTCGGTTTCCGCCGAATATCCGGTTCCGAGTACAGAGATTTCTTCCCCCCGGGTAATTTTTGTCCCCGCCAGTTTCATGCTGGCCGGCCGCACATGACCGTAAATCGCATACCAATCCTGTCCGTCCAATTGGAATTTCAACACCATCACCCCGCCGTATCCGGAAGCTCTTCTGACCGTCACAATTTCCCCGTCGGCAATCGCCAATACCGGCACATCGGCAGTTACATCAGTGTATTCCGCATCCGCTCCGGTATGGTACCCGGAAAATCTTTCCGGTTGGATCGGGGAATTTTTCGGGGTGATATATATCCCAAATGGTTTCTTCGTCACTCTGGTTTTAAATTCTGCTGCCGGCTCGGCAAATTCAGGGGTCGGCCTGCCGTCCAAAGCCTCCGGCGCAGGACGGGTTCCTCTTAACCCTATTATCCCTATTAGTCCGATCAGTCCTATTAGTCCTATCATCCCCAATCTTTTCATTTTTGTCTTAATTCCTCTTTCGCTTCTTCGATAGCCTCTCTCATTGCCTCCAGTTTATCTTTGATAGTAGTAATTATCACTCTTTCCGGATGGTCCGCCTCCCGATATACCAAGCCCATTACCCCATCCTTGTCATATACCGGATCCCCGCTGGCCTGTTCGGCAAATCCTTCACTTGATACCAAAAAACCTCCATCATCCCGACTTATTTGGTTAGGCATAGTTGTTTTGGTGGGAAAAAGAGTAGGTAATTCGTTTCCGCTCGGATTTCCAAGGCTATATACTATGGATCCCGGTTTCGGATTAGTGATAGCCAGTGGATCCGTAGTCGTTTTACTGTCCGTTTTTATTACCAACACCGCCAAATCACCTGCACCATCCACCTGCCTGTAGTAATTTTCAGCTCCCCCGAATTGCTGGCAATACATCTCCAGGCCGTTGTCCAAATGGGACTGGGTAATTTTCACCGGTTTCAAGGCAGTGGCGGCTCCCGTAGTATTAAACAAATGCTTGGCTGTTAGGATAATCATAAACCCATCCCGTTCCTCGTAAATTATTCCTCCTCCCAGTTTCCGGTATCCGCTGCTGCCGGTTTCCCCGGGGAATTCTGTTCTGATTTCCACCCATCTTTTCCAAACTTCCGGATTAGCTTCCTGGGCTTCTGTCAGGAGCTGATTCATTTTCTCCGGATCCAGCAATAGAACCTCGCTGGTAGATTGAATATTTTTGGCCGCTTCCGACAATGTTTCCTCTCCCGGCTCCTTCGGGGCTTTCCCGCATGCCCACAACACAAATCCTGTCGCACTAGTCGCAGCCAATTGGATAAAATTTCTCCGGCTTAATTTCGGTTTGTTCTCTGATCCTTCATCCATACCCTAAAACGGCAAATCTTCCTGGACAGCCCGGGGCTTGGCAGTGCAAATCCGGTAATAGCACCACTTGCACCGGTCCGGATTCTCCGCCGGGGGCGGGCCGTTCAGGAGAGCCGAAATCTCCGATATAAAGGCATAAAACCGGTCCATATCTTCGGCAATTTCAAACCACATCGGCTTGGCTTTAAATACCACATCCTCTCCCGGAAAACTGATTTCCTGCGGACTGATGGCCACAATGCCCATTTTGGAAACTTTCCTGGGTTCGCCGAAAGCTGGATTTTCCAGGGCGAATTTATAGGCGTGCAGCTGGGCAAAAAACTTCTGGATTTTATCGTCATTAGGATCGGTAATTTTAAAATCAATTACCGAATATGTTCCGTCATCAAGTCTCGAAGCGATGTCAAACCGCCCGCCGATATAACAATCATTGCCCGGGGGGATGGATTTGGATTTCAAAAATCCTTCTTTAACTTCGATTTTTCCCGCTGGGAGCGCCGAATTAATTTCCCGTAAATCCATCCCGATAATGGCATTTTGTAAAAGCGAGTTCATCTTGGAAAACACCGCCGGCATCCCGATCGACGGCAGTTCCTTGATATATCCTTTCACCTTCTGGTAATAGCAGTGCTTGCAGTCTTCGTACAAATACTTAAAATCCGACGGCGATAACTTATACACATTCCCATTCTACACTAACCATAATCTATAAATCCCCATTTCTCCAATTCCCCCAATAACCTCAATACCAAATGGTCTTTGTTTGAAAATTGCGATTTGAAAAATTTAATATTGAATTCAAATTTAAAATTTCAAATTTCAAATTCCTCTAGCATCTAGGATCTAAGATCTAACATCCGGCATCGTATAATAACCATTACCATATGGATCCTGCTCCGTCCGGTCTCACCGCTTCCCAGGTATCTGAAAAACTGCGCCAATTTGGCCCCAATTCCCTCCCGGAAAAACCTCCTCCCACGCAACTGCAATTATTTCTCCGCCAGCTCAAAAGTCCTCTGGTCTATATCTTAATTGCCGCCGGGATTGTTTCTGTTGCCACCGGAGAATATTCCGATGCCGTTATCATTGGTTTTGCCGTCATCCTCAACACTGTCCTGGGTTTTTTCCAGGAAGGCCAGGCCAACCGCTCGCTTCAGGCCCTGAAACGTTTAATCTCTTCCACATCTGCAGTGGTCAGGGATGGCCGGGTGCAAAACATCTCTTCTCTGGATCTGGTCCCCGGTGACGTCGTGCTTCTTAAACCGGGTCAAAAAATTCCTGCCGACGGCTTAGTTTTATCAGCCAACCGTTTACTGGTAGCCGAAGCCATAATTACCGGGGAAAGCGTTCCCCTCGAAAAAAAACCGCAGGATCCTTTGTACATGGGTACAGTAGTTACTGCCGGTCTTGGTCAATTTCAGGTTACGGCCACCGGAGCCAATACCAAAATGGGTCAAATTGCTCTGGAAACCCAGAGTCTCAAAGAAGATACCCCTCTCCAGCAGCAGCTCTCATCTTTTAGTCAAAAATTGGTTTTAATCGTTCTTGGTCTTTCTGTCGGGGTATTTATTTTCGGTCTGTTTTCCGGTATTTCCTGGCAATCTATGTTTACGCTGGCAGTGGCTGTGGCGGTCTCCAGTATTCCCGAAGGCTTGCTGGTCGCCATGACCGTTATTCTGGCTATCGGCATGCAGCGGATTCACAAACGCCAGGGGTTGGTCAAAAAACTCAGCTCGGCCGAAACCCTGGGCGGGGTGACGGTTATCTGCACTGACAAAACCGGCACTTTGACTCTTGGCCAGCTCCGGGTTGTCGACTCTTTGGGGGATAAGCCGGCTTTGGCTTTACAAATCCTCATGTCCAAAGACGATCCCATGGTTTCCGCCGCCCGGGACTGGGCTTCTGCCCACTGTTCTCCCGAAGCCGCCGCCAAATACCCCCTGTTAGACAGTATTCCTTTTTCTCCCCAACAAAAATATTTTGCCAGCTTGCACCGTTTTAACGATCATCACAATCTGATTTTGGTCAACGGCGCTCCGGAAATGATTCTGAATTGGGTCAACCTGCCGGCGGTTGAAAAACAGCATCTCTGTGATCAAATGGCATCTCTGACTTCTTCCGGTCAAAGAATCCTGGGACTGGCCCGCAAACTGGTCTCTCCCCAACAGTCACACCTGAATGATCAATTACTTCACGATAATTTAGAGTGGGTCGGTATCTTGGTTTATGCCGACCCTGTCCGTCCGGGAGTCAAGGACGTTCTCCGCCAGGCTCAAATGGCTGGCATCAGAATTATCTTAATTACCGGTGACTATCCTGCTACCGCCAAATTTGTCATGCAGCAAATCGGCCTGCCTGTAGAAGACCGCGACATCCTCCTGGGTGACCAGGTCAGGGACCTGCCTCTGCCGCAGCTGGCTGCTAAACTTAAATCCGTTCGTCTTTTAGCCCGCACCTCTCCGGACCAAAAACTCAAAATTGTCGCCGCTCTCAAATCAGCAGGCGAAATAGTGGCCATGATGGGGGATGGGGTCAACGACGCCCCGGCTCTTCACGAATCGGATATCGGTATAGTCGTGGCGGGGGCTTCTGATGTTGCCCGGGAATCGGCGGATCTGATCCTTTTGGATTCCAATTTCAAAACTGTTTTATCAGCCATCGAAGAAGGCCGGGTCATTTTCGACAATATCCGCAAAGTTATTCTCTATTTGTTAAGCGACGCTTTTGAAGAAATCGTAGTTATCGTCGGCAGTCTCCTTCTGCATTTTCCCATTCCTCTGACAGCTATCCAGATCCTGTGGATCAATTTATTCTCCGACGGCTTTCCCAGTCTGGCTCTCACCGTCGATCCCGGTCGGCCTTCGGTGATGCGCGAATATCCGCGCTCTCCCCGGGAGCCCCTGGTTAACCGCTGGATGGTCCGGCTGATTATGGTAATCAGCGGTCTTTATGGTTTGACGGCCCTGCTGTTGTTCCGCTATGTTTATTTATCTACCGGCAACGAAATCCTGGTCCGCTCCGTGGCTTATGTCACTCTCGGTATCAACACCCTGTTTTACGTTTTTTCCGTCAGGAATCTGTGGACGCCGGTTTGGCACGGGAATATCTTTAACAATAAATGGCTGAATATTTCTCTGCTTTTAGCTTTCATTATGCAATTTTTGCCTTTCACCCATCCTGCCCTGCTTAAAATTTTTGGCCTTCAGCCCATCTCCGCCGGCTATTGGTTCCTGGCCGTAGGCATGTCTCTGGCCATGGCGGCAATTATCGAAGTTCTCAAAACCGGTTATCACAGGCAGCGCCGGGTTATCCTCGCAGAGTCAGCCATCCAAACACCCCGAAAAAAATAAAGGTGGCCGTCATGGCCAAATTCCTCCACATTGATGGCCGTAGCGGCTTCGGCAGTTTCTTATTGTTCAGGTACAGAATCAGCGCTGAATACACAAACATCGCCAGCGCATTAATGCATGCCGACAGCACTATCAATTGCCGGGGTTGGCCTCTTCCGGAAAAAATGATTACTATCCCGAAAGCAATTTGCGCCCACAAAACCAGATAGTACAACCGGGCCATCCTGGCGGTATTGTGCCCTTCCAAAAGGACAATATTTTCGGTAATTATCCGGCTGGTGGAGTCCAGTACTGTCAGTTGGGTCGCCGACAGCATCAGCCCGGTAGCCAGCAAAAACAACGTACCTGCAAAAGGAGCCAGTCTCCGGCCCATATATACCGCCTCGTTAATCACAAATTTAATTCCCTCCGGGTTTCCCGGTTGTCCGTAAGCCGTGGAATAAGCCAGAAGCGACAGCATCATAATTGTCACCAGGCCCAATCCCCAGAAAATCAGCAAATGCTCCCGGTTGACCATTTTCCACCACTGTTTAAATCGGGTCAGGTTTTCGGCTGTTAAGGGAAAAGTTCGCCCCGACAGGGACATTTCTGTATCAGCGGTTTTATCCACAAACAAGCTCTTGATTTTGGCGGCAAATTTACCCATCCCGTAACCTTTGTCCCGGATATAAAACGACTGGGCCAGGTTCAGGTTTCCTCCGGCTCCGGCAAATGCCAGGGCACCCAAAAAAGTGGCCATCACGATCCCCGCCGGCAAAAACAGGTAGCCATCGCCCCGTCCCAACAGTCCCAGCCCCAATGCTTGCCAGTCAGCCGGTTTGGCCAGAATTACCGCCAGGATGATGATTGCCGGCGATCCCACCGAAATTAAATATTTTTGCAGCGTTTCCACCGTCACATACAGTTGTTTTCCCAGTGACAGAATTAGACCCATAGCCAAAAACAATCCGATAGCCAAGGCAGATACATATTTAAATGACCCGGCCGAGGCCAGGAGCGTCGCTCCGGCCATGCCGATTCCCGGCCAGCCAAATCCCAGGAAAGTGGACAGGATAAACCACATCGGCAGGACTCTTGCCCACCTGGCAAAGCCCACAAAGATGCTTTCCCCGTAAATCAGCGCGTATCTTTCCACCTCCATGTTAATAAAAAACTGCATGGTCAGCCCCACCACGATTGCCCACACTATCCCCAGTCCGTAATTGGAGGACATATACGGCCACAAAATTATTTCCCCGCTGCCCAGTCCCATCCCCAAAAGCACCAGCGACGGTCCGATCATTCCTCGTAGTTTCTTCGGCGCCTCCGGCAGATCCGTTTCCGGTCCCAGCGGATATCTCTCTTCCCCGGTCATTATTTCTATAATATCATCTTTCCTTAATCCTAAATCAAATATTTCTAGGATCTAGGATCTAGCACCTGCCTGCCGGCAGGCAGGTCTAGCATCTGTTATACTAGCATTCATGGCCAAGAGAAGAACCGGAGTCGGTAAAGGTAAAAAAACTCCCCAACACAAGACTGCGAAACGATTGGAAATCAAACGCCTGATGCTAATCCGGAAAATGGCTCAGCACCGCAAACACAATCGCCGCATCAGTCCCGGTAAACTGAAGTCAAAAAATTAACCCCCGATTTCCCTAATATCTCTTATTCGTCCTATCTGACCTATCCGCCCCATCCGACCTATTCTTAATTCATAAATCCTAACTAAACGCCCGGACCGCTTCCTCCGACTGTGTGCGGAACGTCGTATCTTTCGCCAATATTTCCGGATGCACCTGAAATGTGCGTTCGTTCCAGCCCAAGATATACAGACCCGAAAGCCGCCTGACCCGCGAGAGCGCGACATAACCCTGCCCGAATTCAAAGACATCAGAAAGATCCATTATCGCCTCATCTAAATTCATTCCCTGGCTCTTATGCACCGTGATTGCCCAAGCAAGGCGGAGCGGCAGTTGCGAAATCTTCGCGCGGACTTTGCCGTCCTCTTCCATCGTCCAATCCATCGGTTCAACCCCAATTCGTTGTCCATTTCGCACCTTAACAAACGGATAACCGTTGGTTTTTTTAAATCCTTCCACAGCGCCAAGGGTGCCATTGACGAATCCCTCCTTCGGATTATTTTTCGTAAACATTACCGCCGCACCAACTTTCAAAGAAAGTGTTTCGGGTGAAAGACAACCTTTTTTAAGTGCGGCCACAAGCGCGTCCGGGCCTTGTGAAGACATGTTAAATGCGTGCGACCCGCCTGGAAGTTTAGCAAGTATTTCGTCATTGATACGATCTACGTCGGCATTATGCGAAAAAAGTTTCGGCGCGTTATCCGGTACGACACGGTGCTCAATTTTTCTGGTTTCAAGATGATGCAGGTGATCGCTATTAAAGGCATTGTTCCGAATTGCCGAAAGAATAGCAAGGAAATTACTGTCGTCCTGACGGTGTTGCTCGGTAAGATAGCAAATAATCGGGTTTACTTCTGTCCATGTTGGAGAATCATACGCAAAACGGGCTCGCCTCGATTCATTGGCGAAGAGGGCCGAGGATTTACCAATTTCTCTTTTTACAACTGGCGGCAGTTGGAAGAAATCGCCGGCGAAGACTATTTGCATACCGCCAAACGGTTCCGGACTCTCTTTAATTTCGCGGCAGACGGCGTCAACCATAGAGAGCGTTTCAGGAAGAAGCATAGATACTTCCTCGATAATAAGAACTTTGGCGTGACGAACGCGTTTGATGATGTACCGGCCGGAAGCGATATTGTGCAGATCACGTTTATCCAGTTTCGTTTTAATTCCTATGCCGCTCCATGAATGAATTGTCATCCCCCCGATATGCGTGGCCGCAATGCCGGTTGAAGCGGTGATTGCCGGCTCAATGCCCCGGCCGCGCAAGTATGCAGTGTACTCATTGATGGTATGTGTCTTGCCGGACCCGGGCTCACCAGTCAAAAAAACATTGGCACCGGTCTTGAGGATAGAAAGTGCTTGAGATTGCGTCATTTTCTACCTTGTTTTATCACTGTTTTTGCCAAGCGGTCAAAGTCTGAAATATATTTTTTATCCTGAACTTTGCGGAATACTTCATATTCTTTCATCGCCAGGGCTTCGGCTACATCGTGACTGATCGAGCCGGCATCTCAGCATAATCCAAATACATATTACCGACACGGTTAAGATGAGAGAGTTCTTTTTTGTCCAAATAATTTTTGGCAATCACCACATCACTTGGCATGATTTTGCCCTGTGGAGAACGTCGCCATGAAGTGAGCCCCATTTTGTTTTTCTTACTGCCTGCCCGATTGGTAATTATTTCTGCGGCGGTTTCTCCTGTGATCGCGAAATGAAGTTTGTTTTGGACAGTAGCAAAAAACTGTTTGCTCTCGTATGTTATTGGTGAATAGTCAACAGCCGTTGCGTAAATATCGGTAATTTTCTGATAGATCATCCGCTCACTGGTACGAATGTCTTTGATTTCTTCATAAAGTTCATCAAAATACCGGGCGCTAAAACGGGATCCGTATTTGAATCTATCGCTGTCCAGAGCAAAACCTTTATGAATATAGCTTCTTAGAATTTCAGTCGCCCACTGACGAAACTGTGTGCCGCGTTCGGAATTTACACGATATCCTACTGCAATAATTGCCTCAAGAGAGTAGAATGTAGTCTGATAGGTTTTTCCGTCTTCGGCAGTATGTGCAAATTTTGCACATACTGAATGCTCATCAAGTTCTTTTTCAACAAGGATCTTTTTGAGATGTTTTGTGATTACGCTTCGATCTACGTCAAACAGCTCTGCCATCTTTTTTTGTGTCAGCCAAATATTTTCTTCAGCAAACAACACTTCAATATTCACTGACCCATCAGGCAATTGATAGAAAGCGATTTGATTGTCTGGTATTTTTTTCATCCTGGTCACATCGTTATTTTACCCTAATCTCCCCAATTCCCCCAATCTCCCCAACTTCTCTATCTCAAATCTCTATCTCTATCTAATCCCAGCATCTAGCATCTAGCATCTATCATCTAAGATCTAGCATCTAGCATCTAATATCTAATTTCCCCAATTTGCCCAATCAGCCCAATCTTAATTAACAAATAGTAATTGATTAGAAAAGTGTCTCGCATTTTAGTGATACGATAAAACAGTGACCAAGTGGAAAAAGTTGGGAGTGGCAGTGGTGCTGGCAGCGGCAGCCACGGGATCGACTGTGGCCTTGCCGTATTTTGTGGGCGAGAAAGTTACCCAGGTGATCGACGGCGACTCTTTTAAAATCGCCAATAAACAGACCATTAGACTAGCCAGTTTAAATGCTCCGGAAACCGGTAACTGTATGGCCTCGGCCGCCACCGCCGCTCTGACTCGGAAAATTCTGGGGAAACGCGTGGTTTTACGGGACGTCAAAACCGATATCTACCGCCGGATTATGGCCTTGGTCTATGTCCGCGGGGAGCTGGTTAACGCCTATATGATCAAAAACGGTTTTGCCGTTTCCACCCGGGAAGCCGGGCAGGAGAATGCTGTCGTCTCCGCTGCCAATCTGAATGCCCGGGCCCATCACCTGGGAGTTTACAGCCCCGGCTGCTACCAGCCCGACCCGCCCGATCCCCAATGCCCCATCAAAGGCAATATCGATGACCGGACCGGTGAAAAACAATATCTGACTCCTGATTGCCGCCACTATTCCAAGGTGATTATCGAAAAAAGTTTTGGCGAAGCTTATTTCTGCTCGGAGAAAGAAGCCCGCGCCGCCGGCTTCACCAAATCCTGCGATCCCCGGATGGCTGATTGATTTTCTGCCCAGGTCTTAACCGATACGGATATCCATCCTGGCCCCCAAAGCCTGGGTGATTTTTTCCAACAGTCCCAAAGTAGGATTACCTTTTCCGGACTCCAGCCGGGCAATGGCCGATTGCTTTGTGCCGATTTTCAGAGCCAAATCTGACTGGGAAATTCCCTTTTTCAGCCTGGCTTCGATTAATCTGGAAATCAGGGCATAACGGGGAGCCAGCTTCTCATACTCGGCTTTCACTCCGGGTTTTTTTAATAATTCCTTTTTATAACTACTCCATGTTCTCATATGCCATATATAACATATATGTTATGTTATGTCAATAATTCCAATCGCTTAACTGCAATATTAATTTCCTTGTATGGCGTCTTCTGGCTTTTCTTTTTAAAACCATGAAGAAGAAAAATTTTGTTCTTTCGAAATGAATAAAAAATCCTTACTTCTTCGGACCCTCTGATTCTTAACTCAGACAAGTCACTATCAATTTTCTTGGCATGAGGCAGACCCAGCCGATAGCCGTATTTTTCCAACAGATCAATAGTATGGGAAACTTTTGCCGCGGTTGCATCCCCTAACGAATTTATAAATTCCTCCACCGGCTTTTCTCCCCTCCGGGTTTCAAATAGTATTATTTGCCAAGGCATAAATTCTTATCCACCTATATGTTATACCCAAACAAAAACCGAATCAACGCTTGGACAGTCAACTCCTGCCATCCCCGGACTTCTGTTTGGAAATTGTAATTTGTAAATTTGATATTGATTTCAAATTTCGAATTTCAAATTTCAAATTTCTCTAACATCTAGCATCTAACATCTAGGATCTAACATCCGGCATCTAAACGTCACTTGCCGGCAAAAACCTGCGGACTGATCCTCCAATCCGGAACGCTGTATTCCTGTCCCCAGGCTTCGGCGGAATCCCCGGCATTAAAATACACCGCCGTTTTCAGCAGGGGGTAATTGTCGGCACCTGCATAAAACCCTTTCATCCACCATTCCTGTTGTTCCCGGCTGCCATTGACCCCCATCTCCGCAATTATCACCGGTTTGTTATATCCTTTCACCCGCCCGTATTTATCTGCAAAAATCTCCTCAAACGCCAGTCTCCGGCCGTAGTTTTTTTGGTCAAACTCGTCAAAGGCATACACCGACAAGCCCACATAATCCACATTTTCTCCGCCCGGCCAGTACTTTTCCAATCCCTTGCTTCCCGCCGGCGACCACACCCAATACGCCTGCCCGATGTTTTCCCGGCATTTATTTACCACATGTTTATACGCCTGCTGATAAATTTGGCCGTCACTTACTGCCCAGGGATATCGTCCGGAAACTATCTCCATCTCATGTCCCCATCTGATAAACACAGGATTATTTATCGATCCGATATCCCCGCATATCTTTTCTATCTGTCCGTCATATTCCCCATTTGCGATATCGGCCAGCAAAGTGTCTTTCTTTCCCTCCTCCGCCCACGACTCAATCGTAATCAGAGGCCACCGGTTTTTGGCTATCGAGGCCTGTAAATTCTTAACCATCTCGGTTTGGTCATATTTGATCCAGTCGATAAAATAATGGTCCACGGCCATGCTGGTTTGCCCGGCAAAACTGCCTTCCGGATCGTACACTCCGAAATTTATCCCGGCCGGAAACATATTCTCCCGGCAATACCGGTCAAAACTGTAAATCCGGCACATCCCCGTTTTCTTTATCACGGCATATACGGACGCCTCCGTATCGCCGAAAATTGTCCCCACTGCTTTGGCACCATTTTTATAAATTACCCCGGCCGCCAGGGCAAAAAGTCCTGCCAGTATCAGGATTTGTTTCCGCCACAATCTAAACGTATTTTTTTTCATATTCATGCCGGACCATAATCACCATCATCACAGCCAAATATAGCCCGATATTGCAGATAATAAAATAAAAATAGCCGTTGGCTGTTCGGGCATCCCTCACCGCCAGCGCTGGCACACTGCTGGCAATTATAAACAGGGCATAAGGCCACAGGGCTCCGATCGGCAGCGGGGCTTCGTTTTTTTCTCCCTTGGGGGTGACCTTAAATTCAAACTGCTTTTTTCTTATCACTGTCACGGTTGCCGATACAATACCCAACAGCACCCACGGCCATCTGGCCAACTGGAATAATATTGGTTCCCAGCTCAGTATTTTAGCTGTTCTCGGCCGCATCAATCCGACGGTTTTCAGATAAAAAACCACGGCCAGGGTAGACATTATTACCGGATAAAACCGGATCAGGAATTCCACATAGGATACATTCACCCAGGATGTCGCCAGAATAATGGCCAGAATCGGCAGGAAATACCCGATGATAATGAACAATCCGAACAGTAAATACCACAGCTGGGAAAACAGGAATTGTCCCTTTAGCCTCCATCCCAATTTTCCCGCCACCCTGGGGGTCAAAGTCAGAAACAGGATAAACAGGCTCTTGGACCATTGGAATTCCTGGGTCATGGCATCCATAAAATTCGCCGGTCCGTCGCCGTGGGCTTCAGCCTCCAGCGCGTGTACCCCTTTCCATCCGCCGGCATTTAACAACAGAGTGGTGGAATGGTCCTCTGCCAGTTCTGGTCCCAACCCCCCGATTTCCCGCAGGGCCTTGGTCCTGACGGCATAATGGGATCCGAAACACAACGGGGCAAAATTATTACTGTGTCCTGCCTGCTGGGCTCCGTGCAGGAACGCCTCGGCATATAGCCGGCTTCTGGCTGTCCAGCTTTTCCCGGCATTTTTATCGCAGATACTGGGAGCGGACACGTATCCCACCGCCGGATCGGCAAACGGCCGGATCATCTCCTCCAGATATTTTTCCCCCGGTATATGGTCGGCATCCAGTTGGCAGACCACATCGTAATTTGCGTACCCGTAATGGTCATAAAAAAAAGCCAGGTTGCCTTCTTTGGATTTTTTCCGTCTCGGCCACTGGTCCCGGTTGTATTCGGGAACGCCTTTCCGGGTGGAAATCCGCACCCCGTGCTGTTTGCACCAGAATTTTATTTCCTCCGTCGGGTCTTCATCCGCCAGCCAGGTGTCGTGGGGATATGTCTGCCATATCATCCCGTTTAGGGTTTTTAGGACCATATCCAATGGTTCCGACGGGGCTTTGGTGACCACCATCGCCGCCTTCAGGTAGGCAGGAAACGGCAGCCGGGGATTGGGCTTTTTCATCCGCAGCACGAAAAAGAAGAAATACCAGGGCAAAAACATGATCCATCCGATCAGGGTTGTGTTTACCGCATATGTCCATCCGTTGTTGATATGAGCCGGATCCAGCCACCACTGCCAAAAATATACTATCGTGGCCAGATGGATTATTAATAGTAGATACAGCCCCGCCTTCTGCCAGGCGCTTAGAACCTCTACCAGATACAAAATTTTGTCTTTTGTTACCGCCATATTCTCGGAAAATTCAACACCGGGAATTATATTGGAATCTTTCCCTAATAACAATAAACTCAATTACAGTATTTCCCCCCTCTAGTCCTATTTGTCCTCTCCGTCCGATTCGACCCATTACGAAATTCAAATATTAGTAATTAGAAAACTAGAAATTATCCTATCTTCCTCACCTGCCCGTACAATTCCTCCACATTATCCATTTCTCCAATTCTATCCCTTATTCGTCCTATCTAAGATCTAGCATCTAGGATCTAACATCCAGCATCTAACATCTAATATCCCCAATTACCCCAATTTAGAAATAATAAATAACAATTGAATAAGAATTATGAATTAGGAATTAGAAATTATCCCGAAAAAATCCCCCTCCCCAATTCATACCCCCACCGCAGGTTGTACTCCAACAGCAGAATATATTCTTTTTTCTCAATTTTCACCCCCGCCTCTTTACGCGTTTTAATTAACTGTCCGGTAAACTCATCCATTACCGCCTCGGCTTCCGCCCCGATATTATGCGGTTTGATTAAAGTCTCCAGGGCATAATCGCAGGCCTTTTCAATTTTTGCTTTATCGTCATACATTTCCGGGGGAATATATCCGCCTTTCATTGCCAGTTGTTTCAGAAAAATATGCATTCCCCACAGGTTGGCCATGCACATCACCGGGGTAATTTTCAGGTTATCCACATCCTTCCGTTTTAGTTTTTTCTTCACGATCTTATTCAGAGACACCATAGTTATAGCTTTGGCCGCACAAATACATTGGTCAGCCAGTTCCTCCGGCTGGTCAAATAGCGCGTCCCCGCTCCGCCGGCTAAACATCTTCCTCACCTGCCCGTACAATTCTTCCACATTATCCATTCACCCCATTCTATCTCTTATCCGTCTTATCTGTCCTCTCCGTCCTATCCGACCTATTTGACCTATCTAAGATCAAGCATCTACTCATAAAACCACTCCCACCCCGGAACAATCAATTAGATAACTTTAAAACCGATATCCCGTAAGTATTCATAAGTAGAATCATAAAACTCTTTTTTACGTGTTTGATCTTCAGGATCTCCTGGAGGAACAACTATTACCATACCTTGCCTAGCTCGAGTCAAAAGTACACGATATGCATTTTTCTGATAATTTTGTAGCTCAGGTTTATTGATATGTTGCCAACGGCTACCTCGGAAGGACCAATTTTTCCATCCATTTGGTGAATACCTAAAATCCCCATCCCAATTAACACATGCCCAATCTAATTCAAGACCTTGAATTTGAAATTCGGTCACAACGTCTTCGAGATAATAGGATGAACGTACATCCTCTTTACCATCAAGAAACCAATGAATCGGATTTACTGGAGATTTTACGTCTATAGCGTATGGTTTCAGTCGTTCAGCTTGGGAAGACACAACGATACCATAACGCTCAGTTCCCCTTGCTTGTGTTTTTAGCCATATTTTTGCCTTTGCTAAATCTCTAGTTATAACAATAGGATATTTTTCATTAAGATTTTCAAGTGTCTTTTTTGCTTCATCAACATCTAAATCCAAGAGTTGTTTAACCAGTAATGATACGTTTTCTGCTCGAAAGGATCTCATAGACACAGAAAGATGTAAATTGTCGTTAACAATAACGTTCGGGTGAGATCTAATATTTTCTAATACCCTTGCCGTTCCATATTCGCTACCAGAAAGGCGTGAAGATATATAGATATGCCAATTAGGATAAGAACGATTTAGTACTTCTATCCATTCACTAATCCCAACCTCTCCAGTATTAATTTCTTGTCCTCCACCAACTAGACATACCACTACAGCCCAATCCGGATGACGATCAAGGCAAGAAATTAGGAATTCAGGTTCAGATTTATTAAAGTTGGGTATGTGTTTTTTTCGTTTCATGAAATTTGCTGTTTGCTGTAAATCCCATGCACGTTGTGCTTCATCAAATAATGCGACGTGTTCAATGGGTGGTTTATTAAAATCTACTAGACATTCATCTCGAAAATTATGCACATTTTGTATAAACATTTTTACATCACTTAACGCCTCGTATTTTCTAATAAAGTGTCCCTGCTCTTTTTCATAACGGACCTTATCCTTAGCCAGTGCTTCATGTAGAACTTTTACTAACGGTCCATTCCCGGAAAGAAAAACGCTATACAGGTCATTGTCTTTATCTATATGCTTGGTGGCAATATTAAGTCCGACTAAAGTTTTACCTGCACCAGGAACACCTGTTACGAAGCAGATTGATTTAAACGATTTCTTCTTTGAATCAACAATTATTTCAGAAATCGCGTTAGATGTTTCACTGAGGTTAATTGCACTTGCATCGCTACGAGAAATATTTCTTACAGAATGTTTATTGTATAACGCCATCGCGGCTTCAATAATAGTTGGAGTGGGATGATACCTTCCAGACTCCCACTTAATTGGGTCGATAATAGTATCGTCCACAAAACTCAGAACATTTGAAAAAACTTGGCTGAGTAATTCAGAATTACATGTTATTGGGAATAATAGTTTGTCATTATGCGGTGTCGTTGATACTATTACTGATCCACTACTTGCCTCCGTAGCGATCAATACAGGTGCAATATAATGATCATGACTTGTTTCGTGAAAATTTTTCAAATCCAGTGAATAATCCCAAACTTGATCTATATCATATGAATGAAATTCGTTTTCACCGACTTTAAATTCAAGTACAAATAGGACTGCTCCAATGATAATTACTACATCAATACGTTTACCCATACGTGGGATCGAATATTCAAAATATATTGATCCCTGATAATGCTGTAAAACCCCTTTTAGAATTCGTATTTCCTCTAGCCAGGCATCTCTTTGTGTTTGCTCCAAAGCGAAATCATTCCCCTGAACTAGTTTTGCCAGTATTTCATCTAACGAAGTCTTAAGGAAGCCATGGATCGTATCAGAATAATAATCTCTTTTCATACCTTTTACAGTCCAATTTTACTCCTTTCAGCCTGGAAGCGGGGGGTTTTGAAGTTAAGTGGGGATACAATATATATTAGAGAACAATGGAAGCTAAATCTGGTAAATTTAATTTCTACAAAAAGAACGTTTTTGGACCATTAGTTTTTGTTCTGGTTATCACTTTTCTCCTCATAATTTGGCACCCTGGATATTGGTTCTGGTTGTTAATCATTTTTCCCATTGGTTTACTATTATCCAAAGTCAATAAATTCATTACTGGCTTAGAGGGTGAGGCGAGTGTCGGTGACGAATTGAAAAAACTGCCCTCAGGCTTCACTTGTTTAAGTGATGTAGTTATTGGATCCAGAGGGAATATCGATAAGGTTGTGATCGGTCCCACTGGAATTTGGGTTTTGGAAATTAAAAGTCATCGTGGAAATATCAGACAACCTAATGAGAAGTTTCTTAATCAAGTCTGGGCAGAAAGTTATGCAGTCCGGGATTTAATTAGAGACAAGTTAAATTTAAATATTATTGTTCAGCCTGTTCTGGTATTTTCTAACCCCAGAGCCTATTTGCATTTCGGATTTAAAACAATAAAGGGAGTCTATATCATCCAATCCAGATGGCTAAATAATCTGATTACCAAACATTCGTCCTTTACCTTGGATCCTAATACGATATCCAAAATATTGGGTATCTTCAAAATAGTCCAAAATTGACGCAAGTGGTATTATGGCCTCAGTGAAAAAGTGCAAAAGCTGTAAGCTGGAAATCGATCCAAAAGCTACGAAATGCCCCCATTGTCAAAGTGACCAAAGAAATTGGTTCATCAGACATCCAATTATCACAATTCTTCTTGTTATTTCTGGCTTTTTTGCTATAGGTTCATCCGGAGGGGGATCAGGTAACTCTAACTCAAATAAGGTTTCAAATTCAGTCTCAAAATCTGAAAATACTAAAGTTGTGAAAGGGACCCTACCGCCAGAACCTTCAGAAACACCCCCGAAAGAAATAGAGCCCATAACTTTCAATGGAACAGGCCAACAAGCAACTACCAAGTTTCAATTACAACCAGGTCTTTCAGTCTTCAGTATGAAAAATACAGGTGGTAGTAATTTTTCTATTTGGTTGCTTAATGATGAAGGCGATAAAATTGAGTTACTGGTGAATGAAATAGGCAGCTTTGATGGTTCCAAGGCTGTTAAAATAAAAAATCAAGGAAATTACCTACTCGATATCGCCTCTAGTGGCAAATGGAATATAAATATTAAACAACCCAGGACAAATACTGCCCCTGAAACCACCTCCTTTAAAGGAACCACTCAAACTACAACCGATCTCTTTTATGCCCAAAAAGGACTCAAGGCGGTAAAAATGAACCATTCCGGATCGAGTAATTTTGCAGTTTGGTTGATGAACAAAGAAGGGGATCCAATTGAATTACTAGTTAATGAAATAGGCAACTTTGATGGTTCTAAGGCCGTCAGAATCCCTGTAGATAATCTTTATCTTTTTAATGTAGCCGCAGACGGTAACTGGTCCATTAGTCTTGAGTGATTGCACACCTAATGGGAGTGCAACTTCTTTTCTTTACGGCCGGGTTTGATTCGGGGAGGGGAGTTAGGGAATATATCTTCCCTAATACTTCCTATCGATAGCGAAAGAGATGTTTTGATCGGGCTCCCACAGATTGGCTACCCAGGCTACGGCCACGTCTTTTCCCGAAACTGCCGGTCGGCTGGGATAATAATCCTGACCGGAAGAGGAGGATACCCTGGTAAAAGTTCCCTGGATATTTCCGGTACGGTCGTAATTTGCCAGCCAGATATCGCTGCCCCCGGATTCCGATATACCAATGGTGCTTAACACATAATGGTCCTCATTCCAAGCCAGCCCCATATTGTTGTTGTATGGTGGATTTCCGGTCAGGGGAGCAAATTGCAGCCGGTTTCCGTCCTTGTCTGATCTGATTATAGAAATTCCTCCGTTTCCGTAAGATACCATGGCAAATTCATTGCCGTTCCACACCAGGGAATTAAGGTGTTCGGCTCCTGTCGAGGTTAATACCACATCGTCACCGGCTTTTTCTCCATCGGCATTGACATAAGCAAAAACTACCTCCCGGCAGCCGCCGTTGCAACTGCGCAAATCCGACCAGGCCACCCCAAACCCCGCCCCGTCGGTATCAATTCTGGGGCAGTAATACCCGCCTCCATTGACGGAATTTAAAGCCCTCACCTCTCCAACCACATTCCCCTCCCGGCTCACCCGGACAAATCTCGCTCCCCCAGGCAGAGTGTTGTCCCCCCACCACACCAACCCGTATTCTTCCGGGGATGGATTCCAGACCGCCGAAGGATGGACTCCCCCGCTTTCTATCAGAGTCTTGTTCTGCACGACGTTTCCGTCCGCAGACACCCGGGCATAATAAATATTCCAGGATTCATACCAGAAAATTCCGAAATCCTCCCCGTTCCAGATAATAACCGGATCCATAGAATCTCCCGGGTCATTGGTTATCCTGATCTCCGGGCCGGACTTTTCCCCGTTTAATTTAACCAGGCTCAGATAAATTTCGCTGTTACCTTCCCGCCTGTTGTAATAAACTACTCCGTATCTCCCCCCGCCCACCTCCACATCAGTCTTCGAATCGGTATTTGTGGAAGCCAGTACCACATTATTCCAATTATTTTGTTTGGCTTTTAATGCCAGAGGCTTAACAATCAAACCAAATGCCAAAAAAACAGATACCAAAACAACCACCTTGATATTCTCAAACATTTTCATTTAGGCTGCCTTCATTATATATTCATTAAATTTCATTTTTCAATTATAGACTTCACCCCTTGGGTCGGGTGTGGAATTACTTTCTCTGGATTTGCTAAAGTAAATTCATGGATAATGTCTCCGATACCGAAACCGACTCTCTTGTGGACTACCTGTATGCCTATTCTCCCCGGAGATTAAAAACCTTATCCTTTGCAGATACTATCCCCAAATTAAGGGAAAAAATTGCTCCCTATCGGTTTAAACTTGCCGCCAGAGCCATTTCCAGGGAACTTGGTTTCAACGGCGGAGAAAAGATTCTTGAACTGGGGAGCGGGTTGGGTCTGCTGGGTAAGGCGGTCAAAGAAGAGGTTGGCGGTGAGGTTAAATATTTTGGCATTGATTTGGCTTACAACTCCGGAAAAACCAGTCTGGAGAAAGGCCTTTTTTCCTCTCAGGCCAGCGCCGGAAAATTACCTTTTCCGGATAATTCCTTCGATGCCGTTGTTACCACCGACGTCCTGGAACATATTCCCGATGACCGCCAGGCTGTCAGGGAACTTCATCGGGTATTAAAACCCGGAGGCAAGGCCTTTGTGGTAATTGCCGATCCGTCGGAACCCAGATTTGGACAAGTAACTGACCACATTAATCGTTCGGGTGGCGAAACCGACATAGAGTATTGGGAGAATCTATTCAAGAAGGAAGGTTTACCGGTGCTCCCGGAACAATCCGAAAGATATCGGGCCAAAGATTGGAGAAAATTATTTAATTTACCGTTTTTAGTTAAATTAAAGGAAAAGCCCGGATTTGCCTGCGCTTTTAATCCCGTTAATAGACCCGGTACCTATATTATGCAAAAATAATTGCACACCTTAGAGGTGGGCAAATCGATATGCTGTCGCCTGATGAAATTGACTATTTAAATAAACTCCCGCCGGAAAAGGCCAATCAGATTGTGGTGATTAAACCTTTTTCCTCCCGGCTGACCGATTTGGCTGAGGAAATAATCGGCCGGGTTAAAAACAAATTTCCGGATTTGACTGTCAGGCATATGGGAGCCAGCGGCCTGGGTATTTCCGGTCAGGGGGATGTGGATATTTATGCTCTGACACCCGAATCCGGGTTTACTAAATATCTGCCCGGATTGACGGAAATATTCGGTCAGCCGGTCGGAACCAGTCTCGGTTCAATTGCCTGGAAGTTGGACCGATCCGGAATCGATGTTGAGTTTTATCTCACCGATCCGGAATCCCCGACTATGCAAAAGCAAATCCGGGTTTTTCAAACTCTGCGGCGCAATCCTGCCTTGCTGGCTGAATATGAACAGCTGAAATCCGATCTTAACGGCTCAACTTTCAAAGCTTACCAGCACGCCAAATACGAGTTCTATCACCGCATCCTGTAATTCCTGACAGGTTTAAAATTTGTATTTGAAAATTTAGAATTGATTTAAAATTTCAAATTTCAAATTCTTCTAACATCTAGGATCTAAGATCTAGGATCTAGGCAACTTGGTAAGTTGTAGTAATATAAATGTAGTGTCCCAAACCCTGCCTGCCGTTGTCTTTGCCGATGAGATTAATGTTCGCTTTCCCTTCTCCGGTCAACTGATTAGAGTTTTTAAGAAAGCAGGGGACCAGGTGGGTAAAAACGAAACTTTAGCTCAGCTGGATACCAAGATTCTCCAGGTGGAGCTGGACCGGGAGCTGGCCGATTACGAAAAAGTCCGCGCCCAATTTGAGATTTTTAACCGCGAGCATCCCGACGTCTCCGACGATACCGTCAAATACTTAAAAACCATCGCCCAGGCGGAACTTAACTCCTCAGTTAAATCCGTCGAGATTGCCAAGAATCGCATGGACCAGGCCCGGTTGATTTGCCCGGTCAGTGGATTAGTTATTTCCGACGGCGGCTGCCGCGCCGGTCTGTATGCCACTCCCGCTTCCAACGCCTTTACCGTTCTGGATACCGACTCTCTTCGTTTACGAGTCGAGTTCGACTCTTCAGAACTCTCCGAATACGTCAAATTCGTCCCATCCGACCAATCTCATACTTATTCTGTTTCGGTCGCCGACCAAAAAATTTCTCTTACTCCTAACGCCATCCTCCCCTCCGGCAAAAACTTCATCCGCGATTTTCGTCCCCAAACCCCTCTCAATCTACCCGTCGGACTAACTATAAAAATTGAAATAAATTCCCCTCTCCTGAAATGAGGAGAGGGGACAAAGGGGTGAGGTTGGTTACCATCACACCCCGGGATGTGAAGAATTAATTCTGTTTCCCCTCAGTCAGTACCGAGTGGTCATCTTTCTTGAATCCGCAGTTTTTACACACGATAGTCCTTACTAACAATCTCCCTACCGTCCATGAGGTTTTGGTAGCAGTTTTTCCGCACGCAGGACAGGGGATTGTATCCACCTTCATCTCCACTCTTTTTGGTTCAAATTCGGTTTTTTCTGTCACCGCCAGCTATATTACCACTTAAGGCTATAAGATATAATATCGACTATGACGGAAATAATCAGTAAATCATTAGGGCCGGACGGAGCGGAAATTTCTGTTCAAACCGATAATCATGAAACTGCGGGTTCTGTTACCGTTACCCAAAGAGGTGGCCGCTGTAAAATCGGTCTTTTACAGGTAAAGCCGAATTTTCGGGGTCAACATCTGGGGGCAATATTACTGGAAGGTGCAGAAAAATGGGCAGAACAAAAAGACTTACAGGAAATATACGGAAAGCTGGAGCCGGTACCGGGGAATGAAGCGGCTTTATTGGCGATATTAAAAAGCCGCGGTTATTTCGTTAACTTCAAAACGGGGATTGTCAAGAAAAAATTCTTGGATCCAGCATCTAGGATCTAGGATCTGAATATCACACCTCGGGGGTGTGCAGGCTGGTATTATTTCAACTTTCCGATTTCGGGTCTGAATCGTTTTCGGCTGATTGCCGATTTACCGGTTTCTGCCTCTATTTTTTTCCTGGCTACCCGGGCTACCCCGCCGCCTCTTTTAGCAACCTGCCGGTTTTGGGGGAAAGTTTCAGGTTTATCAGTTTGGGAAATTTCCGTCGTGGCCGTCTCTGCCAGCATATTCAGAACCATCTCCAGATTAGTCATGTTATCACGCAAATTTTCTTTTTTTAAACCTTTGTATTTTTTGTAGTTTTTGGTTGTCAGTCCCGCCCAGGCAAAAGAAATATCATCGGTCAAAATAGCGAATTCTTTACCGGTTTTTACTCCCCGGTTCTGCCATTCGTCGGTCAGGTCTTTCCTGATCTCAATACTTTTCAACCGCAAATTTACCCATTCCGGGCTATAGCCGCGTTTGAGGTATGTGTTCAGTGCTCGGTTAATAGCCAATTCCGGATCGGCCGTTTCTTCCACCCGTTCATATCCCACCCGCGCCAGCCACTGTTTGAACGGTTCGGCTTTGGGTGAGGGGATAGATTGGATTATGCGAAATAATCCTTCGGTATCAGCACAATCAGTTTCGTATTTTTTCCCGTCAGTCGAGACCAATTTCAGTTGTCGACAGATTGTCGACAACTCAACTCCGGCTTCATCTTTAACTCTGATTTTCATTTTATACCAGTAATCCCTGGGGTTTTCACTATCAGTTAGTGCTTCAACCACATCCACCACCGAAAAATACCATTTCTCTTCCTTCTCGACCCAGACTCTCCTGATTTTTTTACCCTCAAATACCGCTAGCTTCACAATTCCAATATAACCCAAACATTACCCAAATACAAGGCTAGGGTATCACACCTGCCGGGTGTGCTGGATGAACGGGGGTTGCCGTGATAGGATGTGTAAGTTAAGATTGAAAATATTGACAGCTAAAGGTATACTGTAATCTACAAGTAATTCCTCATACGTGGGCTGCCGGGATGGTTGCTCAAAAATAGCGTATGAGGTTTTGTATTTTACAACTGGCCAAATAAAGGATTCTCTTCCACGATTTTAGATTTAATAATTCTATAATAACTCTCATCTCCGTATTCATATTTGCGGAAAATTGACCAACTGACAAAATCTGCAGCCTGTAGGGATTTCTCTTCATGTGGTGTTTTTAAAACAATCCTAATATTTAATTTATGTTTTTGTTTTATGGAATTACCTAAATATGACGCAAAGTTCAGATTAAGAAATTTATTAGTTTCTTTTCTTGATGCGATGAGGATTAATTCATCGGAGATAGGTACTAATTTTCGCGTATAAATACGATCAAGAAGTATATTAGTAACATAGTTATATAAAATATCCTTTTCATTTTGAAGTTTTGTATAAACTTTATTCTTATTTAGCCACACAGTCATTATCGAACAATCCTTTTGAACTAATAGTCTCAACAGCCGTTTTCTGGTAATGGGTTTTTCTTCATGACAATGAAGAACTCCGGATTTCTGTCGATAGGATTTGCGTAGTGTTTTATGAACCTTAGAAACAACCTTTTCAATAACTCGTTTGTTTTGGGTAAATAAACAAGTGATTATGAAAAACTTACTAGTTCGGGCTTTGGAAAAATCAAATCCCAAGTCTCCGCTTTCGTCTAAAAATATGTATGCCACATGCTCTAAGTTAAACCAAAGCAAACCCGAAGTCAACGGTCTTTATTCTTAAATCCTGAATCGTGAATCTCTACTGCTCAATAAATCGCTCGTACTGCAGTTATATCTCCCACAGTCAGTGTGTCTTTTTTGGTTTCCATCACCTCGCCGATGCCATACATAGTATTGTTTTCCCGGGGGGTATCATAATCATCGTCGACGCCGAACCAATGACCCAATTCATGGGTGAGGATATTTTGGGCGTCATATGATTGCGGATAGGCGCACACGGCTTTACCCCACTTTGCCGGATCGGCCCAGCTCCAGCGATAAATATTATTCATGATCGTGTCCGTTTCCGCCACCTGCCCGTCGTAAGTCCAGATATAAGTTACTCCCAAAATCCCGCTGCCCGCCCGCCCCCAGGTGATGATATTTTGCCCATCCAGTCTGGCCCGGGTTTGGGTGGTAGTCCCGACATAAACAATCTTTATTTTCCCGTTAATCGCTCCCGTCCACTGGTCAAATCCGTTTTCGGCAATCATTCCCAGATTTTGTCCTCCGACACTGGCCGGGACACTAGCAGCGTTTAAATAATATTTATATTCGGTAGGCAGAAACCAGCCGGCCAGACTGCTGGTCTCATTTGATTCCGGATCGGATAAACCGCAATTCAAAGTCGGAGCCGGAGTTGGCGTGGGAGTTGGCCTGGCCGGACGGCTGCCTCTGGCCGGATGGGGCAAAACATGCAGCTTCAATTCCGGGTGCCCCGGGACGGCGTATACCCCGGCCTGTTCCGGCAGATCGGGGAGCTCAACTATTTTGGCCGCTACCGGCCGATTAAGAAACCCAAAACCCATCCCCAATACCAGCACTGCCAAAACGATCCTTTTAACCATAACTATCATTCTCAAGATATTATATATTGTATTTCAAGTATATGGATATTCTTATCGGTACCAAAAATCAATACAAAGCTACGGAGACAGCTTTCTTACTCGGCCATCCCCGCGGTGTGACAATTCATTTTTGGGAAGAACTGGATCAGGATGTCAAAATCGCCGAAGACCAGCCAACTCTTATAAAGAATGCCGAGAAAAAGGCCATCGAAATATCAAAACTTACTGATTGGTATGTTTTGGCTTCGGATGGCGGTGTGGATATTCCCGGACTGGGATCAAAGTGGGATATCTTAAGAAATCAAAGAACAGTCGGTGAAGATAAGACTGATATCGAAAAAGCCGAAAAACAGCAAGTCAGAAAACAAGGAACAGGATTGAAAACGGAATTAAAAAAGGTAATCACAGCGCTTCTAAAATAATTAAAAAAATTGATCAGCGGGAATGTCTAGGACTTCAGAAATTTTGAATATACGACAAAGTCGTGGTGAAAATAGTGATCCGGCAAATCCGCTTCCTTTATGTAGCCGATTGATTCGTAGAACTTCCGCGCTTTCCATTCAACGCTTTTACCGTAATGTTCCAAATCCACATCGTGCCAGGCTTTCACATTAAAGTCCTTTACTGATTTTTTGGAAGTTATATTAATTTTTATCATTTTTTACAGTTTACTAAACCACTTGGCAAAATCCCACCAGATATATTCTTCCGGTTTATGGCTATATTCCCTTTGCTGCCGGCGTTCTCCCAAAGTTACCTGTTCAAATTCCGCCACATTTTCAATCGAGTTCCCGGTTCCCCTGGGGTTTTTGACAATTACTCCCCAGTATTCTTTGCTGAACACTTTCGTTCGTTTGGCGTTTTTGTAAGTAATGGATTCTGTAAAAGACACCCGTCTATCTGTCTTGTCTTTCATCAGATTCAAAAAATCTTCCGAAGTAAACCATCCGGCAACGAATTTCATAAAAGGACCGGGAAAGCCATTAAGCGCCGGGATATTCCAGTATGTATCTGTCACTACTACCGGCTGCAGCGAGCGCTTTTCTCGCCACCTCAAATTTATACGGGTTCCCGGTTACATATACCAAACTCTTCATTCTCCTATATTACCTCATCTCCGGTTCCGGCAATAAACATCTCCCTCCCTTAAATTAAGGGAGGGATTAAGGGAGAGTTACAGACAGCACTGGGGTAATAATTCTCGGTATTTTCCGATTTTTTCGGACAACTGGCTGCCTAAATTATAAAGTGCTACAGGTCAGATTGACTTTGGGGAGGGCTTTAATTAAGCTGTTAGCAGTATATGTTTCAGCCTATCCCGAAGACGGGATTGTTTTTATCCTTTCTGGTCTCATTATTTTTTTTATTTAGTTTCCCTTTTGCCGGTTCTTCTTTCGCCCAAACTTCCGCGAAGAGACTTCCGGCAACGACTTTTTCCTACGGAGCCGATTGCGGGGTCTATAAAGGCGGCTGCCCTCTGGCTTCTTACTCCTGGGAAATCACCCCACAGGGAGCCCAGGCGGCCAAAACCGCCAATGATTTTTTTCTTCAGAGTGTCGATAACGGCTACAACGGCACGGTGGGATTTGAATATTGGATCGACGACTACAAAGTTAATAACGCTTTAAACATCAAGTATTGCGATCCGGCGGGAGGGGTGTGCAGAACGGATAATAAATATAATACCCAAAGACACCGGGTGAGCAGGGTCATAATCGGAGATGGGATGGGGAATAAATATTATACGAAGTACGATTACCCGACCAATGAACCTTTAGCTTATGTCAAAAATTTTGCGGGTCCGATAGACGATTGCCCCTGCAATGATGCCTCAATAAATACAAAATGGTGCGATAATTCTCTTTTGACTCAAGATGAAATATGCGACAGCCCGTATTGTGGTCTTCAAAACGATAGCAATACCTGTTGCGGACCGGAATACAAACAATACAAATGCGTTGGCCAAGCTTTTTGCGGCGCCTCGAATAAATATTGCGTATGCGGTTGCCACGATGAGTGGCGGGATTTCAGCGGTTATGAATTTTTGGGTTACCCGGAAGTAACCACAATTGCCTATGAGAAAAACAGCACTACGGATATTGCTTCCCAAACGAAAACTTTGTTTTATCAGGCATTAAATAACACGGGTTGTTTCAAACCCAGTCCCTTGACAGGCATTGCCTATAAAGCTTTGGTTTATAACGCGGACGATCTGTCAAAATACAACGAGTCGGAGACGAAATTCACAGTCCGTTTCGGACCGATGTTTAGTTCTTATACTGAAAAAACGGATACTGACCTTAATTCATACTGTGCAAATTATGATCCCGGGATAACGGTTTCTGCGATATTACAGACAGGAAGTATTTCCAAAGGCATAATGCCGAATGCCTCGCTTTGTACCAGAAGCGAGGTTATTTATAACACCGACGCCTACGCTCTTCCTAAAAAAACCATAAATTACGGCAAAGTGTCGTGCACAAATACTTCACAGGACGACACCAGTGATACCTCAAAGATGAGTTTTACCAACTACACCACTGCCAATACCACATCCTGGATACTCCCCATGACTTCCGAGACCTGGACTGGCGATTCCGATACGGGGGCAAAATATAATCACTCGCGGATTTTTTATGACAGTTATGCCCAAATAATCAAAACCCAGAGTTTATCAGATGGGAATGTTTATGCCGAGTCTACCGTTGGACATGATACAACTTATCCTTGGTTAACCGTAAAAACCACAGACCCTCTCGGGAGAATTACGACCATGGCTTATGACCCGACATTCCATATGTATCCGGTTTCGGTTACCAACACTCTGGGACAGACATCTTATATCTATTATGATTTCAATAATCCGGATCTGACGCATCCCAATTACGGCGGCGTTTCGGGAGTCGTCACCAAAATTACCGATATTAACAGCGCCTCGACCACCAGCGTTTATGATTCTTTCGGCAGAGTGAAGGAAGTGTATCTTCCCGGGAAAACCCCCCAAACAGGGGTTAAAGCCAGCTCTTTTTCCAAATATTTCTATTTTAATGAAAATGAAATTACCCCCTGCGATGAGGAGAATAATTGTTTGACCGGACTGGGGAAGAACACCACACCCAAGATGATGGTTTACAAAGGCACCAGATTATCCGATGACGGCGGTGCGGGAAAGATATCGGGAACACATACATTTTACAACGGTATCGGGCAGGAAATTCAAACCAGAGGTGTCTGGTATGAAGGGGAATATGCCAATGCCGGCACCCCGATGGACGAAGGCTTAAAAGATATTATTTACTCAAAATCATATAACTCTCTCGGTAATACGCAATACGTGTCTGACGGATATACCGCCACGCCGCATACGCAAATTTCCACTACCTCCTACGATGTCAGAGATTATATAATAAGTTCCGTAATCAATAAGATTTCCCACACCTACGATGGTTTTGGGAGGACCAAGGTGACCTTGTATCCGGACGGAAGCAAAGAAGAAACCGTATATGAAGTTGATGGCAACCCCCTGAAAATTAAATCTTTGGATAAAAACTGCACCGACGCCAATGCCGGCACTCCCTGTTCAGAAAAAGTCAGTACCTCAGATGCTTTCGGACAAACTCTGGAAACAAAGATAACCGACACTTCAAACAGTAAGGTCTATAAAACGACAAGTAAATATCACCCGGTATTGGGTGCGGTAACTGAGATTTATGATACACAAGGAACACTTGTTAACAAGATCGAATACGATAAATTGGGAAGAAAAACCAAGATGTGGAATATCGACATGAGTCCTGCCATGAGCAATGACGGCAACGCCTGGAGATATGAATATGATCTGCTGGGAAATTTGACCAAACAGACCAATCCCAAAGGGCAAATTTCCGAGCTTGCTTACGATAATCTAAACCGCCTTCTTACCAGTAAAGTGAACGGAAAGATGTTATCGGAGAATGTTTATGACAACTGTACTTACGGCAAAGGCAAAATATGTCAGTCAAAATCATACAATCCCCAAGGGGGAAGTTTATTAAAAACAGAAGGGTATAAGTACAACTTGAGAGGCGGATTAGTAGAACAAACCACCACTCTTTCCAATATGCCCGATGCACAGGTTAACGGAAAGATTTTTACGACCGGCATTGCCTACGACGAAGGGGGTCGAATTATTTCCAGTAAGCTTAATGGCGTTACTTTAAGTACGGGAGTATCGATCCCGGCAGAAACATTGACTACCAACTTCAATCGCTCGCAGATAACCGGTATATCGACGAATGCAGCTATCGGGAATTATTTAAAGGACTCTGTTTATAATAAAAACGGACAACTTGTAGCCGCGACGATGGGAAATAATGTTGTATCCTCATTAACTTATAACCCCAATAATAAACGCTTAGCCGCAATGAGCCTTACTGGGACGAACATTGGGAATCAGAACAAAATAAATCTTACCTATGGTTATGATCCTGCCGGAAATATCACCAATATTTCAGATTTAAATAATTTAAGAACCCCGTCTTTTTCGTTAAACCAACAATTCACTTATGATGCTTTATATAGATTGAAGGGTGTGTCGGGAGGTTACAGCGCCGGTTATCAGTATGACGATCTGGGAAATATTTTAAGCAGAAGTGAAGGAGGAAACAACGCCATTTTAAGTTATGGGATTTCTACCAGCGGCTATTATCATCGGCCGCAATCGTCGCTGATTGCCAGTTCTTCTGCCACGCTTGCCTATGATGCCGTCGGCAATATGACCAGGGATTATATGAATTTTTATGAATATGATGAAAATAACAGGCTTATCAAAGTCAGGGTTCCGCAACTCACCCCGGCAATTACGCCTACCAATACTCCAAAACCTACCAATACACCGACTCCGGCAATATCTCTCACCCCAACAATAACTCCAACTCCTACCCCATATCGTCTTCCATGCGATGCAAATAAAGATGACGTGGTAAACGAATCTGATTACTCAATTTGGCTAGTTAACTACAACACCACAAAAAACGGACCAGACTATGGTGATTTTAATTCTGACAATTATGTTGACGGCATCGATTATGCTCTCTGGAGAAAAAATTTCGGGATGTCGCTGACGCCGACGGTAACTCCTCCGGGTACGACCATTCTGCCCACTCCATCACCGGTAAGCATTAACCCCAGCGAGGATGCGTATGTTACCGCTTCTTCACCAACTGTCAACTATGGATCAGCCACGACTTTAATGGTTGATAATAGCCCCATTAACATCACTTATATGAAATTTAATCTGGCTTCTCTGGCCGGAAAGAGTATTTCTTCAGCCAAGTTGAGATTCAAGGTTACCAGTCCTTCAGTTAATACCCAAAATATCAAAACTGCCCCCAATACCTGGGCTGAAGGCACCATTACCTACAACAATAAACCCGCCCCCGCTACACTCATTACCACTATTCCCGCCATTACCGCTGCCGGAGCAGCCGAGGTTGATCTGACAAGTTATATCAGATCAAATCTTGGCACTGCCATATCCATAGAAATTGATGCCAACGGTACGGACGGACTGGATTTCTACTCCAAAGAATCAACGGCTCTTAATAAACCATATCTGTATATTCAATGACATCCAAAAACCTAAAAAATATTTCTGCCGTTATCGTTATCCTTATCATCGGCGTTTCTCTTCCTTTGGCTTTAAAGCTTCTTTCTCAACCGGCGACGTACAAAGTCCCGGCACTGGAACCGACGGTAAATTTATCCATCCTTCCTGCCACCAAAAATCTGCCTCCGGATTCTGTTTTCCGGATCATG
>Ga0315273_10001096_pt1 | contig 30113 bp, 44 predicted proteins | sample YL17G02_0_MG_FD_205753 | JGI IMG/M metagenome (GOLD analysis project Ga0315273, IMG submission 205753) | Sediment microbial communities from Yellowstone Lake, YNP, Wyoming, USA - YL17G02_0 | ecosystem: Environmental > Aquatic > Freshwater > Lake > Sediment | place: USA: Wyoming | collected... | reverse complement strand
CTATCTTGCCCTGAATACCACCCTCTTCGTTAAACTGTTTACTAATCTGTGTCCCATCACTGGTTACCAAAGATTTCCCATGATCTCCGGGCACCTTCAACACCGTCCCATCGGTAAGGATTAGAATCTTCTTCCACCCTTCTTCGTCCGTCCAACCCCCCCTACTATTCTCAAGTTCCCCCTGTTCGAGATCCAGCTTTAGTTCTCTTTGCACCACCGACAAACCTTCACGGATCTTCATTAGGTGGTCAAAAAGATCGAAGTGCAGACGATCGGAAACAGCGACAGCCATTTCTTTACCGTATACCAGAACACCTTTTAGCTGCTCAACCGACTTGACGGGGGTCGAGAAGGAATTCATGTCACTGTCAACAACCAGCCACCTACAACCGTACTCAGACCACAAATCCATGATGGTATTTATCTGATCAGAAGTAAGTTTTTCACTATAGTACAAGTCTATTTCTTTGATATTTAGATCAATTTTACCTTGGACACCATCAGAATTATCGAAGTCACCAATGGAATAATCGGATGAACCAGCAGATAGACTTCGTATGGCGTCCCCATGACTGTCCGGGACAGGAATCAGAGTACCATCGTTAAGTATTAAAAACTTGAGCCACCTCTCCTCCCCAGCCCAGGTGCTGTGGGTCAGCTTGGTATTGCCACCATTAGCCGCCTTGATCTGAGCTTGGACATCAGGAAGCTCACTCTCGCGGATTCTACGAACCAGTCTATCAAATAATTCAAACATAATTACATTCCCGCGTCAACATTGTCATCATTAAACCAATGCTTTTGTTGATTTATAGTACCAAAACTTTCTGGTAATTCATCCGGGGTCTTTACTTCACCCGGCAACTTCACTAAATAATCCTGTTCTGGCTGCTTGATTTTATTGCGGGATAGCAAGTAAAGAATGTGGTTCGCCATGTTCCTTGCCACGTTAGACCGGAGCGTCACCATATCCTCGAATGGGTTGCCAGTATGAATAATTCTCCAGATCCACCGCAGCCTATTCCGCCATGACAGTCTCCCATCAGCATACGAACCAACACCAAAGAACGCCATTTTAATGAGTGGGGCACCAACCACATTCGTATCATCGTCTTCATCTTGAACTACGACAACAATCCCCTCAAGCCCACAATCACACGGAAACAAACTTGCTTTGGACTGCTGCGTTATATCAACCATTTTCTCCCCTTTGAATGGCGTTTACCTTGGTGGCCCAACTGCGGATTTCCAGCAGTCTTTCAAGAAGATCTTTCATATTTCTTTGACGGACACAACCCACCATCTCATTGATGGTGTCCGCTTCCACTTTGCACTCACAACTTTGAACTTTGTGTTTGATCTAATTATGACTTCTTCTTGACGTTTGTACTCGTCAAGTACCAAATTGGAAATATCGACGCCAGTTCGAATCTCTATTGTAAAAACAGCAGCAGTCTGCCCCTCAAAATCATCGATAAACTCCTCCGCTATTGCATGAGATTTAGAACCAGCGGAAGGCTTTCCATCGTGGCTAAACGTAAACTCACTACCAACCTTCGTCATCATATTTATTGCGGATGAATCATGAAGATACTGGCCCCTGTACACTACGCCCCGATATTTTGGTGCTCGATTAATGGCAGCAAAGAAAGGCTTTGAATGGGGAGACTTACCGCTCCGAACCGCATCGCTGGTTTCCATCGTCTCAGAGTAATACTCAATAGCCGCCTTTTCTTCTGGGGTTATAGATTTTTCCCATTCAGCCTGGGTAAAGTTCGTTTGCTGTGATTTCGTAGTTTCCAGAATCCGACCCTCGATCACTTCTCGATCGATATCCATAATTTCTTGCATGGTTTTCTGAAAGTCCTTCACTTTTCCACTACCATTTAGAATCTCGTACAACAGATCGTTGCTTACCGGTCTATCAATGTAGTACCATGCAACGAATGCCTCTTTAGCTTCCAATCCTCCTTCGAAAACGTCGATGATCAAATCCTTACCGGACTTTTCGATTAGATACTGAACCGCGGTAACCTGTTCCATGCTGATTTTGGTACCTTTGTTAACCTCGATACCAAGATCATCAAAAAATGTTCCACGAAGAGCACCAGTGTGCATCATTTCGTGCATCTTAGTGCCCGCAATTCGAGCACCGTCCGCGTGATGCAACCCACCACCAGAGCCAGAAAAGACCGTCGTACCATCGGATAAAACCCAGAAAAACGATTCGTGTTCCACGATCGAATCAGGGCTTGTGTACTCTTTACCCAGCTTTGATACGTAATTATAGAAAATCCGCTGCGGTTCCGGCAGAGACTCACCCTTTTTACGTTTAGTTACCTCAAACAATCTATCGAGCAGGTCATTCACGGTCTTACTCCTGATCCTCAGAATCCGTAACGTCATCAGGATCCTCAGTATCATTAGCATCCTTGGCCTCGTGAAATTCGTGAATATCCTCGTGAACGTGAAAATTTACGTCTTCCAAAAGACCTATGGCCTCAACTTCACTGGAGGTCCCAAAACACACAGCGGCATAAACAATGTTCCAAGCCGCCCCCTGTCTGCGATCCTCTGGGAGAGCAGCAATAAACTTCGAAATCTTTTGTACCTGTTGTTCAACCATTCGATCGAATACTACATTTTCGTGATTGTCTTCCATATTTCACCCATTGTACGTCAGTTGTGAACATTTTACACACCAGGTCACGATATCCTTCATACACTCACCAGAACAGATGTCTGTCGGCCCCAAATCTGGAGAGTCGTATATTTCATGGGGAAAAGTGTGTGGACATGGGGTTCCATTAACACTCTTACAAGTCTCGTCCTGAAATTTGCAATGAACCCATATCAATTTCGTCTCATCCCTAACATTAGCCTTGAACTTCTTGGCTATGTTGCGAGCTTTATCCTTAGCTCGATTTTTCTTCTTGCGTCTCATTAGGATCCTTGACAGCCCGTTTAGTCTTTCCACGAAACTTGTTTCTTACGTCAAAGTTCATAGGTGCAGGAACCACCTTAATGTTAGACTCACCCACTGCTGAACCCACAAGTGTTGGGCTATTCTGACTGATCGTTTTGCCACCTAAATGTCGTTCCAACCGGTTTCTCACTCTCTTTTGGGAGTCAAGGGCATCTTCACGCCCAGACTGCAAAGCAAATAAATCGTTAACCAAGTCTCTTGGTAGCATATGTAAGTCTATTTTACGAACCCTCTCAAACGTTGTATTTTTATCTATCCACATTTCGCCGGTGACATCGGCGTCTACAACCTTTACCGGCCTCGTAACTTCAACTGGCTCAGCCGTTTTATAGACGTACACGACCCATACTTCATCGTTACCCAGTACGTTTCCAATGGCTACAAGACAACCCTCTACAGTATCAGACACGCAGATTCTTGGCCACGGGGGTTCAGTGTAACCAGCGTTGATAGGAGGCCGCGGGGAAAATTCAACCGTAGCACCAAAGTCTATAGGAGATATATGATAAAACCGGCCAATCTTACCACTCTCGTGAAGCATGCTTTCAATCAGTTCTTCAAACATCTCCACCCACCAATCGTTCGCCCGTGTTCTTGATCACCTGTACGCATCGATCATCCCACAGCTCGATCATGTGCATGTCTTTGACGTTAGTGACAGGCAATCGCCCAATACCGACTTTTTCAAGCCAAGCTTGGATCACAGCCTCATCATAGTCCGGCTCCGACACCCGAGCGGTAAATATCTTTACATTTCGACCTTTCTTAACCCACTTGATAACTCGGTCGACCATCTTGGTAACGGGCTCACCGATATAGGATGAACCCTTCCACCCATCGTAATACGCAAGGGTTCCATCAAGGTCCACCCCGGTCCAACCTTTGTTTGCCGTATTGACCTCGGCTTCTCTCAGTTGAATCAATCTATCGAGCAAGTCGTTCACAACCCAATCCATTCCCTTGCGTGTTCCTCTGATTTAATCTCTGTTGACTCTACATCGGTGACGAACTCTTTTGGATGAAACTTCCGGTATAAATCAAAAAGAGTCTGCTTTTGTTCTGTCGTGAAAGGCCCGGAACCCCTAATTGAAATGAAACACATATTCAGTTCCAGCGCCATTATACCGGATTGTAAAAGATCATCCTCAGTAGTGCCAACCGATTCAGCATCCTTGTAGTGCGTGTATTCAACTTTCACCAAATTACCATTGGAAAGCACCCACATACCCACGAACGGGTCATCCTCGTAACCGCTCGGAATCTCTTGTATGTCGTCGACCTTTATAGATCCGAATTTGTTGAGAAGTTTCTTCTGTGGACTCAGCGGACGACTATCGTTTATTGAAATCAATCTTTCTATTAGGTCGATCATTTCTCTAGTTTAATCTTCCTTACCTCATTAAGTAGAATATCAAACGTGAAATCCGCACACTCGTGGGTTTTCGGTGGTCCAATAGAAGAACCGATAGCAACAGAATTACCCGGTATCGAGTACACACTTTTTATCTGGTCAACCCCAATATTGGTTCCATGAAAAGCATTCATTAGTTGAATGTCCATACGAAAACGATCCGGAAAGAACTTACCTATCAGGTCGACCCATTTATCCCTACCCACGGATGATGTAAACCAACGGCAATGGATTAGAGATTTCATATCCCTATTTGCCATAGCCATATTCATGGTAACTGCGTTTCCACCACTGATGTGTTCAGCAAAATTATCAAGAGTCAACGGCGGATCCGTGTAACCGGTGCTGGTATCGTATAGACAGTCGATCTTTATCTGAGCATCGTCTGGCATGTTCTGAACAAACCAGGCAATCAGTTCGTCTTTGCTGTAGACTTCGATCATTTCTCTACCTTTATCTTCACGTCCTGCCAAGTGTCTATCCAGTCCTGCCGCCACCGACCATTGAAGGCCCTACCAATACCACCGCAGTTCTCAGTGATCGGAAGATAACTAACCAAATCAGGGTTGCCTACTTTAACGTACTCCCCATCGTTTCCCTTAACCTCAACCAACTTACGTCGCGATTCTGGCACCTTTTCCGGCGGACCAGCCTCACCTTTAAGTTCCTCTGCGTTCTCAAGATCCGACTTCATCTGATCGATAGAGGGTTCCATACCTTCTGCACCGGGCTCTACCCCAGCCATTCCAGCCTCCAGCTTAGGGGTGGTCTTCATGAAGTCGTTCAAATCGAAGTCGTCGAGCTTTAGAATCTTCTTGTTCAGATAATTGAAGATCTTCACCTTATCAACGTTCTCATCAGCGGCCTCCGCTGCGTCCATCATCTTCTGAATCACATCAACACCCGTATCAAGGGTCTCTTTAATGGTCTCTTCCTCGGCGGTACTGGTTTCGGTCATACACACGTCAAACAACCGTGGATCTGGGTCCATGTTCAAGTAAGCCAAATGAACTTGACACATACGCTTGATGCCTGTTTTTATCGCCCTCTGCAGACGCCTTGCAGTATGGGCAAACTCTATACTCAGTTTCTCGATGGCTTGGGCACCCAACGAACCAGACGCTTCTTGAATGTACCCACCCAATACCGACAGAGGAACCCGCAGTGTACACGCGAGCTGATTCCGGAGTTCTTCAATGTCAACGATCCACCGAATGTCAACCTCTCCACCGATTTTGTCGTAAGTGAGATCGCCGGTATCGCCCCACACCGGAATCAAAAGATCTTCTACGGCAGACAGGGGACCGAACTTACTATCGAAATTCGGAGACCCCGGACTGGTATCCAGCGCCCGGGCCTTCTTAAGCATACCCACAAGCTGCGACATCAGCTCGTTGACGCTTTCTTGGTTATTGCTGTCGACCTTAAGCTTCCAAACGTATCGAATGACCCCGCGAGTCAACCGGGCCATCAAAAGACTATCCTCAGCCAGCCGCAGACGTTTATACGCCGCAAGGCTGTTGATAATAATGCTGGTGCCGTACCGGGACGTAACCTGCTTACTATCTGCACCGGTCATCAGATACGAGGCACGGAATTCGCTATTATGAACAAACACACCACAGGAGAGAGGAAAGTTATGGTTCTTCTCCGTCATCAAGTCGTAGGTGTCATCTCTTTCCTCAAGTATTTCCACTTGTATTACCTTATGATTCAACAGAAGCACTTCTTTCAGTGGCATTAAACTATCGCCGGGTTGAAGCATTCCCGCAGCCTTATATGACCCACCACGGAGCATAAACCGATGGTCCGGGGTGGTGTCCACCCATTGGTCATTATCTAGGTGAACCCGAACCAATTCAGCACCAATACGGGTTTTCTTAACGTCTACGATTTTATCCGGTTCTAATTTCAACGTTCCCGGGTTAACACTCCAAACACTTTTACCAACGTACCATTCAGGCTTTTCAGCCATTTCCGCGATGGTTGGTTCAGTTCCGTCAAGGAGATGAACTTTGGTGTTCCCCCGAAGACAGTAAGTTGGATCACCGAACTGGGGGCGCTTACGCTTAGCACCCAAGGTCCGGAAGTGAACAACGTCCCAGGGCGGGATGAGGTTGGACGGAGACCCCTGTGCCTCGCCCTGGGGTGTTTCAAAGAACCCAATAAGACAACCGTTATGGTCTACACGACTCATGTTGATGGGGTGCTCGTCGTCATTGATACTTACGATACCAATCCCGGGCATCCCGTTAATCCTTACGAACAAATCGCCAAATGCACCCGTGTTCCAAGCCCAGTCAAATATCTTCTCCTCGATCCCAATGTCGTCAAGCATCTTCGTGAGGACTCGTTGGTAGGTGGGGTTTTCAGACGTGACCCAGACGCTCGCATTGTGTAAAGCAGAAAAGTTGGTGGAATAGTCAGCGTAGAGCTCGACAGCAGGGCCGATCATCCAGTGATCCACAGCCCGGGTAATCTCGTTGTAAAATCGGGCTCGGTCGTAGTTTACGGCAACGTCCGCATGCATTCTTTCGAATAGTTGACCCGCGGAGATGCCTATAGACTGCAGGAGCTTCTTATCTTCGTCTGTGAGGTGCCCCTTGATGACGTTTGCACTGACCATCGGGGGCTTACGTTCGAGTTTTTGTAGGAGCTTGAAGGGGTTGCCTAGTGCCATAAGATTTCCGTCCAAACAAGTCTTATCGGTTCATAACACTGTTATCCACACAAAAAGACGTAAAAACAGAATTACCAACCGGTGGGTATTCTTGGTGGGTCAACAAAGTATAATGCCTGCAGAACGAAAACAAAAGTATCGGGGGTGTTAATGTTTAACCCACAAAACAACGTCTAGCATCTCACTGAAGTATAATATTATCGGTGGGTTGGATTCCAGCCCGACACCGGGGTAAACGAAACCCGGACACAGGGGAATTCAACCCATCAGCTCTTAGTATTGAAATCAAAACCTGTTTTCTTTGATAAGTGAAGATCCGTAGTGCCGCCCAGGGTAGAACGTGCTAGCCTTTTGGCATTCACATAGCACTACCGTGCCACCGACCTGTTGTGACGGGTAAACGCAGTGTTGTAATCTTAAGCCGACGGCGATAATCGCGAGTTGTACTACGGATCTTCACATACCACAGACAGTCATTCTGGGCCCACCCCGTTCAGTGCACGTGGGGCGGAAGAACTTTCGAATCTTCCGCCCCACACAATTTATGAAGATATCATTGAGTAGCTGTATGACAAAAGTCTTTTCGGTGTTACCATTACTTGCTGCCTGTCTAAATACGAGCGGTGTGTTACAAAATACTATTTTTCTTTTCTTTCGAAAAAAAGGAAGGAAAGGGGTTTTTAAGGGGAGAGGGAGGAGAGAGAACGCTTTCTTTTCTTACAAGCAGGTAGTCCGGGTATGTCCCCTCCTATGGTCCGGGTATGTCCCCTCATACTAGGTAGTCCGGGTATGTCCCCTCCTATGGTCCGGGTATGTCCCCTTATACTAGGTAGTCCGGGTGTGCTGTGGACCACCTTTGAGTATAATTACTTATATGAAACAAAAGAAATGTAGAGACTGCAATAACTCGGTTTATGGCAACAGAATACTTTGTGATGGCTGCAGAAGGAAGGTTCGTGCAACCAGACGAAAAAGATACCAGAAAAATCATCGAATAAAGATCAGAGGGAGTAAACTATGATGCGATTCATCGTGGGTGTGATAATGGGAATCATGCTGTCGTACATCGGTCCCGGGCCAGTAGTCTTGGCGATACAGGCATTGGTTGCATTCGGGAGGTCTCTGTGAGATCCATTGATCTACTTGAAAGCATTCATTGTAATAGTCTAGATGACCTTGTTGCCGAGCTTTATAACCCCCAGTTCGAGAAAGCTGGTAAAGTTCACGACTGGCGGAACTACGTACCGACTAAGGTTCAAGAGATTTGGAAGATACTAAGCCTTCGTGAAAGAATCATTGTTTACATCATGGCGTGGCAACAGGCATTTGACGAAGAATGGGACTGATAGGAGAAATGAATCAATGATCTGCTTGTTCAACGCTACAGAGAGAAAAGAGATTCGGGAATGTCGTATGTCCCTGACGAGGATCAAAACCGAGGCCACTACCAAGGGGTTGCTTATTATCAGCCGAGCTATAAGCATATTAGCCAGCAGAACCCTGTTCGATATGTACCTGAAACGGTGTCCGGTTGGAAAATACCCACAGGCACGACTGGATCGTTTACTTGGTATAATTAGTTAAGATACGTTGAAAGGAATATACATGAAATTATCAAAATTGATCCCGATAACCAACTACCGTTTTGATGCTAATTTGCTCGTCTATGGTATTCTGTTATTGGCAATTGGTCTGGTAGAAGGGTCGACGGTTCACCGGATGCTTACAGGCAATCGATCTGGTTTTATTGATGGTGTTCTGCTTGCGATCCCTAGTCTTTTGATATTTGATGGTATCGTTGTGACCGGGGTGACCGGGGTGGCAATGTTGATCTGGCTCTTATCATCGGTGAGTAACCGGTTGATATCCACGTACAGTCAACGACAATATTGGAGTCAAGTTATGAGCGATGTAAAAGTGACGTTTGGTCCAGGTCGATACTTTCTCGGTGATGTCGTGCTGGCACTGACAAACGACGCAGAGGACTTTTGGGCCCATCTTGACAGCCGGGAGGGTGAAATTAGAGTCCCGGGTAGACCGGATTGTAAGTTCGCTGTGTGTGCGACAGCATCGGGTAACGGCACGTACTACGATAATATGGGTCGACCATACGCAGTCACGTCTGGTAGTATCGGTCTGGTGCCGGAATGTCTATGGAGAACCGCCTTAGACGACCCCCGCGAGCCTCTTGGCCGTGGCCTAATCATCAATGTCAACGATAATGTTGACTTCGATGTGGAGGACGGCATCTTCTACGTCACTGTGGATGGTGATATCATCATTGAGATCGATACTGAGCCGGAGGGTGAGGACGAGGACTTATACGATGAGGAAGATGAGGAAGCAGTGTGGTAGATGTAGAGCGCTGGATTCGTCTGGCGGCTGTTATTGGTGCGACCTTGGGTACTCAACCAAGTACAAAGTAGAAGCCACCGGACTTTACGTGCTAGTTCCAACGTCCGTTTGCCCAAAACCACTAACTATCAAGAATTTTCTGAGGTTGAAAGGGGTGAACAATGAGCTTTCACGAAGCAAAGAAGGGTCAAGTAAGAAAGAACATGAGCAAGGGTAAGACATCTAGTAAGCGATGTTTGAAGTGTGGCTTGAAAGTTCGTGGTCCAAATCACGAGGTTGGCGTTCACCACAAGTCCAAACGTATAGAAAATTAAGGTGGAAGTATGGAAACATCTTCAAAGGAAAATTCGACGAACACGTTAAACAGGGATAAGATAGCCGTGTTTCTCATTTCCCCACAATGGTTGGCAGAAGTCCTATCAAACGGCATGCACGTAAAGCCCACACATGGAATTAAGGACATTACACCGATAAGCATTGGTGTCGATAAAAGGACCGGTAGCTTTGTCTTGTGCGTGTCGTCTGACAGCATTCCAGAGTACGTAGCGTTCAAGAAGTGTATGGAACAAGACGTACCCCAGCTTGTGGACACACCAATCATCGATGGTGTTGAAATGTCTGGAATACCAGTGATCCAAGCGTCATTTGAGAAAGTACAATAGCCGGGGACCTTGTGACAGTTACAAGCACAGCGTTTGTTTTTGTGGCTGTTGATATAAACCTGTAAGTATCAAGATAGGAGAAGGATAATGGGTTGGGGTTTGGGCATGACACTGCTGGTAGTAATCTGGGCGACGTTTGTACTAGCCGGTTGTCAAGTAAAACGGAGCAGACGTTCGTAATTAAGAATACAGTTATTTGGCGTAAACAACGGTGTGCAAACCAGAAAACAGAGACTTCAAGGGTATTTGGATTCCTAAGAATCTGTACCTTGATCGAAGCATCACGTGGACCGCTAAATTACTGTTGATCGAGATCGATAGTCTTGATAATGGTAATGGGTGTTTCGCGTCCAATGCTCACCTTGCTGATTTTATCGGGGTGTCACACGAATGGGTGAAACGTCTTATTGGTGAACTGAAAGAAGCAGGAGTAGTTACCGTCACCGAACACGATGGACAAAGGTTCATCAAACTTAACCAGGATCCCAGCCAGCACAATGACGGACCGGGCAATCACATCGAGACACAAGATAACGGCGAAGTTGAGGTTCCACCCGGTGCCGATATTAGGCTGACCGCTGAACAAGAGGAATCGGTTCAGGTCGTTTATGATTTCTGGAACTCGTTCAAGGGTCACCCCAGTGGAAAGTGGCACGAACATACCAAAGTTTCGTACGCAATCAGGTCGGCAGTTGTGCAGAACTTTGATCTATGGTCTGTTGAACAAATTTGTCAGGCGATAGAAAACTATGCGTTGGTGCTTCTTAGTCCAGACCATTTCTGGGACTATACGTGGAACCTTTCGTCGTTTCTAACCTCGGAAAGGTCTGGTGGTGATAAGAAGTGGTGGCAGTTCTTACCAGAGAACTTTGATGAAGCAGAGTACCACGGAGCCAAACCAAAAGTCAAGACCACAGACGAACCACTGACGATTCCGGAAGATAAGAACCTGGAAGTAACCAAACGTCTGATCAAAATGTATTGCAACATGACGAACAGCCAACGGTTTGAGCCCAGCCCCAAGCAGACGGTTCAGTTCATTGGTGCTGCAGCGAAAATGGTGACCTTCTTTAGTGCTTACCCGACAGTTATTGATCCAGAAAATTTCAAGATGCTGCGTGGTGCACTTGAAAAGGCGTACATCGAGAGGGGTGAGATCCTCAATGTTGGCAATCTATGTAGTAAGTACACTTGGGACACTCTCTTACCGCAATCGATGCGAGAGTTGGGTTACATCGAATAACACCACCAAAGTATAATCATACTGATGAATAAAAACTCAGCCGTATCTCAGCGTGTGCAGGATGCCTTCGTCTGGTTGTCGATTACCGATCAGAAGTTTCTTCTGATTGCTCGCCGGTCGGTCAAATCGAAGTGGTTTTCCTCACAGGTTACCGAAGATATCATTGAACTGTGTTATACCTACTTCGATCAATTCAACGTGGCTCCTGGTGACCACTTACACGACGAGCTCGTTAGGTTCCTCAGTGGTAAACCCAATGACACCAAGCGTCTATATATTGACTACCTGACTAAACTCCAGTCTATCGACCCACCAAACCGTGCGTACGTCATCTCTCGAATCAATACGTTTGTGCGGGCTCGTGAGTTTGAAGAAGCAGCAATCAAATTCGTACAGTTGACTAAGGAAGAGAAGTTCGAGGACGCCCGCAATCTAATGACGCAGGCACTCAGGGTGGGTATTCAGGAAGAGGACGTCGGTATCAAATATTTATCCGGCACGCCAACGTACCTTGAGACGGAAGCCGAAGAAGATTATTTGATCCCGGTAGGAATTCCAACCATAGACGAACGAATGCCGCGTGGCATGAGACGCACAGACTTCGTGGTCATCCTCGGCGGTTATAAGGCTGGCAAGTCGTGGTCGTGCAACCACATGGGTAAGGAGGGTATGCTTCGCGGTCTCAAGGTTCTGCACATTTCACACGAAAACTCCGCCAAAGAAGTCGAAATGCGATACGATATGTCCTTCGGTGCCTTACGCAGCTTCGGCGATGACCCGTACGTAAGCATTGAGGAAATAGACTTCGATGGTAACGTAGTAAAGACCGATCGAGTTAGCACCCAAAGCGTGTTTGACGCATCGAGGGTCATGCAGATCCGAAAGAGAGTTGCCCGCTTCGGTGGCGAACTAATCATCAAGAAGTACTCAATGGGTCAGTGCGATATCAATGAAATCCGTAGATACCTTGATTACCTGGAGACCTATGAGAACTTCAATCCAGATATCATCATCAATGATTACGTTGAGAAGATGAAATTACCCACCGGCGAATGGCGACGAGACGGGATCAACGACGTTTACATGCAGAGCAAGGGTATTGCTGATGATCGTAAGCTCCTAATGATTACCGTCAGTCAGACGACAAGAGACGCCTTGGAAAAGGAGTTCCTCCGTCAGAAGGACTTCGCAGAGGATATCAGAAAACTCGGTGACGTTGATTTGGCATTTGGTATCTCAAGAACCCGGGCACAAGCAGAACAGAAGCGTATGCAGTTTTACGTCATTGCCAACCGACACGGACCAATGGACTTTGGTTGTAAGATGGCAACTAATTTCGACATAGGACAGTTTTGTTGTGCTGACTGGAGTTTGAAAGCAACTAAAACGGATGAAAACAATGAATAATGTAATCAAGAACTTGAGTTTATACGAGCAAAGAAGGTTAATCCGCGATTGCTGGAAAAGTCTCAGGTCAGATAAATGTTCGTACTGTGCCAGATGCACTATTCGACAGCAACTCATTGATATCGACCCGAATTTGGAAGACTTATTTGCTTGGAAGGACATAACGGAGAGAAGGTTGGCTTGTCTAAGACGCTAATTGTAACGATAGATCAACGAAAGGTGTGGGTGAAGAATGAATCGTGAAGAATACTTGACAAAAGCGGTTTCAGAGCTACGTGGTATGTTCACAAAGAAGGGTCTTGAGTTACCTCAGAATACTGTTGTGTCGTGTGGCTGGCCAAGCCAGTCAGTTGGTAAGGTCGTCGGTGAGTGTTGGTCCAACGATCTTTCCGATGGTGGAGTATTCGAGATATTTGTCAGTCCCCGTCTTTCCGTTGTTTCTGGTGCTGACGGTGTTCTGGCTACACTTACTCACGAGTTACTTCACGTGTTCGTTGGCATTGAACATGGACATAAGATCCCATTCAAGAAAGCAATGAAAAGCATAGGACTTGAAGGAAAGCCAAGTGCTTCACATGCCGGTGACGACCTTATTGCTGATTTGGATATAATTGCCGGTGTTCTTGGTGAGTATCCACATAAAACTCTGAATTTGAAGCCAAAGCTTCAAAAGACTGGTGTTAAGACCCTTACCAAGATGTGTTGTCCAAAGGACGAATGCGACTACGTCATCATGGTAAAGACAAAGTTAATTACGGAAAAGGGTGTTCCCAAGTGTCCTGTTCATGACGTTCTGTTTGTGGTGGACGAATAAGGAGACAGTATGAGCGGTGTAAACATGCCTAAGTGGTTCGCGGTGCCATTGATCGTGGGTGGATTTATTTGGAAGCGAGTAACAAATATTCTTTTCTGGATTGTTGTAGTACTCGGACTGATAATACTTCGCCAATACAACATTCTATAGGAAATAAACCGGAGGTATTCTAATGCGTGTAGTGTACACGTCGGCTTATTTAAAACGACTTAAACGTTGGACAGCAGTGTGTATTATAAGTTGGTTGCTGTGTGCGGCCTACTTCGTATACTGGCTTATTACTGTAGGAAAAGTATGATTCTAACCAAAAGCGAAACCAACAATGCGGTGATCACCCGTTTGCAGAGCGTTCGTAAACATCCGAATGCCGATCGGCTTAAGTTGGCTACTGTGTTTGGCACTACTGTAATTGTCGGTCTCGATGCAAAGGACGGCGATTTGGTTGCATACTTTGACTCCAACCTATGTTTATCTCCCGAATACATGAGAGCCAACAACCTTTACTCGAACAAAGACCCCAACAAAGACCCAACAAAAGGGGTTACTTTGGTAGCAGTGGTCGGGTTGGGGATGTGGAAGATTCAATCTGATGAAAAAGAAAGAACCAAACTATGAAGGGAAGTATGTTGCTCTAAGTTCGTCCGGAGATAGTAAGGTGATTGCGTCTGGTCGAAAATTTGGAGACGTTTTTAATGCCGCAGTCAAACTGGGAGAAACCATTCCTACTGTCGTCTTTATTCCGCGAAAAGGTATCACGTACATATATTGACATGAATGACTTCGATTACAAAACGTTGACCGACCAAGAGCTCGCCTACATTTTTGCAGGCAAGACTTTCAAGATTCCAATGTTACATCACCAGTTGGTTTCGATGGCGTTCGCTGCTGATCGTGATCGGGTGATGTTCCCTCACGACGTTGGTACTTGCAAGACTCTAACAGCATTACTGACAGCAGAACAATGGGGGTGTAAACGAATCCTCGTGGTATGTCCGCAGTCTGCGTTCAGTGCCTGGGATGGCGATACAACTAAGTACACTGATTTCTCCTTCACCCTGTTGATAGGTGCTCGTAAAGACCGAGAAAAGAAACTAGCCGATGAACGCAACGTTTCGGTGATCAATTATGAAGGACTCAAGAGCCTATACGCTCGTCTTTACCAGAACGTAGACGGGGATGGAAGTGGTCAGTGGATCATGCACGATGCAAAGGTCGATGCCGTATTCGACTGTATTATCTTTGACGAAATTCATCGAACAAGCAACTACAAGTCACTTCAGTCACAAATCTGTTTAGAACTGGCAAAAAAGACACGGCACGTCATTGGTCTGTCCGGCACCCCGGTTGATAAGTCGATGCTTGAACTGTTCAACATCTACATGTTGGTGGACCTTGGCAGGAGTCTTGGCAACAACTTCTTCGCGTATCGTACCATGTATTTTGACCCACCGAAGTGGGGTTATGAATGGAAACTAAAGCCTGGTGCTCAAGAAAAGATACTTGAAAGGTTAACCAATTGCACGATTCGATATAGCAGGCAGGAGTGTTTCGATCTGCCAGAAATTCAAGAAATCGAGTTGCTACTGCCACCGTCAGAAGAATTCCTTAGTCTACAGAAGTGTGTTATTGATGGCGACCCCCTACGGGTTGGTGATAACCAAGTAGAAACGGTAAAGCCTGAGTCCAAGGCCGCTGTTTTACGTGAACTGGCAAGCGGATTCTTCTATTATGGTGAAGACAGACAGACGTATGGCCTTAAAGAAAATCCGAAGCTTAATGCCTTAATTGATATCATACAAGACAACAAGGCTAAGTTGATTGTGTTTCACCAGTTCATTGCTGGCGCTTGTATCATCGAGGAGGCCCTTGACAAAGCGAAAATCAAATTCGCAGCAGTCCGCGGTGGTCAAAGTCAAGTAGATAAAAAGAAGTACTTTGATGCTTTCACCAAAAACCCGAACGTTACGGTCATGCTTGCACATCCCACCTGCGCTAGTGAAGGGTTTGATGGGTCTGTTGCTGACACTGTGATATTCTTCGATGCAATAGCTAGCCCTAAAGTCCGTAAACAGTGCATTGGCAGAATTCACCGTAAGGGTCAGACTAAAAAGACCCTGGTAATTGACCTAATGCTCGATAAGTCACTGGACAAAACGATTGCCAAAAACAGATCAACCAGGTTCTCAATGGTTGAAATGGTAATGCAATTCATCAAGGAATATCATAGTGGAAAGGAGGCTCAGCGATGATACGATCCCCAATACGATGGTACGGTGGGAAAGGCACAATGCAGAAGTTGATAATTCCATTGATGCCACAATGCAAGGTCTACGTAGAGCCATTCGGTGGGGGTGGTAGCGTCCTATTGGCCCGCAATCCGGTTGACCTTGAGGTGTACAACGACCTAAACGAAGGTGTTTATGCATTCTTTACTGTTCTGTCTGATCCGGAGCAGTTTGATCTGTTTTACCGCCGGGTTCAACCGCTGCTGTTTTCCCGCAAATTCTACATTGAATGCCGCGATACCTGGAAGATCGAGCCCGACCCAATATTAAAGGCTGTTAAGTTCTTTGTATCAGCCAGACAGGCATTCAGTGGTGTAATAGGTAGCGGTTGGGGTTACGAAGTCAGGACTATCAACAAGAACGTAATGGCATGGATGAACACGATTGATGGGCTTCCCAAAGTACACAATCGGCTTCGTAGAGTCCAAGTACAAAGCGATGACTGGAGTAAGATCATCGACACTTACGACGGGTCCGACACCTTGTTTTACTGTGACCCCCCATACGTCCATGATACCAGAGTTGATGAGAAGGTATACGAACATGAGATGTCTGCAGATGATCACCGGCGATTTATTGATCGAATGCTGTCGGTTAATGGCATGGTTGTAGTCAGTGGTTACGTTCATCCGATCTACGAGAAGCTGGAGAAATCCGGCTGGACTCGGCACGACTTTGATGTATCGTGTAGTCCGTCAAAGACCATCGCCAAAGCAAGAAGTAAGAGAATCGAGAGTGTTTGGGTTAAGCCATACACCAGTACGAAAACCCACGATAGGAGATTTGTATGAATCTAGGAGTAGTTGGTTCACGTGGATTCAATGACCGAGAGCTAATGTTCGAGATCCTTGACGTGATCGAACCGTTCGTGCTAATTTCCGGGGGTGCTGTTGGGGCTGACAGTCTTGCAGAGGAGTACGCGAACCTCCATCAATACGGCAAAATCATCCACTTGCCGGACTGGCATACTCATGGCAAATCAGCTGGATTTATTCGCAACAAAAGTATCGTTGAGGACAGCGATTTAGTTCTAGCTTTCTGGGATGGCATATCAAACGGCACCAAGTCCACAATTGCCCTCTGCAGAAAACTCGGCGTGCCAGTTGAGATTATCTTCTACCTACCTCTCAAAGTATAATAAGTTGGCACTGACCTGTAGCTCAATAGGTAGAGCATGCGACTTATAATCGCAAGACTGTTGTTTCGAGTCCAACCGGGTCAATTATGGGCCAAGTGGTGGAACTGGCATACACACCGGCCTTAAAAGCCGACGCGAAAGCACGTGGGTTCGAATCCCACCTTGGCCATATATTAAAACTGGGTGTGGCTCAGTTTGGCGGAGCAATGGTCTTGGGTCCATAGGTCGTGGGTTCAAGTCCCGCCACCCAGATAATCAATAAAGGAAGGTTGTGTGGTATGATTCAAACACGCGGACAGTTAACCGATCGAATTAAGCAGAAGTCTAAAGAACTGCTTGGTTATGAAATAGACACGGTAGAACTAAGAATGATGCCGTATATTCAATACGTTATGGTAAATGATCAAAAGATTGACATACGAAAATGTAATCAAGAAGATCGTGATGTGCTCAGTAATTGGAGGTCCGAGGGGTACATTCAGGGTGGTGCTGGTAAACTGCAAATCACTAAAGAATTCTGGAATATCGTCTGTGAGATTGTGTTCCTCGGTTACGTGGACCTAACGGAATGACAATGCAAGAATCAACTAATGCTGATTTCTTCAAGACCGATAGGGTAAGAATCGTTCACGGTAGCTGTACTGAAACCGAAGCGGATGCTCATGGATTAGATAGCACCGTTGACCTTGTGGTTACCAGCCCACCGTATAACGTTGGTATCGAATACGGTGATCACGACGATGCGATCAACTACGACGGGTACATGGAATTCAGTTGGTTGTGGTTGTCAAACTGTTACGATTGGCTCAAGAACCATGGTCGAATTTGCGTGAACGTGCCGTTTGAAACAGCAAAAGGTGGCAAACACACTGTTTATGCCGATCTTGTCGGTTTGATGAAGAAAATTGGGTACAATCACTATACTACTGCCGTATGGACCAAGGGCAACGTACCACGTGTATCGTGGGGTACATGGATGTCTGCAAAGGCACCATTAATTATTCCGCCAGCGGAAAGTATAATCATTGCAAGTAAAGGTGACTGGAAACGTGAAGATACCGACGGCAAGCGGATGGACATCACGAAGGATGAATTTGTCCAGTGGTCTGATTGTGTCTGGAAAATGCACTGTGAAGACCGGGTCAGACTTGGCCATCCAGCGCCGTTCCCGCTCGAACTACCAAGGCGATGTATCAAACTGCTATCGTTCGTTGGAGACACCGTACTCGATCCATTTCTGGGCAGCGGATCAACAATGGTATCAGCGTTTAGAGTCGACCGAAAGTGTATTGGTTTCGACATTGACGAGAAATATTGTGCTCTCGCAACCCGACGAATCAAGCGAGAAATGAAAATTCAAGCAGGATACATCTTTTAAGGAAAGTGTAATGTTTGACCCAAACAATAATGTACGACACCGGGTGGTAATGGTGATAATATGTTTATTCGTGTATTTCTCGATTCCAATTGACATCTTGTTACTACGTAAGTGGTGGCCAAATCCGGATCCATTCCTCGGTCCGGCTGTAATTTTTGTCCCAGTTGGCATCATAATTTTGATCGTGTGTTTGTGCACCAAACCAATGAAACAATGAAGACTGCTTTAATCATACTAGTGTTGATACTGGCCTGTTTGGTAATTCACTTCAAAATAGGTAGACCAGAGTGAAGACCACTGTAGTCAATAAGCGATTCGAGGCTTTCGACGTGTACGTTGGTCGACCATCGAAGTGGGGTAACCCATTCACCATAGGTAAGGACGGCACCAGACACGAGGTGATCACAAAGTACCTTAACTGGCCCCAAACCCAACCTGCGTTGTTGGGTGCAATTCCCGAACTCAGGGGAAAGAGGCTCGGTTGTTGGTGCAAACCGGCGGAATGTCATGGAGATATTCTTGCTGAGTTAGTTAACTGGCTTTACCTTGAGATGAACATGAGAGGGTTATAACAGAATATGGACAAGATAGCCAAGATGGACTTGATTCACAAGTTGACCTGGCCTTATCGAAAGGTCAGAGAGTTACTTATCACTTTGGCACGTGTTCTGTACTGGCTCCCGATCATCTGGAAGGATAGATGGTGGGACAGCACTTTTCTACTGCAGATTATGGAGGCCAAGCTTCTCTATGATGCTAAGAAATACAAGAAGGATGGGATGCACGTAGGTGCTGAGAGAGACGCCCATAACATGTTCACTGCCGCAGCCGTGTGTAAGAGATTATACGAACAGGAATACATTACGCCTTGGGATAAGGAGAGAATGGAAGGTGCTAATAGTCTGTGGGAGTACATGGAAGTCCACACAGAAGTGTTCGGAAACAAAGGTTTAGTAGCCCACACCAGCAGAGGTTATGAAGTACCGAAGCAGTTACGCGATGCCTCGCAATGGGCTGCTAAGCGAGAAGATGAGATGAAGCAGCAGGACCTTGATCTCCTGTGTAAAATCCTACAAAAACATTTGTTCAAATGGTGGGATTAAAGTGAAGTCTAATCGACTCACTGTCTATGATCACTAAACAGAAAATCGTTGAGATCCTACGAAACATAGACGTTCCGTATTTTACAGAAGGCAAGAACGTCTCACCGGATACGGTCAACATCAAGTGCCCATTTTGTGATGACCAGTCCAATCACCTTGGTATCTTTGAAGGGTCTGGTCTATTTTCGTGCTGGCGATGCCGTAAGAAGGGTCCGTTGGCTTATTTGATTCAGGAACTTACCGGCCTCCCTCGTGATAAATGCGATGAAATGGTGACCGACGGTCAGACCTCTTTCAAGAGAGACCCAGCAGACGAGATTCGAAGGATCATCGACGGTGAGATAGAAATAGCAGACGTTAGGAAGCACGAGGAATTCGCCGGCGTACCGCAGTACTTCGAGAAGATCACAACCTCGACGAAGTTCCCGCTGCTTGATGCCTACATGAAACGAAGGGATATCAAGCTAAAGACTCTGATTCAGTACGGTTGTGGTATCTGTCGTGTTGGTAAGTACATGAACCGAATGGTTATACCAGTTATCTTTGGTGGAGAAGTAGTCGACTTCCAAGCCGCGGACTTGACTGGAACTGCAGAACTTAAGTACAGGGGTTCTCCTGGTGAGATCAACAACTACCTGTACAATTACGATGCTATTGGGCACGGCGGGCGAATAATTTTGGTCGAGGGCATTCTTGATATGTGGAGGGTGGAGGATAGTTGCGTTGCATCGTTTGGTACGCATTTAACAAACAGACAGAAGCGGCTGATTCTTGATAAGCAACCAAGTGAACTGATCTTTCTGTGGGACGAAGACGCCTGGGACAAGATTTCGCGTTACAATTCAGATGCCGGTTTCTTCGAGCCGTTCATTGATAGTGTTAGAGGGGTCTTGCTGCCGAAAGACGAGGACCCGGACAGTCTCGGTAAAGAAGCAGTATTTCAACTGATTGATGATCTTGAAGTATAATGGGAAGAATGACGACCAAAGAAGAAAAACTGGCAAACATCTTGAAATGCCCAGAAATTCACCACCACGATTTCGATGGATTGATGATGTGTTGTATAGTCGATGGCGTCATCGATAGTCAAATCATGGACGCCCATCCGGCGTTGGGCTACAACGGTGGACAAAAGTGTGATGTCACGAAAGGACCGTGCTCGTGTGGTGTGTGGCACTGAACCCAAAGTATAATGGGTTTTGAAACGAGTCTGTCTTACAACTAAAGGAGAACGAAATGAAGTGGATAAACTTTACAATTGTTGAAATTCATGGTGATGAACAGACTCATCAGGTCAGTGTTCAGAGGATCGAGGACGTTCCGATCAACGTAGACCACATATTCATGGTCGTGCCTGCAATGATCCCAAGTACGTTAGCTGGTCCTGGTGGTCAACCAGTTGGCACTCTCGCATCAAGAATCATTAGCAGTGGTGGTGCCGGGGTAATCGTTGAGGGCGTACCAAAGAAAATTATCGCACGAATCAAAGATGATGCCCATATCGATGTCACAGCCAAGGACGCTGTTTGGGCTGAGGATGAAGAGTCAAAGATTCCCAAGGATAATGCTGATTCAAATGATAATGCTGGTTCAAGGGTCATTAAGTTTCCTGAGCGATAGTATGTTGAAATTCAGTAATCAGGACTGCAAATTCTTCGGCACCATGACCGAGGAAAAGAAAGGAAGCAGACAAAGGTGTACTTGGTGTAAAGCCAACAATCCAGATATGCACTTTGAATGTGTCACGTCGTACAGGGAGTTGTCTGAGTATATTGAATCAATTGATAAAAAAGATGTGGCCATGACAAAAATGTGTAGGCTGGTCACAAAAACCGAAGAAGGCCCGCCGACTCGGCGTGTCAAACGTGTTCAGGAGAGTAAAATGACAAACGAAACACCCATTCAACCCATTCAATCGACGACCCCAAAGATCAAAAGCACCAGCGGAGTCCTGGCAATTGCCAAGAGTATGCTCGTCGATGGTAAGCCCATCGAGCAGATCATGTCGGCGCTGATCACAGAATACCAGAGGGCTGGTAAGACTGCAAAGCAAGCAAAGCACAACGCACAGTCGTGCCTGTTCAATGCCCGCAAGAAGCTTAAGAATGAAACCGCTGTCACTCCCGGTCCAACGTCGGGGACTGTTCAGCAGACGAACGTAGGTGAACCCGTTACATTCATGGGAATACCACTACCAGTGGTCAATGAATTTGAAAATCTGGTCAAGGATGACATCGCTCCGGAAGTCAACATGGAAGAAGACGAAGTTACGGAGGAAACCGAGCAGCAGGACGAAGACGGTTACACGGATGAGAGTGGTGACTTGATCAATGATATGGGTTAATTGATCCGATTTACTGGAGAAGCACATGAACGTCAACAGAAGAGCACTGATTGGGCGACTTGAAATTGTGGCACCAGTATTTGGACCTGCTGGTGCCCCCATTGATACTCAGAACATTAAGTTGTGGGACGATCTGGTTCAGGTATCGAATGGTCTCGTCCGCATTCAGACTAGCTTACCTGTTAATCTTGAATTCAGAGTTGCCGTGCCCGGTGCTGCGTTTATTGCCCTACTCAAGAGTCTCAAGACCGACGAGGTTGACTTGAAGCTGGGCAAGGATGGTAAGTACCTAAGCGTGATGACCGATAAGGTACAGGGCAAGTTCAACGCCACCAAAGTTGAGAAGATAGAACCAATCGATTTCACGATGTACAAGGCGATAACCGACGCCAAGCAGTGTGAGGATATCATTGCTGGTTTGGCTGCCTGCCGCCACAACGTTTCGAAGGATGAGAACGCTGGGGCTTTGTGTGGTGTTAGAATCGACGGCAATAAGATCCTCTCGACCAACCGAAGCCGAATCTTCCGGTTTGCTCTGACGTTCGATGTCGGTTACCAGTGCACCGTGCAAACTGGATTCATTGATGTTGCTGCAGTACACATCGATAAAATCGACGCCGTTTATTACATGGTGGACGAAGCGTTCGGTGTGTCGTCTGGCGACACCAAGATCCAAACCAAGCTGATCGACGGAAAGTACCCTGACCTTGACTCGTACTTCCCGGACGAGAATTCCACCAACGTCAAGGTAATTACTTACTTGGACAACATTGGTGAATCGCTCGGCAGACACATTGAATTCCTCAGCGGGGTCGACAAGGCTGATAAGGAAGTTTTGATCAAGTTCGCCGGTGACGTATGTGAATTCATTACCAGGAACCCATCGGTTGGTGAAATCGTGGAAGTAATGAAACTGAAGGATCCGGTTGATAAGGAAATCACGTTCTTAATCAACCCGATTCTACTCAAGGAATTCCTGAGTAGGTGTAACCACTTTTCGTATTTTGGGGACAGCAAGTTAGTGCTGTTTGAGCTGGACGGGGTAAAGCACCTGGTTCAGACGAGGGAATAACATGATATTTGGAAAGACTAATAAACAGCGTAATACAGAATACACGACTTGGAAACGTTGGTTTGCGTGGCATCCGGTTAGACTGTATCAACCATTTGACCCGGATGGAAGGAACGGTCAATGGGTCTGGTTGGAGGTAATTGAACGGATGGGTGGATTTTTCTCTGATTCGACTTGCTCATTTGAATACAGACTGATCGGTAAATCATGAGCAAACAACTGACTTTCATCAAAGACCCCGATGAGATCATGGGAGCTAATAGGTCTCCGAGGGTTCATAAAGCCAAGAAGTCGGACGAGCCAAAGGTACTTGATTGTAGTACCTGTGGTCTAGCCAAATTATGCCAGAACCCAAACATTGGTCGATTTGGTAGAGGTCATAAGGATATTTTGATTGTCGGTCAGTGTCCAGGTAAGACCGAGGATAAGACTGGCGTTCCACTGGTTGGAGCATCCGGTATTTTGCTGCGAGAGATGCTGCAACTGGTCGGCATCGACATGGATAACGATTGTGTCCGGACGAACGTCGTAAGGTGCTTTCCAGGTAAAGACGGTTGGAAAGACATTAAGCCAACCGGCATTCAGATCAAATGCTGTCAGGCTAATCTTGAAAAGGATATCGTAGAAGTCAAGCCGAAGCTCATCATCTGCCTTGGCACAGAGGCAATTCAGGCTGTTCTTAAGAGCCCCGCCATCAGTGGACCAAACGCGATGACCTTGCACGGTAAGGTTATTCCGTACCACAAACTGAACTGTTGGGTCGGGTGTTTACTTAGTCCATCGTATTTTCTGCACCGTAAGAACGACGAAAACGGGATCGACGACAAGTTGATATTAGCGTACGACCTGGCAAACATCGTTGGTGTCCTCGACTTACCGTTACCACAGATTCCATCAAAGGACGCGAACCGTTGCATCACGAACGTTGATGAGGCTATTAAGGTCCTTGATGGATATTGTAAGTCGGAGAAGATTGTCGCATTCGATTACGAAACTACAACCCTACATCCACATGAAAAGGACGCCGATATCTTGTCGGTATCAATCACGGACTCCGAAGATTATTGCTATTTTATCCCCATCGCTGCCACCGATGGTATTATGGGTAAAAAGGTCTTCAACCTGGTAGAGCAGGGCATGGTCTTAGCTGCACTTGGTCGGTTCATCAGGAGTCCGGCACCTAAGACCGTACAAAACTATTACATGGAGGAAATGTGGAGTAGGAAGTTCGTTAGATCAGGGATGGTTAACTTCGTTCACGACACAATGGTCTCCTACCACGTTGTCAACTGCTCTAATAAGGGCTGTACTGGTCTTGAATTTCAAGCATTCGAGCGAACCGGCCACGAATACAAGATTGCGATTGACCGTAGTAACTTAATACAAACCCCGCTTCGTGATGTTTGCGATTACACCTGTTTTGATTCTCGTCACACCATTGCTGCTTGTCATCTTCAAAGACGCAACCTTGAAGTGAACCCCAAGATGAAGGCATTTAACGACCTGTTCACCAGGAGCCTTCGTACGCTAGCAAACATCAAGGAACGTGGAATTCGTATCGATATCGCACGAATGGATCAAGTGTTTAACGAGTACACCGAGACCATGAAGGTCTGCACCGAGGAAATCAGGCAGCACCCAAAAGTACAGGCATTCGAATCCAAAAATGATATCACGTTCAACCCCAATTCACCACCACAGTGGGAGAAGTTACTGTATGGTGTATACGGAGTCGAGAAAACTAAAGCAAGACAGACTCCGACGGGTCTTGGGTCCACCGATGGGGAAGTCCTTGAAGAAGTCCGTAATGCCACCGACAACCCAGAGGTCAAGAAAATCCTCGATACTTTGTTCAAGTATCGCGGTTGTGAAGATGTACTCAAGAAGATCAAAGAATACCGCGGGCTTATTCACTCGGATGGTAAAATTCATCCAACGTTCTGGCTTAATACCGCCGATACCTTCCGATCATCGGCGACCGGACCAAATTCACAAAATGCATATAAACACGACCCAGAGAAGAAGAAGTTCCGCAGAATCATCATACCAGAACCCGGTCAGATCCTGGTAGAGTTTGATTACAAGGCCCATGAAGCACGAGTCATTGGTATGGCATCCGGCGATAAGGAGCTCATTCGGCAGACAGTCGAGAAGATCGATATTCACAAGAAATGGGCTGGTAAGATTTTCGACAAGCCAATTGATAAAGTGACCGCCGACGAGAAGTACTCCGGCAAAAACCAATTCGTGTTCCCATCGATCTATGGTGCTGCACCAAAAGCATTGTGGAATTACTTTGGTCACAAGTTCACACTCGAACATTTCGAGCGTCTGCAGGTTAGTTTCTGGGAAGAGTTTACCGGTGTCAGACAGTGGCAGAAGGACAATGTTCGGTTCTATTGTGAAAATGGGTACGTCGAAGGGGTGTCTGGGTTCCGGGTACACGGACCACTTACCATTTATCAGGTTTACAATTTCCCGATTTCTGGGCCCGGATATCACTTGTTACAGGATGCCATTAACCGAATCGACGATTACATGATCGAGCATCATTTCAAATCAAGTATAATTAATGAGATTCATGATAGCATTCTGTTCAGTGTAGAGCCAATTGAGGTTGATGATGTAATTGAACTTGCCACAAGTACAATGAAGTCGGTAAGATTCGATTGGCAGACGGTCTCCCTCGATGTATCGGTGGAAATTGGTGAAAATTGGTATGACATGAAGGAAGTGTAATATAAACGACGTCATATGCGGAATACTCTTTTTGTTGGTGTTCATTGCATTAGCCTATTACATTATCAAAGAGACCACCGTGCAAAAGAAGGAAACGTTTATGGGAATGATTCTTGACGACAAAAACCTCGGAATTCATTGCGAGGTTCATACTGAGTGGGGTCTTGATTTGTACACCGATCTTGGTCATGAAAGTTTACAAATAGATTGGTATCAAGTCCAGGAAGCAATAAATTTACTAACCAGTGCACTTGAGTACAAAAGGAAGAAAGATGAGTCTGTACCAAAAAGTACGACCTAAGAGCCTTACAGGAGTGATCGGAAACGATTCATTGAAGATGGCGCTAGGGCTTATGTTACGCGAGCCATCGGATAAACGTAACCACGCAGTTTTGTTTAAGGGGCCGTCGGGTTGTGGCAAAACGACGCTCGCCCTAATACTTGCGTCTGAATTCGGTTCCGACGATCAGAGTACGATGGTATACAACGCTGCGAATACCAGGGGTATCGATACGGTCAGAGAAGTTCAGACACAAGCAAACTTCGTAGGGTTCGGTGGTAAGGCAAAGACTTATATCTTCGACGAGTCCCATCAACTGACGCCACAAGCACAAGAAGCACTGCTCAAGGTGATTGAAGATAACCCACCGCATGCGTACTTCATATTCTGCACTACTGAACCCGAAAAGCTCATTAAAACAGTTCGTAATCGATGTGCCCAGTATGAGGTCGACCTGTTATCGCGGGATGAAATTATGCGACTTATCCGGTCGGTCCTAAAATCGGAGAAACTGACGTTTGATGATGACCTTATCGAGGCCATCTCCTACACGTGTGAAGGTTCACCACGTGCCGCTTTGGTCTCCCTTGAACAGGTGATGAACCTACCCATCGATCAGGCACTTGATATTCTGGTAAGCGGCACCCCACAGGATCCGAAGGTACTTGATCTGTGCAAGCTTCTGATGATGGCACCGCAGATCCGAGAGAAGAGATGGAAAGAGATCATTGCAGCGTACAAGGGGATCACTGAGGATAGTGAAATTGTGCGAAGGTCAATCATGACCTTCATCTTTAACAGAATAGACCAGTGCGACAAGATAGAAGACGCAAAGGATATGGCGAAATTATTGGATATGCTAAATACATCCACGTTCTATGGTGGTCGTGCTCAGATGGGTGCAATGATCGCGAAAGCGTGTCTATTGGAGTAACCAAATGCCATACATAACGCAAGAAGACAGAATGAAGTTCGAGTACGTACTCGATAAGTTTATAGCTACGATACTGACCAGTGGTACGCCGACGGTTGGTGAAATGAACTACTTGATCACGAGCCTAATACATCGATGGGTTGATCGGGTGGGGCTGTCGTATATCAACTGCAACGCTGCAATCGGTATAATGGAATGTGCAAAGATGGAACTTTATCGCAGAGTCATTGCACCATATGAAGATATAAAAATCGAAGAGAATGGACCAGTGTCAGTTCTGGACTACAAACCGAAGGTTCACCCAGTTTGAAGTGCCAATCGGTCCGATTCAATCCACTTTATTTCAATTAAGGGGTAAATAATGTCTGAGAGAACAGAGGCAATCAACAATGCTTATGATAAGAGTCAGAGTGGTCGTACGAGTTTCTTCTACGTCCAAACTCAGGTGCTTGAACGGTTGGGCATCACGGCTTTCAAGTCGCAGATGAACGACAACTTCATACGTATTATGCCACCTAAGGACCCCAAGATGTTTTGGGCCCGTGAGGTTTACATTCACTCGGAAATCGGTGCCAATCGAGCAACGTTCCTATGTATGAACAAGATGTTTGGCAAGCCTTGTCCGGTCTGCGAGTACGTTGAGCAGTTGAAGACCCAGAACTTGAACCCCGAAGCCATCAAGCCACTGTATGCCAGGAAGCGATTTCTAATGTTCGTATACGACGTGCGGGACGATTCAACCATTGCCAAGGGTTTGCGATGGTACGACGCACCCGGGAAGTTGGTCAGCGAGATCATTCTCAAGTCGAAGGATAAGAGAACAAAGGCTGTAGTGGACGTGTGCGATCCGGTAGAGGGTCGAGATATTGAATTCGTCCGCAAGGGTCAGGGTCTCAAGACCGACTATGCCGGTATCGACCTTAAGATTACCGCAGACGTTCCTGCTGACTGGTACGAGAACGTACCGACGTTCGATGAAGTGCTTATCATCCCCACGTATGAGCAGGTCCAACGTGAATTGACCGGTGGTGTTGCCGCCGAAAATCGGCCAGCGAATGAATCGCCAGTTGAGGAACAAGTAGAAACGGAAGTCGACGATCGTGAAGTTCCGGGCGACACCGAAGTCGTCCCCAGTCCGGTAACTAACCAAGCACCGACCCAAACCCCGGCACCTGCCCAAACCCCGACGCCATCTCCAAGATCGGGAACCGTACAGAATACTGGCGGTCCGACACCACGTGGCACTACGACAGCCCGTACACAGTGTGGGCAGCCGAACCAAACTGCCGCACCATCCGCTGCAACTGGCGATGTCCGGTCCAAGATCGAGGAAATCAAGCGTCGTCGGGCACAAGGACAGCCTTGATATTGATCAAACGAGAATACTAATAGTAGGAGTCACGATATGAAAAATAAGATTGTGAAAGATATCGTTGAATTCTCGTTGCAACATATGGACTGGGATTGTGTGGATTCCGATCCTAAAGTATGCCTGGCGTGCGTTGAGGATCTTCTAACTGAGAAGATTAACACCGTTATTTGTGACACTGGCATGCTGGCAGTTGTACAGTGCAACGATCGAAATAACAATGAGGAAATGGCAGGCAACGGAGAGATGGTCATTGGTGTCCTCCTAGTTGATACTAATGACCTTACCACCGACCGTCTTACCGTCAATGCAAGAATCGAAAGTGGTACTGTCAAGGTCTCATTCTCATTCGAGGTGGATTGGTGAACGAAGAAACCAAAAATCAACTGAATGACTTACGTAAGCGACTACCAATCGACCCGTTCGACTTGGAGACCGAGTGCGTCAATCAACCGGTGATGTACGCTGAAGTTGGCGAGCTGGCTACAGAAGCCAGGAGTACCGCTAAATTGGCAAAGGATAAACTCGAATATACGAAGGCTGACCTATCCTTCAAGATCCGTAAGGAGCCTGGCAAGTACGGCGTCGAGAAGATCACTGAGGCGAGCGTTGAGGCTGCTGTCACTCTCCAGCCGGAGTATCAAACTGTGTCCACGGCAGTAATCGAAGCCCAGCGGATCGCTGATTCATTTGGCATTCTGCAGGAGTCAGTTGGGCAGAGAAAGTCAATGATTAGGGATTTGGTCACACTGTTTGTGTTCAAGTACTACTCGACACAACACGAGATGGGTCAAGATAAACACCAGGTGGGTGAAGTCAGTGGGGAAGTAACCAAGGAAGAAATTTTGAAAAAGCGTGCGGAACTCGCCGAACATCGTGGTCGTTCCGATGAAGTGAAGGAGGAACAAGAATGAGTTCGGTCGTTTTAGACGATAACTCGGATTCAATCGAAGTAGAAGGTGATGGAATCAACGACATCAAGGAAGCGTCCGACGCGTCCGCCAGCATTATGAAGCTACCAGAGATTACCGATTGGTGTTCTACCGGTATTTTCACGCTCGACCTTGCAATTTCTAATAGACCAGACGGTGGCGTTCCAATGGGGCGGGTTATTCATGCCTTTGGCGGTGGAAGCACTGCCAAGACCGTGTTACTAACTACCATTCTTGGATATGCAATTCGTTCCGGCAAAGAGGCACACATGGCGGATGTTGAGCATACCCTCGATCCACACTTCGCTGCTTTATATGGTCTGGATTGCAACTCAGAACATCTTCATATACACTACCCAGAGACCCTTGAACAGATGTTCGATGAGACTCTCGCTGGTATTCTTTACAAAGGTACCAAGAAAAAGAAGGAAAAGGGTGAGGAGAAGGCCAAGATTCCGCTTGACATGACACCAAGACTGATTGGTATTGACTCGGTTACAGCCCTACCATCGGAGTCTGAACTCGATAAGGCCATGAATGAGGGTTCATACGATCTATCGCGGGCGAAGCAGATGAGTAAAGGTTTCCGCAAGTATCTGTTCCCGCTCGCAACTACTGGCACGACCTTATTTTGTATCGACCAGACCCGTGATGCAATCGGTGTCATGTTCGGCAGCAAAGAAGTTACCTCTGGCGGACGAGCCTTAGAATTCTATTCGTCCGTACAAATTCATCTGAAACACGACAGTAACATTATCAATACCAAGGGTGTATGTATAGGAATCTGGGTTAAGTTCAAAATCGTCAAGAATAAAGTAGCTTCACCATTTCGGGAGGGAAGGTTCAAAATCATATTCGACTACGGGATCGATGATATCGCGTCGAACCTATACTTCTTGATGTTCCACGAACAAGGTGATAAGAAGGCTAAGGAAAAGTCGGCAAAGATCGAATTGTTCGGTGAGGAACATACGCAAGCTG
>Ga0315273_10001095_pt1 | contig 30117 bp, 42 predicted proteins | sample YL17G02_0_MG_FD_205753 | JGI IMG/M metagenome (GOLD analysis project Ga0315273, IMG submission 205753) | Sediment microbial communities from Yellowstone Lake, YNP, Wyoming, USA - YL17G02_0 | ecosystem: Environmental > Aquatic > Freshwater > Lake > Sediment | place: USA: Wyoming | collected... | reverse complement strand
AACTCATACGTTTATTTTGAAATACTCCCGGTGAAACTTCTTGCCATTCATGCTCTTCCCCAGTTAAAGGTGTAATGTTTTCTTGCTTCAGCAAAGCATGTATAATAGGTATGCAATAACCAGCCGAACCGCCACTGTGCCCTTGCGCTGCGAAAACTTCTATTATTTCAATAATGTTTTTTTCGATAAGGTCTTGCATGTCATCGTGAGATGTATCAGACCCTCTTAAATATTTTAGTTCCTCTTTTGCATGATCTACCATTCCCATATCAATCTCCCTTAAAATGTAGTTTCTTCATATTTTTAGACTCATCTGATGAACTTGCGAGAACGTCAGGTATATCCAGTATTTTAGATATCTTTCCAATAAATTCATTTTCATTATAACTTCGACAAACAGAATCTGCGGCTACAAATCTATACATATCTTCAAATAACACCTTTGAATTTTTAATATGATCCAAGCATGTAATAACCAGAGTTTTTTTCTTTGCATGACAGATAACAGAATCTTTACTTATCCCATAATGAATCAAGTTGAGATCTAAAAGTGATCTTCTAAAAACACCTTGATGAGGATGGTTTCTATTTGTCTCATCTGGATTGATTTGTATATTATGAGATATGTTTTCATTTGTCATCGGACCATTTCCATGACGAGTTTGATATGCTCTCGTAACAAGGTAGAATTCAATATCCTCTGTTCCACACAATTCTATAATATTCTTGCTCCCCGTATTTCCTCGTGTAACATGCGGGAAGAATCCTATGTTTTGATCCAGAAGAAGCCCCTGTGATCCTTCGAATATATACGTAGAACATTTTATATTTGGTATTCCGTATGCTCTTTTAATGAAGTAGGCAGAATTCAACGTATCTGTAAGAAAAGAACATCCTTTTAAAAACAGTGTTAAATCAAAATCTTTTCTACCTTTGTAATATTTTCTAATGTTCTCAAGTTTTATTTTCAACACAGACGGGTAAAACAAATCGAGAAATGTTAAAGAATAAAAATCCTGTTCTCGCTGATACGTAGAACCAATGCCAACCCCGCAGGTTCCGTTCTCTTTAAACTGCTTATCTGTCCCACTATGAAAAGAATCATAAGGGGTTATTACCGGACAGCGTATATCAATGTAAAGAACAGGCGAAAGATCTTTCTTTAATAATATAGTGTATTCATTTAAAATAGCGATAGGATCAATAACACAATATTTAGAAATGTACGTTGGAGCTTTTCTAAATGTTCCTGATCCAAAACTAGCAAAGACATGCCGCATGCCATTATAGCACACGGTATGCCCTGCCTGAGGGCCGCCTGAGTAACGAATGACAAGCGAGTTAGGATTTTGTGAGCAAAGGTAATCGACTGTGAGTCCCTTTCCTTCGTCGCCATATAACAAGCCGATTACAGCCAACAGTTTCTTCTTTTTCATAGAATTATTTCTGTCGTATCCACTTTAATATCTATCTTAACATCAACTTTTTGTTCTGGTTTCACAGAAGAATTTTTTATTATAATGTCAGCAATGGTTGTTGCCAATTCATTATGATTCTCAACGACAATGAGATGATCGTGAAGAATTTGTTTCCATCCATCTACGGTTTCTTTCCGACTACCAGCACCAGTTTCTTTTATATGAAGATGGTATACATTATATTTTTCCATAGCTTTCTTAAGAAGTGCATCATGGGTATAATCTACATATTGACCATCTCCCATTATCTCTTTTATAGAATTCTTTGGTATCTTTTTAAGAACCGGTTCGTCACCAACGGTGAAAAGAAATCCTTTCTCACCTCTTTTTTCGAAACAATCTATAGCTGTATGGTATCCAGCCAGATACCATGCGAGGCTGTATGATTCCCCGTAATTTCCACCACCACCTCCTTCAAGATAAACATCCTTAAGCCATTTATCAAGAAGTGTATCACTTGATTCAAATTGAGCTACCTGTAGAGGTGATTGGTCACACTCATGATCCCCTATTCCCATAAAGAGAACCTGGGGATCTTTAATTCCTTTTTCAAGGATTTCTCCCATGAGAGTAGGAAGTCCTTTTGTAATGAGATGATGCGGGATAGTTCCCATTGATCCGGTGACATCCAGGGCAAGAATTATTGCCAGAGAATTGGGATGTTCCTCAGAATCTCTTGATTCCCTTACAACTATTCCATGAGGATTCATTGCGTTGTTAATAGATTTCTGAGTGAATATTTCTTCTTTTGCTTTAAACAGCCTACGACCAGTTTTTACATCCATAATCGTGTAGCTTGCTTCAACACTCGCCGTTGCGTTAGATACTGAATATGTTCCACCACCCATTGTGTTTCTTGTAGAATAAATATAATTATTTTTTAAGAATCAAAAATACTTTTCTACATTAACCTCCTTATTTTAAAATTTGAACTAATCCAATCCAATTTCTTATAATATTGTCTTTTTCCGTATTTATCATAATATCTAAAATTTCCAGTTTTTTCACCACAAAGTAATCCTATTTTACCTCTAACTCCAACTATTAATCCTTTTCTTAATCCAAAAACGGTTCCTTTTGAATATTTTTCTTTAATTCCTCCTTTTTTAAATTGAGTATCAAATAATTTTCTTCTTATAGGTCTATAGGTATCATCTACGCTTGAGAAGTACTCTGACGTTCTTGTAGTTCTTTTTGTGTTTTCTTAATATTCATTAAGATCTCTTATCAGTTCTTACGTTGCTATCCTCATAACAAACCATTTTTTATAAATGGAAACTGACTACTGGCCTCCGAATAAGTAAGCATATCTTTTCTTAGCGATTTCGAGAGTAATCTCGGCATTGCGTATTTTAACACCGAGTTCAACATCCTTGTCAGCGTATTCTTGAGATTTAAAATCACTTGCAAGAATAAGGCTTTGAGCATTCGTTGGTGAAAGATCGAGCATGTTCTCTTGCTCTCTCGCCATTTTCTTTATGCTCATTTCAAGATCCTCAATCTTTCTTTTATACACAAGTTGAGTATCTTCAGCAATAGTTGCAGCTCGATCATCTCTTATTTGCTTGTTGTTTCGTTTGAGGGAACTAACAAAAGCTCCTACTTCCTGTTCGTTTACTTTTTGTTCATCTGTCATATATATTCTCCTTTTTTATATTTTACTTCTACCATTCTCCCGAAGCCCCCCCACCTCCTGATTCTCCACCACCTCCTGAGAAATCATTAGAACTAGAAGGTATGTCTGATGAGATATCTGTACTATTATAATCTACAGAATCATCTATGAGAGTACTTTCTACTTCTGCAGTAATAGATTTAGTAAGAATCTCTTCATTACTCTCTTTTATCCTATCAGCAAATCCATGACATTGGCTACAAATCTCTCTTTCTTTATTACTTTCTTTGGTAAAAACATGCTTTCCATTTCTTCTACATTTATAAGTACTTTTCATAATAAGACCCTCATTATTTTAGGTAATATTGAACTATAATCCAGGTTCATCTGTTTTAGACCATTTTCTATCATCCCAGGCTTTATATGCTCGAGTAGCACTTTTACACCAATTTCCTTTTCGACAAGAGTTGACGCACACTAGTCTAAAATATAGAAATTTTTCAGTAGTATAGACTTCTGCTATAATATCTTTACTTTTGCATACCGGGCAAGGTTTGTTAGAGTCCCCCATTGGTTCTATCCTTTTATTATAATTCTTTATTTTTATTATCTTGTATAATCTCTTTTTCATTCATCTGCGTTAAAGATTTCAAAGTTTCAGCGAAAGTGTGAACTAGATTTCTAAGAGACAATATTATAAGAAACATACATATTAGAAATATGATTAAAATTATAAGTGTTAATGCATAAAGCCCTTTAATAATTAGAATAGTAAGAAGCAATCCTACTATGCAAGGACCAATAGAATTATCGATAAGAAATATCTTTGTTTGTGCATCCATTATTTTTCCTCAACCCTCCATCGCATTTTTATCAGTCATTTTAGTCTACTTTTTTTTCATTATTAATATATTACTTGCGGGGTGCGTAATTTTCTTCAGGTTCTCCATGGACATGAACCGAAGCCCTTTCGATCTTGGTACAAATTCTCCGTTCCACTTCAGCTGATATTGCATGTTCCTGTTCTACACTCAAGGTGGGTTCAACGTGGATGCATAGATCAATGAAGACATCCGCTCCCGAGTTACGCACCTTAACATCATGGAACCGTAAGACCCCCGGAACTCCCCGCACAATATTTTCAATGATTTCCACCAGTTCAACCGGGGCCTCATCGATGAGAATACCAACAGATCGCTTTCCAAATTTATATGAAACATATAAAATGGTAGAGGCTACCAGAAGTGCGGCAAGTGCATCAACAAAAAAGAATCCGAAACTAGCAAACACCAAACCGATCAGAACAGCAGATGAGCTCCATATGTCTGTTGAAAAATGAAGGGCATCCGCCTCGAGTACCTGGCTTTTATATTTTTTTGCGGCCTTCATAAGGACCCGAGAACGGGAAAAATCAATAATGATCGAGGTCGCAACCACGGCATAACTCCAATAATTTATCTCAATGCGGGTATTGCCGGTTACAAGCCTGTGAATCGACTCGTATATTATCCATGTACATATCAGAAGAAGAAGGAGGGTTTTCGAAAGGGCCGCAATATTCTCAATTTTTCCATGCCCATAGTGATGATTCTTGTCGGCTGGTTTGTCTGAGACTCTTACCGAAAAATAAGTTATCGCAGCAGCAATAAGATCAAGTCCTGCATGAAGGGCTTCGGAAAGAATACCGAGACTGCCGGTAGACAGTCCGACAATAATTTTTATGCTGGTAAGAAAGATAGCAGCAAAAACCGAAATAAGGGCCACCCTTGTTTTCTCTTTGATGGAACTAAGAGTATTATCCATAAAATTTTATTCCTATTTCTTATAAATTCTTTTCAAGTCTTCCTTACCTATGTTATTCACCACTATGACATAGTATTGGCGTAGTATCATGCTTATTCTTCTTAAGACTACTCCGCAAAATGACAGATTACTTTTATTAGGTTATCATGCAATTTTTGTGTGTAGTCACACTTCTCACAAGCGAGTATAACTACTCCATCAACTTCCTTTCCGATGAGTTCTTCACTACACGTTCCACACGTTAATGAGTGCATGCGAGGATTGCCTTGAAATTTTGCTATCTTTTCAATAAGTTTTTGATTAGTTATCACCATCAACACTTCTCCATACTAAATTAATATCTTCGTCTTCGATTGCTCTGGCTATTATTTCATTATTTTTTCTTAATATTATTCCAACATACATGTGGCTGTCTGGTACATATTCAATAGTATAATTATCTTTTGATTTAAGAGAGCGAAGTTCGATTATATGAAATTCATTTATACTCTTAAGTGCGTATTGTTTAACTTCTTCAATATTTTTAAACTTATGCACTTCTTTAAATACACCGTCATCATGTACAGCACAGTTAGGAAAATATTCTATCCAGGCTGTGAATTCTATATCATCTTTCATGTTAATCCTCTATGATAGCATCCCCAGGACAATTGGCTTGTTCTAAACAAGCTCTACAGTTGGCGCACCTGTTTTTATCTATTTCCATTCTACTATAGCTATTTCCAGTATTCTTTGGTCTAATAGCTTCATTAGGACAAATATCCTCACAAGAACCGCAAGACATACAATCGTTTGTTATTACCATACTTAATTAGTTCCTTTATATAGTATCCTCACTGAATTTTAAAAAGTTCTTTTGTTTGTTCATACATTTCTTTGTCCCGAAAGAACATAAAATAATTATCTATATCTATCCACCCTTGAAGCATTTGATAGGATAAATAAACCTCGGTGACTATTTTTCTTTCTATCTTGAATTTCCAATCGTAATCTTCTTCGGGAAACAAAACTTGTTTAAATAAAGACCCTTCTTTTAACCGGATACCCTTACCGTACTCTGCTTTCCGAAGTCTCTTTAAGAAGTCCTCCACAGAATCTTTGATATCCTTATGGCAAAGAACATATATTTGATGTTCTCTCGCTGGCTGATCTACCAACTTTTTCCTCTTATTAGGTCGAACCCATTCTTTATATTTTTTACCTTTGAAAGTCATCTCGAATGATATGTAATCTTTTCTATTATCTAATATTGCTGCGAATGCTTTTGGAACTTCACCAAACTCAAATTCTGCTGAACCCATATAATCAAATGTAAATATACTTTTTAAAAGATTCCAACCTTCTTTTGTAAACCCACCACGAACATATCCTCCACCAAAAGAGAATACTTCAGCTATCTTTGCCATACGATTTTCAGGATCTTTAAATGGTTTATTCAGTCTTTGAATAAGATATGGTTCTTTCCATTTCATAATTTATCCTTTATGATTTATAGGGGGAGCATTGATTTAAAGAAATAGGGCCACCTGCATTTCTTAATTTTCTTTCTTCTGATAGTTTAATCTTTTCTGATTTTATAAGTATAAGAAGATCTTCGTCTAAATACGACCAATCAAATGGCTTATTGTCTTTTAGTTTTTGACTTTGTATTCCGTAGACATTGCAGCCAGTTAGATATTGTGATCTTACTCTAATTATTCCCTTATACCCAGAGACTCTATCTTTAACTTCGTCTCCTAATTCAAACTTAAATTCTTTCATATATTTTACCCTATAGTATATTTTAAAAACTCACTGGGGACGGTAGGAAAATGGGATCATATCCTCTATTACACGCAGTGGTCACCGCTATGCGCAATAAGGAGACGACCTGATTGCCTTTCATGCTCCCGATATAACCGGCATGGGAACATTCTGCGAAATGCTACGATTTGAAGGTATCGCTTTAGCCTTATTAAGCACCTTCCTTGCACTATTACCTTGTTTTCAGCAAGACTCATTATCGCAATTGGTCGCAGTTCCATGTTGGTCGTCTCCTTATTGAACATACCGGAACCTAAACTACCTACTCTTTACTACCCCCGGCTGCGAAGAACTCACCTGTCGTTGTACTACGAGGGGTGAGTTCTTCGCAATTTCTATTGATTACTGTTTTGTGTAATTATCACACGCACATGGTTTAGTACAGCCACATTTTGAACAAGTGCTTGCATTTGAGTAACTATCGCATTTACAAGGTTTAGTGCATCCACATTTAATGCATATTGCCATATTATTCACCGGCTTTCAAAACATCTTGAACATTCAAAATATTTCCACCGCCACCAACCACCATAGGCATCTTTGACCCGCCTTTCTCCCATGCCTCTATCCAACGCATTTTAACTAGAAGAGGGGTAAGTGATTGCTGTTTTAATCGTATTGCTTCAGCTTCTGCTCGTGCAGATGCAACAGTTTTCTTCGCCTCTGCTTCTGCTTGCCGAAGTTCATTTTCAGATTGTTGAGCCTTTTGTGTTGCTTCTATCTTAGCATTGAGTGCAGTCGTAACTGCTTCAGGTAATCGAAATTTACCGATGAGATACACTCGTTCAATAAGAATACCTTCTTTTTCAAGCTCACCTTTAAGTGTTGTGTTTACTTCCTCAATCATTTTTGATTTTCCTTCACCATAGGCAGATTCAACATCATATTGAGATGCAACAAGGTTGAATGTATCCCGAACTCTATTTCGTAGAAATATGTCGGTAATTTCTTCAATACCCTTGCGATATTTTTGAAACACAACATCAACTTTTGTAGGGTCAACTGAATAGGTTATTCCGACATCAGCTCCAATCTCAAGACCTTCTTTAGTTTGAAAAGTTATACTTTCGTCTTGTGCTCTTCCTTCGTCGGTTGACTTGGTCCATACATAGTTTTGCTTGAATGTAGGAAACAAATACAATTCTTCATTCATTCCGATAAAGTGCCGACCAACACCAAGCTTTTCAGAATCAACACCTTTAGATCCACCAAGCAAATACACCTTAACGCCAACATAACCGGCAGGAACTTTCTTACAGCTAGAACAGCCGTAAATTCCTCCAATGGCAACGACAACAGCAATACTAATGAGTACCACCATTTGTTTCATGTTTTGATCCATCTTTTTCATCTCCTTTTTTATTCATATATAATAAGACCTCTCTTCGTACAAAGAGTACCATTCCAGCAATACCCAATAACATCAGAATTATTCCGGCAGAGGCCAGGAAATCATTATTTGCTGAGATAAGCAGTGGTATGCCGACACCGAAGTAGGCTGCTCCGACTACAGCAATACCAAGATATTTAAAAAGCTGAATTTCAAATTTCATATTATTCTCCTTTCATTGACTTTTCAATCTTCTCTTCTCATTGTTTCCTCTTATCTACTGGATAGCTTATCCATATAGTTTTTCCGCATTTTCTGCACGAGTATCCGCGACCGCCTTGACTATCTGTGTCAAAATTATACCAGGGTTCCCCACAGAGACATTTCCCCTTATTCCAGTTCATTCTATCAACTATGTAGCAAGCCACACTAAAAAATAGAAATACAAGTATCATTGCTCCAACTACATAGAGCATATTTTCATTCGAGAGGTTTAGGTGCATATACTTCCTTCGGTAATTTATCTAAATCTTTGATTGTTGGTTTTATTGTACAGCCTAGTGAGAATATTCTTACTTCTTTGATGGGTTTCTTTAATTGCTCATCAAAATCTTCTTTTGGATCGTAGGGGGGATCAATTATTTCAAAAGCAGGGGTCACATAAGAGTTTTTTAATATTTTATTCGTATCAGTGAATGTTATATCTGCAAAGAGTACTCCCTTTTCTAATGTGATATTGTTTGCTGTGCCTACTTGCACATCTTCATTGAAATTATGTGTTACCACTATTGTCTGATCTAATCCCTGCACTTTGCAGCCAGGTGCGTAGACATCTCCATTTTTATTAGGCTCCCCCGTAAATTTATGAACCATTTGATGTTTTACTTTCATAAACTGAGCCTCCATTTTGTTTGAGGAATTAACTTTCCACAAATTTCGCATGCAAGAAATCTTTTCTTAAAACATAAAAAGGCCACAGTGTGATAATATCCAGTATGATTACACAATATTGCTCCTGTTCCTGCTGGTGTCGTTACCACAGAGAATTCTTCTATATCTATATAGTCTCCAGGTAACATTCCTCCAAAGCAATACTCACACATCTTCATATTACAAGATACAGCATTATCAAAAGGACATGGATGTACTGTATCTATTCCGGGATATCTCATTATTTTTTTACCTCAGTATAGGCAATTGAATAATCAATTAATTCTAGTCTCAAACTTTCAAGTTGCTTTATCAGAGCTCTTTCCTCTGCAGCCAGAGATAATTCAACTTCTACACTAAAGTCGTTTACATGACATCTCCAAAGTCTTGTTATAGGACCTTGATTGTAATAATTTATAACATTACGCTGTCTGTGTATAATGTTCTCAAGATGAATTATTATTTGATTATAATAATGTGTTTCAGTCATTTTCTAGGATCTCCTGCAGGAATTGGCTCTATATAATTACCAAACATTTTTTCTCTTATTTCTCTTCTACTAAAGATTTCGGCTTCTACATGCATTTGTTTTAGTAATGCCTGTGTTATTCTATCTGGATTACAAGAATCGTGCATATGCGCAAAATCAAAATACATTCCTTCAGGATCTTCTCGATAATCCCATACACCTGTAATTTCTTCTTTATTAGTTCCTGGTATAAGCATTTTAAATGCTGAAACAATATGATATAGAAATCCTTCATACCATTTAAATATACTTATCTCTAAAGCAGTCCCAATTGGATGAAAGAATCTTCTATTCACCTCTTGAAGATATCCTTTTTCTCTGAATTCTGAAATAGGTATATACTTTATCATTACTTATCCTTCTTAGCTAAAAGTTTTTTAAGACTATCTGAAAGTTTGTGTGATAGTTTCTTTGCAACTTTTACTGCTTGTGGATACACACTATTCGCATATTTCTTTGAAAGAACAGATACCTTATCTTCCTCTTCCATGAGCTTTTTATAATTACCTGAATTTGTTTTTTTAAGTCTATCTTGTCGTTCCCTTGATTCTCTTACCATCCTCTGAATGTATTCTTCATCAATAGAATCAAAATGTTCAAGCTCATATTCAGGGTCATCTTTCTTTAGGGTTTGTACAAATTTGTCTAAAGTAAGATCGCAATATTCATCTACCCAATCTGCAATGAAATAAAGTTTGTCTGGTTCATAGTCCAAGGTTCCAAAGAGAATAGGGTCTTTCTCTTTTATTTTCTGTTTATTGGTTTTTACTTCAGCAACTGACTTTTTTTTATTATCGACATCAATCTTTTCTTTATAATCAAGATAGAGCACCATATAATCATCGAACATCTTGATCTTTTTAAACTTATCTAGACGTTTTTTAACATTAGTTGGTATAGGTCTGTCGTACTCTGCAAGCTTCTTAAATCTGATATCAACGTCTTTGACTTTATTTTTATACCGATCAACAGAATCTCGATTAATTATGTATTCAATACCACATACTGATAATTCCTGTTCACGAACGCAGATAGCAATCTTACGGGCAAATTCTTCATAAAGTGCTTTCTGACCCAAGTCTTCTGCTTGTCTTACCAGTACTTGAAGTTTGGCGAGTCGTTCATGCATTTCTTTCTGTTCAAGTTTGGTCATTTTAGATTTAACAAATTTAAAATATAATTGAGGATGGATAACTTTTTTATCTAGAACCCAATCCATTTTAATAGCTGTGCCAACATCGGTTCTATATTGATTATATTGACTAGAAGTATAATAAATATTTGTTGAAGTGGTTATATTTAGTGGAACTGTACTGTCGTAGGTAATCCAAGATGTAGAATCATATAATGGATTTATCCCAGTAAGTGTTCCTGTTGTTCCGGCAGTGCTTGTCCAAGCCATGTGTTACCTCACTTTCTTAATATGCATGATCTCGTACATATATAATTATTTTCTTCATTAAAGTCATCTATAGAATTTTCAATTGCATCTTCAATGCATTGTTTTAATCCTTCAGGAGCATGTACTGTGAATGCTTCTTCTTTGATATGCGAACTTCCCTTATAAAAATAATACATAAGTATTTGTACAACACACAGTTTTGACTTTTTGAGATTTTCTAATTCACTAGTAAGTTTTTTGTATTCTTTAATAGAAAGTGTTACTGTATCTGGTATGGGCATGTTAACCTTACTTTATATTCTCAAGAAAGAAGGATGCTAGAATTGTATTGAAATTCTTATCCTTATTTTTAAGCATGCACTCTAATAGCTCTTGAATTTCATTTTTTGTAGCGAGTCTAATAGCAGTGAGAGAGTTATTTGGTAAAGATTTCGCAGAAACTGGTGTATCCTCTGCAATAATACCCTGACCGTCTGATTTGGTTATCAGAATAGGTTCTCCAATAGGATATCCGTGATTATTAGGATTACTCAATGCAACGACAACAATTCCTAGATCGAAGGTAATTGCTAGGGTCTTTTCTTTTTTTGAAGGAGGAAACTTCTCACCAATGGCAATTTCAAATGCTTCTCTTAAAAAAGAATCATGCCCACCCCAACTATGCTCATCAATTATTTTAGCGAGTTGCTTTACTCTTTCTGAATATTTAGTGGTATCTATCTTTTTATTTTCTTTCTGGTAAAACCCATATTTATCTCCCCAAGCACGGGTTCTTTCATAGATACTAGATGTAAGAGTTTCGAGAACAGTACCTTTCTTTTTCTTGTCGAGCCTTTCGACATTTTTTTCTATTATACTTTTTTCTTTATTCGCTTTTGCCATTTTTATCTTTCCTTGCTTATTTATCTATATTTTGGTTTTTCAATAGATACGTTAAAATTTATTTTATAAATCTGCTTATGAACTTTATCTGATATCCTTGCAAAGGCAGCATCATTAAACATATCGGATAGATCAAGCTCAGATACATACTCTGTAAGATTTGTTTCTAAAATTAAGGAGGAAAGGTCTTATGCCCATATAAAGAGAAATTTGAATAGATAAATCTTCATCTTTTGTTAATTTTGACATGTTATATCTCCTTTTTTAGGAAAACATATAACTAATTTGTTATACTACGTCAATAATATTTTTAATAATTATTATTTTTTTATTTTCTTCCAGATATTTTTATTTTTATGCCCATACTTATTATAAAACCAACAAACAAACCCAAGACGAATGCAACTAGTATCACCTCCATACGAACCTCCAAATAAGAATTTGTTAAGTATTAAAAAATATTAATTATATTTGCTATTTCCTTGTTTATTACTTAACAGGTCATTTTCTTTATTTTCAAGGAAATACAAAGATCTAAACATATTTAAAAGAGTCTCTTGCATATCAATATCATTTTGTTTGAATACATTTGATGTAAATTTTACAAGTTCAGACTTGTCACATATATTTGAAAATCCTATGATTGTTAACAATATGGTAAAGATCGTCAACGATGTTTGCTTATTTTCACCAACTGAAGACCTTATTATAAAAAATAATTTAAATAGTATTAAATGTACCTCTCTGTTACTAATATTAATTAATTCTTTATCTAATCTTTCTTCGATTTCTTTATTTAAATTTGCAGTAAATCGATTTTCAAGAGAAGAGAAACATATAAGAAGCACAGTTTCAAAAGGTTTACTTAATGGTATCTCCTGTATTAACTTTCCTATATCTCCAAAAGTTTTTGTTGAGGTTTCTGATTCTGCCAGTATCTTAAATATACTCTCAAAATCTTTTTTTGGAATATTAAGTTTCTTTATAACATCTTCAAACTCTTCAAAAAAATTAGATATACTTTTATCTTCCAATTAATCCCTCGCAGCTTTAAATCCATCAGGTATTGTTATATTAATATTAGATAATACTCTTTTTGCGTCACTACCACAATCACACTTAGTGTACTCTGGAAAATTTACTATTCCGTACGGTTTTTTATACTCTATTATTTTTTTACATTCTATACATTTATAATCTGACAGCATAAAAACTCCTTTTTATAACATTATTCTATTCTAAGCAATCCTCTATATTCTTTCTCATTGGTGATCATGTCTCTCTTGTGATCTTCTGCTTGCTGCTGAATACTTTCAAATGCTGCATAAACAGTAGCACTCGTTTCCATAAGCTTTTTAACTTGATATCCTATCTCTGCAGATATTCTTAAATTTGTCTTCATTCCTCGCATAGATGCCAAATATACTCTTTCCGCATCTTTTACATATTTATTTTTATCATTGATAATGTTTTCAAGATGTCGTATTTCAGCATTCTTTTCTTCCATTTCTAGAAAGTGTTCTTCTTTTAATCTACTTCTATCTTCTTGAAATTTTATATTAATTTCTTCTGATGTTCTTCTTCTTTCATTCTCTTTTATTCTAACAAGATAGCTTTCCATATTAGAAGTATGAACATATCCTCTCTTTTCCAAGAATTTAACAAAAACATCTTTACTTGGTTTCTTCATATCTAAGCTCCTGTTAATAAGTCTGATTTACTCATATTAATATTATGCTGATACTCTGAACTTATTTGCTCAAAGCAGGTAGTATCTGGATTGAATAGAAAATTTACAAGAGTATTATTTTCCCCCATCCGTTGTTTCAAAACAATTATTTCAGCTATATTTTTATTCATGTCCTCTTGTATTGCCTGGGCATTGTGTTCTTCCTCTTCTCCAAAAAGATTATTTTGATTGGCTATATTTTCTAACATCTTTGTTTTAAGGGCTAACTCTGGAGAATAGTACGGTCTATGAACTCCTAGAACTATATCAGATACTTCTGTAAGAGCACCTGCGTTTTTTAAATCATTCATATTAGGTCTATTAAATCTTCTATTGGCAACATCTCTTCGTATTTGAGCCACAAGGATCATATGAATTCCAAGTTCTTTGACCATAGGTTGTATTATATTAACAGTCTTTTCATAATCCCTGGCAAAGTTATCACTGCTTTGAAGTTCTTTTATTTTACCAAATAAATCTATAACGACAACCATATACCCAGTTTTAAGATGATCCTGTAAAAGCATTATTTGCTCTCGTATAGATTTTATACTTTGATTTGGTTTATCATTGAGATAAATAAATCTATCTCTTCTTAATCTTTCTAGTTCTGTATCATAAAATTGTCTTTCTTCTGTAGATAAGAGATCAGGATCGGATACTATCTTGCTTACAGGTATACCACTTTTGAAAGCGACCAATTTATGAATAAGAGGCATTGAGTTCATCTCTAAAGCAAACTGAGCTGTTACTACTCTTTTATTGGATAGATTCTTCATGGAAGACAAAACGAATGAAGAATTGTGTGTAACTGTAAAATCTTTGAGAATATACAGACCATCTCCCTCTAATTCAAAACCATAATAATCATATTTACCATCATGGGAAATTTCTATTTTCGTTTGAGTTGGTAAATGTTTTTTATTATGTTTATAAGCTATTTTTCTTTTTATTTTAAGAGGGATCTGGTAATTATTTCCACATATTCTTATTCTCCAGTACATTCCTTTGAAGTCTATGGATTTTATTCTTTTTTCTTCTAAAGTGGCTGTGCAATAAAATCCCAGGCTTCTAGATAAGAATAATATATCGTCTTTTAATTGTTGATATTTCGTAGATATTTCATGTATTCCTGAAGTCATGTACCCATCGGTATCTAGAAGTCCTGCTAATAGATTTAACCTAATTTCTTTAGAATTATATAGATATTCCTTTGGTACGTGCTTATTTTCTATAAGATTGTAATTTCTCAATGAATTTAAAATGTAATTTTCTTCAGAACTTCCTCTTCCATTACTAATCCTGCAGTTAGGACAATTTGGCCTATCTTTAGTAGTATCTTCGTGATATAACATATTTAATTTATTAGCATATTCTTTTAAATATGTTCTTATTTCTATATCTGGATTTGAAATAGTTACTCCCGAAGAATAACCGTCACCAAGCCAAACCCCTAAGAAGTAGGGATCTAAAAGAATTTTCTTTTCCTCAAATTCTAGAGTAGCCTTATATCCTCGATATTTATTAAAAAAGTTATCTGATTTTTCTAATGCGTCTTTAACAGATACATTAACTATTTCTCCATTTTCTTTCCAGCCTATAGAGACTCGACAACTTCTTTCAGCTCCTATTCGTGTTCGAATAGAGCATCCAGCTTTTTGAAGAGAGAGTATATGATCTTTATTTACAAAATAGTCATCTCCTCGTTTTTGATGAATTTTGTACATATCTCCAAAACCTTTCGTAGTTGATAGAACTTTTCTAGATTTTGAATCAGGCCCCATCAATAAATCATCTACAACAATATCTTCGACTTTCTTAAAGGAACAATCATACATCATTATTTCTGTTCCTTTCTTCTGACATTTACCCATAGAGCTAAGTCCCGCAACAGTTGTTATTTGCTTTGGAGCAAATCCTTCTGTTAGCAGCGCATCTAATTGAGAAAATCCTGTAGTATACTTTTCTCTTGTTAATTTTTTCTCTTCAATGTAAGCCGGGATTAATTCTTCCATTCCTTTAAATTCAAGCCGTGAAGAAGAATATCCTTGTTCTACCATAGATTGAAAATACTTTAAACGATCTTCTATATCTGAAAGCGTTGATGAAGAGTTTATACAAACTGAGTATAAGGATGAAGATTTTTCAAGTATGTTTGATTTAATACTGTCAGTTACTAGTTTTTCTAGGTGGGCTTTAAAATTTTCATGAGGTATCTTAGGATAGTTAGATACAAGTGAAGATAAAAATTCAAATGTAACAAAAAATCGTATTGGACATGATTTTGATTTTAGGAGTATTGATTCATAATTTACATCTATATTATCATTACCACATTCAAGAACTGCCCAGGAGACGGTCTGATATTCTTTCTGTCTAAATACTTTCCAATTACCTTGACGTAAGAAATAATTTCTATTTTCAGAATCTTGTATAACATTTGAAATAATAGTAGCTTCATTATCCATATCTATTGGATAATCAAAGAGAACGGTATTACTCATGTAAGATCCTCTGTTTAATCTATAGGCAGACGCAATTCTCTATCAAAGTATCCATCAATGTATTTCTCTATGAGAAAGGCACAGACTTCACTTTCGGAAATATCGTAGAATTGACATTTGTTTTTAAACTTGTCGTAAGAATTCCTTGTAAGACGAATCTGTAGTGCTTTTATTCTTTCATCCATTGTTCGATAATATTTATTCCTGTACTAGTTATATCGAGGCCACAGAAAGGATTAGTCCTAAAGAATTTTCTTAATTCTTCCTTTTTAGAGCTTATTTTTTGATATACTGCATGATAACTAATATGAAGTCTTTCAGCGATATCTGAAATAGTGTCTGACCCTAGAAAGTAGTTCAAGCAGATTTCTTCGTTCGTTCTGCTTTTCGATTTTTCTAGAGATGATACATTCATAAATGTTATATACTCGTTATGTATAATAAAACTCATTAAAAAGTTTTCAACAGCTTCATTAGAATTCAACATTGTGTCGTAGATAAGATTGGTATTTGTAGTAAAAGGAGACATCTTTGAGTTGTAGATCATTTCCTTATTAGCCCACTTTACCATATACCGTGGAAGCATTTTTTGGATATAATAAGAAAACTCTGATTTTTCATTATTATACTTATCAACAAGAAATATAAAATTATAGCAAACTTCTTGTTTGACATCAAAAAACTCGACAGTTCCACTGAGTTTCTTATATAAGTTAAACGAGACCGAGGAAATAAAGGGAGTGTACAAATCTATAAGAAATTGCATTGCTGTTTGAGATTCTCGATGAGTCTTGTCTTGAGCAACAAACACTGCTTTATCTATTATTTTATAAAGTTCATGTGTTTCTTCATAGTTTCTTTTCTTATAGTTTTTGCTTAGCGAAAGTCCTTTTGTAAATATTTCTTGATACATCTTTTAGGTATATCCTTCCTAAAAGAGCCGTTATACAACGGATTCGATTCCCCCGTCTTCATCGTATTCTTTAATAAGTTCTTTATAAAATCTAATTCTTTTAGCCGTAAGTATCTTTAACAAATACACCGGCAATCCATTACTATCTGGGTAGTGTGCAAGATTATCACATATATCAAATACAATTGGAAGAGGTTTACCCTCAACAAATCGTCGTATCCTGCCCAATCGTTGTTTTATCTGTGGTAAATTGGATGATGGACACGTTAAGAACAATGCTGATAATCTTGGGAGATCTAACGCTTCACTTGCGATCTTTGTATTACCTACGATACACTGAATGCTTGTGTCTTGGCGTATCTCTTCCCATCGGGTAGATTTCCGAGTCTCTCCTATCAGGAGGACTGTTTTATACCCAAGAGAAACAAGATGCTCATTTATTTTTTTGTTATGATCGATTCTGTCACTTAATACTAAGGGATAGTATCCGGCTTCAATGGTTCTTGTGACTTCGGATACTATTAGGTTATTCCTATCCCTATCTTCTGTTAATTGACTAATACATCTAGTTATATCTAAAGTTTGTTCTCTTTTCTGTCCAGTCCACCGCATTGTGGTGGGTATTTCAAAATGTATATTAGTATTTATAATCCTATAGTCAAAACTAGTTATACGATGTTTAGCATCTTTTGCCTCAATGTCAATTAATTTTTCCCCCAGGGTATCATAAATTAATATATGCTTTCCATCTCTCCTTTCTACTGTTCCTGTAACTCCTACACGATATTTGGCAGGTAAATTATTGATAACAAGATGAAACATTGGAGCACTACATCTATGCGTCTCGTCAATCACAACCATCCCAAATTTATTAAAATATTCTGGATTTTCTTGAAACATAATATATACTGTATTTATAATACCTAATACAATATCACCGTCTTTTTTCTTTTCTCCATTTAATTCTCCCAAGGAGTATGTGCCAAAAAGCCTTTTTTCTATTTCCCCGGTCCACTGCTTACTTAATCGATGTTCATGTACCATTATAAGAGTAGGTTGCTTTACTTTGCTAATAAGATCAAGTATCGCTATACTCTTTCCACTGTTATGAACTACCATTCCGTTTGCCACAAAGTTATGATGTGGTTCTTTACATACTATATCGTAAGTATCTTCTATTCCACAAAAAGATATCTTTTTTACTTTTGAGTAATGTGGTATTCCTTGATTAAAATTAAATTTATTTTCTATAGAATGTAATAAACAATGATCCTTTTCTAAAAGACATTCTAAATTAGATATATCATTATTAAATGGATTCCTATCCTTATGATGTATATGATATTTAAAAGGATCTATAAATTTTAATAATTTACTCCCCTTTTTATCGTTTTTTATTGTATTTATAAAATCATTAAAATCTAATTTATTAATATAAGCTTCATATAGTAGTCTGTGAACTTCTGCTCTTTTTGTTATAGAACCTTTTTTTTCTATTTTAATTCTAGCATACTTATGATATTTTAATCCTGATATTTCTTTAGCTTTTGTTTTTTTTCTAAGAGAAGGTACTTCTTTTTTAGAACTATGAAGCTTATCACACATTATTTCAGATTTACCTATTTTTAATTTTTTTAATTCTATCCATCCTGTTTTTGTCATAATTTTATGATCTTTTGTTGCCTTTATAAACAGACCATTATCTAGTTCTAATCTATAAACATTCTTTTTCCCGCTATAAACTATATCTTCAATTTCATACAATTGAATAGTATTTCCATTATAGCTTCTTATATAAGTAGGAAAATTTAAATCCCAATTATGATAAGCATTTCCCAATTGATTAAAATGTTTATATGCTGTCTTTATTTTTAAAGATTTTCCAATTCCAGTTCTATGGAGTCTTATTTCAGTGTCTCCTGTGATACAGCCTGGGGCTGCTTCTATAAGCCCACCTTCGTTTTTATAAAGAACATTTACTATTTTGTTTTGATTGCTATCTAAAACAGTGTCTACCAAAGAACAATCTATAGAGTTGTGAGAAATTCTTCTATCTATAATAGTAGGAGAAATTCCTAATCTTTCACACAATAATAGCACCCGCTTTAATCCCCCTCTTGGGAGTATAAGCATTTGATTTCCCATCATATTTTCTATTCTATAATGATAAATAAATTCTGGTGTGTTTTTTACAGAAAACTTCTGACGCTTCTTTTCAGCATATTCAGGATTTTTGTAAGTAAACTCCTTACAAAAATCTCCTACGTTATTTCCTAATTCGTTCGTATTTATGTATATCTTGTCTTTTACTATCATGAGTATCCATTGATTTCGGATCTTTTAGAAAATCCCTAAAGTATACTAAAGCTTTTACAAGAACAGTGCTGAATGGAAGGGCCTCTCCATATTTTTTATACCACAGTTGTCGTATCTCTTCTTTAGTCTTTTTAAAGGTATTCTCTTCGTTTTCTGGAATATATATTTGTGTTCTTCCCATCTATATCTAAAAATCCTCATCTAATGAAATATCATCAACATCCGAGAAATCAAAACTATCCTCTTTTTCTTTTTTCATATGGTGTCTTACAGAATCTCTTTTCAAATTATTTATTTTTGATTTTAGTACCCTTGGAAGTTTTAATCCACTATTAACCATAGTAACTCGTATTGCGTTATTTAGTAGGGGATCTACGAACATACCTAGTCGAGAGATTGCGCTACCGCAAGTCTGCTTTGTAATGTCAAAAACTTTAGATGAGAACTTTGTAAATACTCCAGTTGTAGGTAGATCAATGCTCACCAAGTATGCAAGAGTATCTTTATAATTAAATCCTTCTATGAAACAGGAATTAAAAAGTTTTGCTTTAAGATCTTCTTCAGAAAGAGAATCAACTTCTTTAGCGGTGAAGTACATATCTCTAATATCAGTTAAACCATTTCCGTATTGAATTATACGAAGTATCTCAGCTTTATCTATAGAACCTATACCTGTCTGGCTTATTTTTCCTTCCCTCAAAAGACCAAGAACAGATACAAGACGTATTACAATATATTCGTTTATTTTCTTCCACCAATCTTCACTAAGTCCTACTTTATTTATAAGGTATTCATTATCTGCAAGAACAAACATATGAGCTCCACACTCTTTTAATTGCTTGAGTGTTTTCATTGCATTATCCATTGCAAGCATACCAAGCATTTTTGGTGGAAGCGTTACAAGTACTCCAACTTTATGTCCTGACTCTCTAGCTATTTCAACAGCAGGTATTATAGAAGATCCACCAGTTCCTCCTCCTAACCCTGCAAGAAATATTTGCATTTTCCCTTCTTCCATTTTAGAAAGAAGAAACTTTTTAAATTCAATCATATGATCATTAAGTATCTCTCTTCCTTTTAAGGGGGATCCTCCAGATCCTGTTCCTGATACTAAAAGAAGATCTTTTTCATTTATTCCAGAACCACGAACATCTACAACATCACTATTATAATAGGTAGTTCTATACCCGAGTTTTTGAAATTCTAAGGCTATTCTACTTCCACACATTCCTAATCCAGTTAGCTGGACACTATCTTTCAATAAATCGTCAATTTTCATTCGTAGTCCCCTTTAATTCATATGACTTTTTTATTATTTTATATTATTTTATATTAGTATTTAAAGATAAAAGATAACATGTTGTTATTTTATAGCAAACGTCTTCAAATGTACAAGATATGCAATTCTTTATATGCTCCACATAATTGTTAACCATTTCTTTTTTTATATGATCAATACTATTAAAACCTTGAAGATCTATAGCAAATTTTTTACTTCCTTTGTATTCTTCAAGATCAGTTAAATCTTCTAAATTAAAATCTTCTACTTTCTCATCTTCTGGAATATCATATCTCATTTTAAATAAAGTATCGACATCCATTTTTACAAAAATCTTTAGTAGAGGAGGACTCATATTTCCGAAACAAGGTGGAATATTTTCTTTTTTAAGTCTTGCTTCCAAAAGGGATTCTAAAGAGTCACCTATCCCATTGACATTTATGTCAGTAGTCATTTTTTACCCAATTGATCTTCATAATGACGGTCAATAATTCTTCTAATCAATTCAGATTTTGTTACGTTTGTTTTTTGAGATTCTTTATCAAGAGTAGTATGTTGCCTTTCGGTTAAATATACCTGTGTCCTTCTGTATATTTTCTTTCTCTCCATACCTTTCTCCTGTCATACATTTACTGTACATCATGTATAGTAATAAGACATAATCAAGTCAAGAAAAAATTAATAATTATACTATTTTTTTATACACGTAACGAGTTCTTATATTTTTGCTAAAGAATTTACCGATAGAAGGTGATTGCATAAGTTCTTGATAGATTTCCTCTGGAATGCTTTGAAATTCATAAATAGAACCACTATTAAAAGCTATCAAAAGGATATTGTTATCAGGATCGTAACCTATCTTAGATATCGTTGATGATTTGACCGGAATTAGTTCCATACTTTTTCTCCAAAAAATATTGATTTATAGATACTTCTTTATAAGTAGACTCTACCAATTCTTCAATAGTGCAATCTGCAGCATCTTTTCTATGCTTTGGAAGAAAGCAGATACTTACTTTTGTTGCATGTATTAACTGATGAGCAGATTGTATTAGCTTTTCCCCCATTAAATCATTGTCTGGAACAATAACAACTTCTTTATACAGTCGTAATAGCTTTATTTGGTCTGGGAGAAGTCTATTGGAAAGAGCAGCAACGCATTGATTTCTTGTTCTCATGAAAAATATAGAATCAAATATTCCTTCTGTAATATATATCTTCTTTGTAGTATCTGAAAATTTATCTATACCAAATAAGAGATCATTTCTTCCATAAGATCCGTACTCTTTACCACTACCAAAAGTGCTTCTCATAAAATAATTTCTTAATATTCCTTTTTGATAGATTGGTATAAGTATCCATCCAAAATATCTTTTGAATTCTATATTAAAGGCATCATTAATAGAACCCATTTTCCATTCTACAATTTCTTTAGGGGTTATGCCTCGTTCTGAAAGATATGGGTGAGTTTCTAATAAACGATGTCCTGGTATAACAATTTCTTTGTTTTCAGATTCAATTAAAGAAACAGACCTCGAGTTTATAAAATTCTCAAGGAACTTTCTAACTTCCTCATCAGAGTTTCCACCTGTAAGGAATTTTTTAAGATAATTCTTGGATTCCTCAAAATTTAATCCTTTGCTATTAAGTAGTGTAAATAAGTTACCCTTAAAATGACAATTGTGTACTGCAATCCCATTAACAGTATATGAATGATCCCTTTCTACAGTTAGATCAAATACTCTTCTATTTTTACAAGGGAATATCTTTTTATCAACGATTCTATATAGAATTTTATCTTCAAGTATGATACTATCTAATTTTTTAGATTCTTTAATCCACCAAGATACAATAAAACTTTTTTTATGGTTTACTCCATTTTTATCTATATGCTCTGAATGTATCCTCAAAGATGGCGAAAATCCAAGATTGCATAAAATAATTTTTAGTTGATAAGCTAATGTTTTAGATACAGTTGCAGCCGTTTTTAATCCATTCCTTGAAATATACCCATCTCCCAAGTAATAGCCCTCTATCAAAGATTCTAATATTTCTTTTGGATAAGATAAAAATTCAAACGGAACTTTTTTATTAATAGAGGTATGTCCGCAAATATCATCCAACCATCTTCCAATTATAACATTAGGAATTAACACCGATAAACTATGTTTACTATTTTTATGTAAATACTCTTTACATTCAATATCGAACAAACTTTTCGATATTTCATATATTTTTCTAACAAGATGCTTTTTAGTGGTATTATTTATATTAAATAAAGCTCCTCTATTAAGAGATCCTTCTGCAATATATAATCCTATAAGCCATGCTACGTCCTTTGTAACTTTTATATTATTTTTAAAAATTTTAGGAATCTTTCCAAAAGTTTTTTTGTATTTATCTACATCTATACTTATAACAGGATCTTTTACAAATTCTTTTATTTTAGGGATATATACCCAATCATCTATATTTATATCCTTCGCCTCAGATTCTTTAAAATCTGAAGTTATTAACACTCTTTCTCCTTTTTTTCTTTTATCTATCCCTTTTTTAAATCTTCCATAAAAAACATCTTCATTCTTATATATAAAAAATTTATGATCTTCGGTACAAACTATTGGAGATCCTTCTTTGGAAATTGAAAATTCTACCATATTTCCAGAATATTCTTTTTCTAAAATTCCTAAAACCTTATTAAAATTACCATTATGAGTTAAAACAGAATCTCCAATTTTAACTGATTCTATAGCTACTATAGAATCTCTTAACACTACAGGAGTACTAGGATCAAAACATCCAAAACAATGTATTGCACCCGTTTCTTTATGAACATGCATAGACGGGTTTCTTTCAACGTGATTAGGATTAAGACATTTTATTTTTACATTATCAGAACCTGCTGCTTTATATTCAATACCTAAATCTTTTAAGACATCAAGTACCTTTATTTGTATTAAGGTATTACGAAGCATATCTGGCTATCCAACCTTTACTTATTAAAAAGTCCAATTGTTCCTTTTCCCGAACTTTATCTAAATCATTAGTAATAAGCCAAGTCTCTATTTTAGCCATTCTACTAGGTGTTACATAATATGGATATTCATCTCTAATAAGGACTCGTTCACTGTCATGAACATCAAATATTATATCCGCACATTTAAAACTACAAACGTACATAATTATTTCTTTAGCTCCCCTGATGCTAAAGGGCTTGAAAAACTTCCTCGTATTTCAAGTTGTTTATAACTTCTCGAAAGAACAATTCTTGATTGAAGATAATCTTTATCTATTTTTTCTATTGGTGTATTAGAAGTGCATATAAAAATCTTTCCATTATTAACTGCGTTATTTAACCAATTATAAAGATTTATCTTTGTATAATCTCCTTTGGCAATACATCGAGTTGTGTCAAACATATCGTCTATAACATATATTTTATGAGTATCAAACTCTTGAAATGATATTTTTTCCTTACTAAAATCTGTGAAGGCGTTAAGAAGATCTTGCATAGAAATAAATCTAACAGAAAGTCCTTCTTTAATAAAAGCAGTTCCTAATATAACTGCAAGAGTAGTATGGCATGAGTTTTCTTCAGATCCCCATATCCAAACTACCTGAATTTTATCATCAAATATTGAATGAGGATTACTTATATACTTTTTTATAGTATCTATATTTAAGTCGTTATGCAACTTAATAGGGGGCTTAAGAAATTTTTCTGAAAGATTTATGTATTGGTCAAGAGTATATCCCCAGAATATTCTTGGAATATATGCTCCTATAAGTTTAGTCTCAAGATTTATTCTAGCTTCTTTTTCCTTTCTGCAATCGCAAGGGTATGCTACTGTTTCTCCGTTCTCTTCAATTGAGATAAATGTAGTATTGTGACATTTAGGGCAATTCATTTGTAGACCTTCCTATTCACATAAATAATTTTTCATACAATCTACAAAATCTTCCCAGCGCATAAGTACATATTCCTTACCTGATTCTGTAAATTTTATGAGAGCCATCTCGACCTTTTTAGATCGAATATAAATATTTAAAAGCTCCTCATATGTAAATAATATACTTTTACCCTTTGAGTTGAAGTGGAACGGAGGGTTTATTTCCATAGTAAAATCTTGTTTTCTAACTAGAGCAAAATTCTTTCCTCTAGATTCAAATCCAAACCTAAGAATAGGTATTTTATTAACTTGTTTAGATTCTTTCTCAACTTTAAGAAGTACTCCCAATTTTATGGAATAATTATCCTTATGTGTAAATTTATCCTCTACTAAAAAAGTATCATTAGATAAATCTGATTTTTTATTCCATAACGCACCCGAAGCAACATGTGCTCTTCCCTTTATATTCTCGGCTGCTTTCTTTTCTCTTTTCTGAGAGATCTTTTTATTTGTTATCACAATTCTACCAAAAGATAATTATTAGGATTAATTTTAACATTAAATAAAAATTCTATATTATAAGAACTAGGCAAGGACGGCTCAAGCGTTATAAAATCTAAAGGGATTTCACAATCTCTATAATACAAAGATCCTAACCTTACTTTTGAAAATAATGCCATATGATTTGGAAATTTTGGGAATACCTTAAAAGCAATTCCACAATAAGAAGTTGTATAATAATCGTTTTTACTATTAACAGCATCAACATAACGTTTAGTAACGAATTGAGTGGGCATTATGTGTTCTATATTTAGACGATCTATACTATTACAAATTTTAGAATGCTGCTGTGAAGATAAAACTATAGTATCATATTGAAAAGTACTCGAATCTACAATATCTATTACATCAAAGAAAGAAAAATCACTATCTAGTTTTTCCTCAAATATTTTCAATGTTATTTCTTGATCAATATCTCGATCCATCGAATTTTTAAAAATAATTTCTATCAAAGCACTGTCTAGTTTTGGTATAAGAGCCTCTTGAAATTTCAAAAATTCTTTATAATACAATGGAATACTTACACTATAATTATAAAACATTTCATTATTTGATTTTATGAAATCAAAAAAATCAGATGAAAATGAATCTTCTTCAAATTTCATTATTTGATTTTTATATCCTTATAAAGTTCTCCTACAAATTGGGGATTTCCTTTAAAGAACTCTACCAGTTTAGTCATTCCTTGAAATGTTTCTCCTTTAGTTTTATAGTAAGGACCTGCTCTTTCTATGAGATTCTTTGAAACTCCAAGAGAGACTATCTCAGCAATGTGATCTATTCCTATAGGGAAAGAGGCTCCTTGCCTGAAATAATAATCATAAGTGAACATATCACCAGGAGCATTGAGTTTGTTTTTATCAGCACGAATTCTTATTTTCTGACCATAGAAATTGTCTTGAAACTTAGCTTCAGTCCCATCTTCTTTTAACCAACATTCCCTTTTCACTTCAATAATTGAAGCACTATGATGCCCTACAGCATTTCCACCACTAAAGGAATCGGGTCCTGCATGAAATGCACTAAGGTTGGCTCTTACTTGCGAAAGTATAAACAATGTTGGCTTATATGCCTCCAACTCATCTTCCATATCAGTAGGAGCAAAAGAAGATACAACATACCTCATAAGTTTTCCGTTAGCTTTCGCTTCACTGCCCATATCAGCTTGACCTGCTTCTCTTTCTCGTATATAGCGAGGAACAGCTCCTTGGAGAGAATCCCAAACAACAATATCAACACCTCGTTCTTTTATAATAGGTCTTAAAAGTTCTACACCTTCCTCAGTATCTTCTGGTTGAGCTACTATAAGTCTCGACGGAATGACTCCACAGGCTATTAAATAATCCTGTGTTGCCATTTGTATTACTTCTTGTTCTTCTATAATAAGTTTCTTAATCCACTTCTCTTTTTCTTTTACCATCTTTTTTTCATCATCAGAAAGCGTAACTTTCTCTTTAAGATCTTCTATTTCTGCAATAATGGTATTATAATCAAGTTCATCAACATCTCTTTCTCCGGAATCAGTAGTTTGAGTTATTCTCTTAACTTTTATTATTCGAGGATCTTCCATTTGCAAATTATCTTCGTAATCTACAAATAATACTTTTTTAGGATCGGGTATTTTACATTCACATACAGGAATAAGAAGCATATATTTTAATATAGCGGTCCATCGATCTTCTATAGAAGCTTCATAAAACTCAGGAAGAACACCTCGGCACACTCTACAACATCTTTGAGCAAACGCAGTTGTTTGATTGATCAAAGCGTTCTTTCCTGCCGAGCGACCCCCAAAAATCATTATTATTCTTTTGTATGCAAATCCTCCTCCGGTGAGTTCATCTACAGAAAAGGATCCGGAAAAATATCTTTTAAGATATACCGACTTGGCTTTATCCAAAGTCGTTATCTTATTTGTTTTATACTTTTTATTTATCTCTAAAATACTGGCTGGTAATTCAAACATAAAATCCTCCCTTATTTTGTCCATACATCTTGAATATCCACATCTACTTTAAGTGGCATCGTTACTTTTGGAATATCTTTAGTCATACAATTTACAAATACAGGAACTAATTCTTCAGTATATTTCTCAGGGCATTCTGCTATAATACTATCATGGATGGTTGCTACAAGCATTGATCGATATTGAGGATTGTTTTCTAACCATTCTTGACATCTTGAAACGCCTATAGCAGTAATATCATTGGCAGAGCTTTGAATCCTTGTGTTTGTGCTCTGACGAAGAGCTTTTCCTTTTTCTATATCATTGCTGCTACGCGCTTTTGAAAGATATCTTTTCCTTCCATAAAGAGTTTCAACATATCCGTATTGTTGAACAAATAATTCATTTTCTTGTATAAACTTTTTAACATTAGGATATGAACTAAAAAATTTATTCATAAAATCAAGAGCAGCTAATTCCGTTATTCCTAAATCTTCTGCTAAGGATTTTGCCTGAAGTCCAAAAACAATTCCGAAATTTATGGCCTTCGCCGAGGACCGTGCTTTCTCATGTTCTGGTTTTTTCTTATCAAAAGAATCGAGTGGAATACCAAACATAACACATGCAGTATAAGCATGAAAATCATGTCCGGATGCAAAAGCATCGATCATATTAGTATCATTAGACATCATCGCAAGAACACGAAGCTCGATTTGACTTTGATCCAATAACAGCAGTTTGTTTCCTTTCTCAGCACAAATCATGTTTCGTATTTTATTATCTCGAGGCATGGTATGCAAAAAACAACTAGCTCTTCCTGTTGCAGTTAATTGAAAGTAACTCGGATATATTCTATGCGTTAATTTATCAGATTTGTTTTTAAAACCTACAAGATATGTAGAATTTTGTTTGGTTAAACCTCTATAATCCAATATACTTTTTAATATTGGTTTTTGCTTACTAAAGAATGTTATAGCCTCTTCATCTCCTGAAGGATTCCTTCCTTTTTTAGTAACATAATTTCTATTGGGCTGCAACCCAAGAACATTGTACATTAAATTGCTTATTTCTTTTGAAGAGTTAAGATTAAATTCATATCCTATCTTGTTGAATATCTTAGTTTTTATTTTATCTATTTCAGATTCATTTTGACGGGCTATTTTATCTATATACTCAAAATCCAGTTTTATACCATTTAATGTCATGTTTGCTAAAGAATAACAATATCTCATAACGATATTATAGAATACATCAGAATATTTAGAATCGATCTGAGGTTTCATTATTTTATAAAGTCTGTATGTAACATCAGAATCCATTGCAGAATAATATTGTAAAGGAGTGAGACCCAACTCTTTTAATTTATCCTTTCGTGTAGATTCTATTTGAGTTCTTAGTTTATAAAGGTATTTATCATAATCAGTCACAACACCTTTTTCTATAGATTCAAAATCATCCGGATTCCATAACTGCCCTTGTACTTCTGTAGCTTCTTCTTTAGATTGATATTCTCCAATCCCACCAAAAGAAGAGAGTATGTCTTTATATCCTCCTTCGGAAGACATTATCCAAGACAATGTTTCTAACTTATACAAAGAATTTCCAACATCTCCTTCAGAACTCATATTAAGTGTATGATACGCGAGCATTGTATCAAATAAAGGTTTATTTACTTTAAATCCTAACTGCATAAGAAAGCTCAATTCAAACGAGAAATTGTGTGCTATTTTTTCATTATTAGAAGACATAACTTTTCTAAAAAGATCTTCAAATTCTAATAGATGTCCCCATTGGATATGCACTCCTTGACCCACCGTGTGACAAAAAGATATATCAGTTATTCTATCGCCTCTATGATTAAATCCTTGGGTTTCTAAGTCGAAAGCAAAGGAAGGAACTTCCACAAGTTCCTCAAGATATTTTTGTATCTCTAAAGGATCTGATAATGTTCTTGGTATTGCCTTCATTTTTCTTTGTGAAGGTAAATCGATAGTTTGTTTTGCCAGGACCAAATCATTTACAAAATGTTGAAGAAGAAGATTATCATTAACTCTCATTAAATAAGCTGGATGATACGTAGGTATAATTATAGCATCCAACTCAGGTATGTATATTTTCTTACCACGAGCACTCTCCATAGAGAGTCCTATTTTAATTAACTGTTGCAAAGCAATGCGTCCCAGTGTTACAATAACTCGAGGTTTTATTTCATTTATAATTTCTAAAGTAAATGCTCTACAGTAATCTATTTCCTTCGGTGTAGGAGTCCTGTTACCACCAGATTCGTCCGTTGGCCAGCACTTGATTGCATTGCCTATAAAACAACTTATTCCGATCTGATTAAGATAATATTGAAGCATTTTTCCAGAAGCGCCCACAAAAGGCATACCTGCTTTGTTTTCTTCAAACCCAGGCGCTTCTCCCAATAACAGCAGTTTGGAATTTTGATCTCCTCTTCCAATCATACGAATAGTATTGGAAGTTTTCCACATACCACATTTTTGGCAAAGATAATTATTTACGGTATACTGTTCCATATAGAATTAAATAAGATATTCCTTTTGATTCGTCTTAACCAAATTATTCAAAACATCAATTTGATGCTTTTTCAAAGCTATCTTTTTGGGTTTCTTTTCTAAAAACAGATTATAATAATTGTGAGCTATTCGAGCCAGGGAGTAAGCATCAGCAAGGTTATCGTTTCTTAATTCTACTCCAAAATTTTTAAACAGATCAAGAATGATAATACTTTTTGTTTTTTCTTTTGCTGATCCTGATATGAACTTCTTTAAAGAAAAAGGAGATATTCCTATGGAATTTATACCCATCTTAAAGAGATGTAACTTGAGTACACCATTAAGTTCTCCCATGTTAAAAAGATGTCCTTCTGCTCGAAAAGCAGGAGTCTCTATTCCAACTAGTTTTATTTTAGTTTTAAATGGTTCCACTAGTTTTAAAAATATTTCTTCAATGAAAAGGAGTCTCTCTGTATCTTTAGCGTCAACATGCAATATTTGTTTTTCTAATATTTCATAGGTATCATCTATTATTACAAGGCCTGTTCCAGTTAATGATATATCAAGGCCAAGATACATGAGTACTCCTTGAAAAAGAGTAGTATAAGATCTCTTATACTACTCTTTAAAGTTTCTAGGAAACTGTATATTTCGCTCCGCAAAATAAACAGACAGTAGCTTTCGATGAAATC
>Ga0315273_10001094_pt1 | contig 30117 bp, 22 predicted proteins | sample YL17G02_0_MG_FD_205753 | JGI IMG/M metagenome (GOLD analysis project Ga0315273, IMG submission 205753) | Sediment microbial communities from Yellowstone Lake, YNP, Wyoming, USA - YL17G02_0 | ecosystem: Environmental > Aquatic > Freshwater > Lake > Sediment | place: USA: Wyoming | collected... | reverse complement strand
GATCATTTCCCCATCAGTTCTCCTTAAGTAAGGATCCCGGCTTTTAGGTTCTAGTTTAACATAAGATTTTTGTTTAATTTTCATTCTGAATAGTTTTTGATGTGACAAGCTATTTCAGGACGAGACACTGTTCAAATACTCTGTATCAGGGAGGACGGTAATTGATAAAACCCCGGATTCTGTGTCTAGTTCATATGTATGCCCAGTGTCTGAAGCTCCTCCTGGAAATGACAAAGTTCTTTCCCCTCTAAAGACCATTTCTCTTTTAATTCTATTTCGAAATTCCTCTACTGATTCTCGCAAATTGATCCCTTGTACTTCAGTTAGAGATGTTTCTTTATTTATATCATTATTTTTCATTTGTAATTCCCATCCATTTCCATCTTTGTTTTTCATATTAGTGTAAATATCTGATCGTATTGATTGTTTTTCATTGAATGTCTGCCCAATTGTCTGATTATTATTAGAATCGCCAATTCCTAAACTTAGTTTCTTCTCTTGAATTTCATTAGAAATGTCCTTTCTGCAATGGGTATTTAAATAACAATTATTACAATCAGGATTATTTGGTTTGCACCAATTTCGTCCAACTTCCCAAGTCGGCAAGTCAAAAACACTGGGGTAATCAGGGTATAATGATCTGGCACAATAAATTAAATCTTCGTTTGTTGCGTGTTTATGAATAAATCCAAGTCTTGTAAATACTCTTCTCACATGAATATCAGGAGAAATATCGATATAGGATTTATCTTTTATTGGGAGTTTAAATTCTCTAATTAAAATATTTGTTGCCATAGATGCAATTTTCACACCAGCACCATCAAATTGCAGGAACCTTCTCATAATAGTTATACTTGAAAGATCATCTCTCCAGATTCTTGAAGCATAACCATTATATTCATGAAGTATTCTTTGTACGGCTTGATAAAAACAGATTGCCATAATGTTTTTAAATCTGTGCAAATTATGCTCATTAAATATTTCATGGGTTTCCGATAATGTTAAATTTGCGAAGCTTTTAAAATTCGGACTTCCAATTTCTTTTGAGATATAATGGGGTATTTTCCACGCATTCTCTGCTTTCATCTGACGATCCATAATACAGGCCAGGACAAAAAAATGAGGAAAATTGTCCAGATCATTAAGGTATTTATCAATTATGGGATTCCTCGTAAATTGTAACGGTTTGTAAGGTGCGTTTAAAAGGTCATTGCCTTTATTAATTAATATACTGACAGCATGAGATTCCATAGTTCACTTAATATAAATTGAAAACCAACCTCAAACATTAAATTTAGCAATTAATTATGTCATTGAGTCAGAAAGATCATTCAGTTAATTTGGAGATGAAATTATTTATTGGATGGATGAGAAGCATAGGATTTTAAATTCGCACAGGTAATACTTGAACCCTATCATTGGATGACTGATGATAATAATGGTTGCAACGAACACCATTCTGATTGTGACAGTCCTCCCTGCAATCATTTTTAAATGGCAATCACTTTAATTGGATTTTTATTGGCTCCTGGACAAGTAAGGTACAACCGATCAAGATTAAATCTCGCAATGGGGTTAGTTCTAGCCATAAACCCATACTCAATCAGTAATTTTTGATACAGGCTCTCCATGGGCTCGTTTAAGTATTTTGAAACGATTGAAGCGAATCTATCGTTTGATTGGTCAATCATATTCCAATCTACATCGTCAAAGCCATAATAGAAAGCCTCCCCAACCTCGCTAATAAGCATCCCGCTGTAGAGCCCCGAAAGTCCATGTCTTTGAACGAACTGGTCAGCGTGGCACCAGATAAACACAGTATTAAACTTGTTTTTTAATGTTAATGCCATCGAATCATCAATAATGTATGAACCAGCATCGGGGAACTGACCAGCATTCAATAATCCCCATGGAGAACCATGGCCGAGCATAAGTACCCTATCGTGGGATTCAATAAGTTCCCGTAGTTCCGATTTGGATACACCACCTCTGACGACAGTTTTGTTTTTAAGGTTCGCATAAATTGGTGAAAGGAAAGTGGTGGTAGGATCTTCAGGATGTACAATAAGGTTTTTCATAATATGGCTAAAGTATGCCATTATTTTGAAGATGCCCAATATTGTGAGAGCCAGAATTACTGGCCTACTGCGATTATTTACCAACAGGTATTCATCTCAAAGAATGAACTGAGCGACGGTGGGTCAATAGAGCCAAACCAGACCATTAAATTTGACACTGGAGACACGATAATCATATAAACATAGGTTTATCTAGTCTGGAAATGATCGTCGTTCTGGGCTTGCAACAAGATTATATCTTCAAAGGTTGCTTTAATCCCTTTTTCTTCAAAATCCGTCCTTCTGTGACCACTTCAAAAGACGGTCTGATAACACGAAACATACACTGGGAAACAACAAGGATTTAACTCCTGAGTTTGGCGGTCAATATATTCCAGCCACCGACGATTCTGAGTCAGAGGTCTTCTAAATTTTCTTAATGAACTTGTTAATGTGCTCATTTATAGCCACTATTTGACTTTGTCATTTTTTTAGTTTATATTTTATTAAAAGAGAGCATTTTAGTGATAAACGAACAAGAATGTACGAAGATATTAAATGGGGGTGAGTTCAAATTTACCCATGAAGAAATGCTGCTAATCCGGGAATTCATTATCACTTTAGCCCTGATAGAATTTGAGAGCTACAAACAAAAACAAAACGAATCTTCCAAAAATGAATGTGATCTGTTACAAAAGGGTCAGTACCGACGAGCAAGCTGACCGGGGACATAGCCTTCAACATCAGGAGGTGATGCTGACGAAATACTGCGAGATTAATAATCACAATATTGTTGACATTTATACAGAGGACTATTCCGGTAAGTCATTTAATCGACCGGAATGGGTCAGAATAATGTCTTTTATTAAAAAGAATAGGGGTAAGGTTGATTTAATTCTTTGTAATCGGTGGGATCGATTTTCAAGGAACCAGTATGATGCAATGACAGTTATAAAAGAGCTTAATAAACTTGGTGTAACTGTTAATACGGTAGAACAACCTCTTGATATCTCAAAATCTGACAATAAAATCCTTCTAAGTTTGTACCTGACAATGCCAGAAGTAGAGAATGATCGGATTTCAGAGAAAACTACTGAAGGTTCATGGCGAGCCAGGATGAATGGGTACTGGACGACACAGGCTCCTAAGGGATACGATAATTTCAGTGATGACAAAAAGTCTACACTTCGTCCAAATTCAGATGCTCCTTTGATGATTGAAGCCTTTACTATGTTAGCAGCTGGTACATACTCAGCTGATGAAGTCAGAAAATGGTTGAATGATAATAAGTTAAAAATTACCAAGAATACATTCCTTAGGTGTATTAGAAACCCAGTCTATATCGGTAAGATTAGAACTGGTGCTTGGAGAAAAGAACCTTAACAAATTGTTATGGGATTACATCCTGCTATAGTTACAGAGGATGTTTATTACAGAGCCAATGATGTATTGGAAGGGCGTAGAAGGAATATGAAGTTCCACGATGATAAATCAGACTTATACCCATTGAAAGGATTATTGAAGTGTCCTGAACACGACAGATCACTTACTGCCTACGCTTGTCGGAGTCACACAGGGAAACTCCATCACTATTATCTTTGTTGCAAAGACAAATGTAAACAGAGACATAGGATTCAGGATGTCCATGAAAGTATTGAAGATGTTTTATTTACTATCTCCTGTTCAGCTCAAATTGTAAACCTGTACAAGAAAACATTGGAGAAACTCTTTGAAAAGGATGACTTTCAGAGGAGGGATGAGCTTCAAAAGACCAGAAAGGAGCTAGAGAAACTTGAACTTCGTAAATCAAATCTTCAGAATGATTTTATGGATCGTACTATCACATCTCAGGATTATCAGGATATGAAGGGGAGGGTAGATAAGGAACTTGTTCTATTAAAGGATAAACTCACTGATTTACAACAACAAACTTCACCTTTCAAGATTTATATTCAGAAGGAAGTACCAATGCTGGAGAACCTCCTGGAATATTACAGGAAGTCTGATGGTACCACCAAGAAGAAAATACTTAATAACATCTTTGCTGAAAAACTGATTGTGGTAAATGGGAAGGTAATAGAACCAATCTTCACGGAACCCATACAACTCATCCTTCGAATTAGTAGGGTCTTGAGAAGGTCAGAAAAAAAGAAAGAAGTCGATTTGAACCAATCCCTGGTTGCAACTCTGGCAAAAAACTCATTTTCTTCAAAAAAATAGTTGCAACCCTCTCCTGGGAAATTACCGTACATCTCATCCTTAGAATTAGTGAGGGTTTCAGAATGTCCTAAAATAAAACAAGAGGTCGATTTTGACCTCTTGTGCCTCTGGGTACCCCGAACGGACAAAAGTTGCAACCAGATAGAAGACCTTTTGATATTAAAACACTTTAAACATTTTAATTTAATTTAATAGCCCTTACCTCTCTAGCACGGTCATCAACAGGGATCACAGGTATTTCACCTTTCTTTGCAACTGGCAGGCTCTGCATTAAATCCATTATCGCCTGCCACTCCTTGATCTCACTTACTGCTTCTTTTCCTGCAATCGTATCAACACTGCTCTTATCAAGACTTCCATGAGGTGGCAGAAGGTAGCCTGAGTTGCCCACTGGCGGATCGAGTGCCTCCACTCTTGAAGAAAGTAACTTTCCCTCCTTATTCTTGGCCGTCAGGGTCAAAGTTCCTTTAGTGTACTTGGGTATAGCTACTATTATTACACCAAGCATCAGAGGGCATGAAACACTATACAAACGGGTATCCGTACCTTTGATATCGATAGTCACGTATCCCTTGTCGAAGTCTCCCAGTTCGATGGCTGTAACTACATCAAACTTTGGCCGGGATGTGTCGTAACGGAATCTCATACCTGATGATCTGGGAAAATATTCGCCCGGATGAGTCGGATTGTCAACGAGGAAAAACTCGAGCATATTTTTAAGTTCCTGACCTGTGAAGTAGCCTGTCACCAATGCACTGCCAGCGGTTGTATCCACAACACCAAAACCAAGAGGTGCTACAGCAAATATATCATAAACTGTCTGCAGGCCTGACTTTCCGCGGGTAATCCCAGCTCGTAAAAGTCCGTTTGCAGTAAACCCGATGTCAGCATTCGTTGCCTTTCTGAAAGCATCAGTACAAAGATTTGCTAGTAGCGTACTGGCCGCAATGTCAGTAAATGTGTTTGGCAGATCCTTAGGTGCTATTGCAAGTGGCTGATCGACGCTGTATCCCCTCGAAGCAAATACAGCCTCCGTAACCAGCTTTTTGTACTTGTCTATTTCATCAGAAATATACTTATCGCCTGATATAGAATCATCGATCGGATAAAGCTGGTAAGACTCGACCTTTATTCGTGTGTCATCAAGGGTGATCACCAGTTCTCCAAGATTCCGGCCTTCTTTGCCAGTTTGAACTACAGGTGTATGGCCGTTGACTATTATTGGTTTCTGCAACTCAGTATGGCTGTGGCCACCGATAACGATGTCGATGCCAGGTACTTCTTCAGCCAGATGCACATCATCACCAATGGAGAACTGCCCATCTTTGCCCTTCGCAACTCCTCCGTGGCTGAGAGCGATGACCACATCCACCTTCTCAGTTTCACGGAGAAGTTTTACCATTTCTTTCGCTGCTTCAATGGCATCAGGGAATGCAACTGCGCCACCATTGGTATAGAATATTGCCTCTTTCCCCAGCACACCGAACAGGCCAAAACGAATACCGCCACGTTCGATAACCTTGTGACGACTGATAATCCCTGATTCAGTTAATTTTCTAAGATCAGCAAGTGTGACGTCGTCTTTAGTAAAGTCGGTGTTCGACGAAAGGATTGCCGGGATTCGACCTGATTTCGCAGCAACGACTATTGACTTTCCAAGCCCTTCCGGGCCATAGTCAAATTCATGGTTGCCAAAGGTAGTTGAATCGTAACCCATCTCAGACATTAGTTGCAATTCAGCACTGATCTCACGTGTGGCAGCTCCGAATGCAGTCCCCATACTATAATCACCAGCATCAAGTATCAACACTGGACCTTCGTTTTTATGTGTAATTCTCCTCTTTTTGATCAGAGATGCAAGACGGGCGTACCCGCCTCGAGTTGCGTCATCGTTAAGAGTAAATGGTGTATAATCTGAAGATGGGCCGAGTCCAATAAAAGCTGAGTGCATATCGTTAGTATGCAGTATAGTGAAGGTCTTCTTCCCGGAAGTTGGAGTTAATAACGGTCCACTCAGGCATAGACCTGCTACAGCTGCGGATGATCCTGCCAGAAATTTGCGACGTGAGATCGCATTCTTCATCATATTAGATTGTGTATGGTTAGTTTTCATGGTCTTGAGTTGTTTATATATCCTATGTTTTAAGTTCGAATATTTCTTCAATATTCTGCCTCTACTCTGATCTTTTGTGTGTCTTCCATTCAGTACCCAAGGTTAAAATTATTACATACTTGAACAATTGAGCCTTCAGTAATCAAATACATACAGATAATTCTAAAACCTTATTCCCAGGATAATTACATATCGGTAACCGAATGATGTTGTGTTTAATGAACCGGTTTTTTCGAATGACCCTGGCTGAAGAGCCAGATTGTAGCCGGGTATTTTCTCCTGCAGCTTTTCATTTATTTTTTGAAATAATGCTAATACTTTGAACGAAGGCGTGAGTACCCTGTACCCAGCATTTCCTTTCTTCGATTGAAAGTGAGTTAATAATCTATTTTTCATGACAGTTCAATTAATTTGTATATTCATGACACGGTTTATTCAGCACCGGCTACTTTAACTCTGCCGCTTTTAGCCGCTGCAACCAGTTTTTTAAAATCTTTTTCAGTCTGATCAGCATATGCTACACCAAAGCGGGCCATGGCTTCATCCAGTTCTTCACTATTTCCGACATATCCGGAAATCATCGCAGCATCACCTGACTTGGCGTGGGCTAGTGCAAGTGCCCATGCACATAAAGATGTATATTGAGGAAAATTTTCAATTTTTATTTTCTCTGGATCGAATTCAATACCACCCTTCATGTCACGAAGCTGACGGACGTAAAAATGAATTCTATCCTGTTCACCCCATCCAAGGAATATATCCGGAGCGCCCTGGATCAATCTTTGTCCTTCTACAACCCTTTTACCCTGGTTTGCATAAATGGCAGATTCAGGAAAGAACGGCTCAAGCACTGATGGCTGTGCTTCCTTAACCTGAAGAAATAAAGGATCATCAGCCAGATTCCCTTCTAAAAAGATAACCCAGCAGCGGGTGCCGACACTTCCGACTCCCACTATCTTTCTAACTACATCAACAATTCTGTACTTCTGAAGCAGGTTCTTACGGTCATCAGCCAGAGAGACAAAATAAGATTCAAGAAAGAGGCCCAATGTCTCTTCAATTGTTCTTCCAAAGCGTGAATGAGTCTCATGCACAATGAATGGAGCATCATCACGGAGGCGGTTCTTCTTATCTATGAGATCGGTAAGTTTTCCGAGCACCTGCATGTGTGTTCGTGAGCGTGCTTTTTGCATGATCTTTTCCGCACCCTTCTGGGCAGATGGGGAGAGAGAATTCAATATTTCCTCCGGGCTGATTGTGGAATACCACAACTCAAGATTTCCCATGTATGCAAATATTTTCATGCGTTTGCGATATGAACTGACAGCAGCCATTACTGCTTCCCTGCATTGATCTTTATCAGCCCCAAGGAATCTTCCGGATGCTACAATGCTTGCCACAAGACGCTTCAGATCCCATTCCCATGGACCCGGGAATGTCTCATCAAAATCATTGATGCCAAATACCAGATTTCGTTCAGCAGAAGCAAATACACCGAAGTTGGCGACATGCATATCACCACAAGCCTGAACGTTAATTCCGATAGTCTTTGGTCCTGAAGCCAGATCTGCAGACATTATGGCTGCTGCACCACGGAGGAATGCGAATGGTGAAGTCAGCATCCTTGCATAACGGATTGGTACAAGGTCCAGAAGTCTTGTCTTTGCCTGTTCCTCAAGAATGGCAACCGGATCAGCCCGTTTGGAAGAAGGTTTGTAATCACCTTGCTTTATACGTGGAAATTTTTTACGCAAAGCTTTACCTGCCAAAATTCGTTCTTCAACACTTTTATGCTTTGAACGAAAATGAACCAATAGTGAATTTCCCATAGTTTTAATATTTAATTAACCGTCTTGACCTGTGGTAGCATCAGAATGTCTGCAGAGGTCCTGCAGATGTGGTTTGGAATATTACCCTAATATTTCATTAATTATTATTTTAAGAGTAACAACGGTCACCTCCAGATAGCTATCGGAATTGATGACCATTGTTTATTCAATGGTTATTTGCAATAAAAGTAAAACCAGGGAATTATGCCTGTACTAATCTCTCAATAAACCTCTCTGGGCTTCTTTTTCCATGTCTTCGAAATTAACTTTGCCTACAGTTACTTTGACAAAGTGAATGACTCCTCCTTTAAATTCTCCCGGAGACTTATACAATTCACTTACAGGGTCTCCGCTATCGAATCCGACACACAGGCCATCACCAACCAGTGTAAATTTCCCCACCTGTGCACGCATAGGTCCCTGTGCTACCATTTTGCCGTTTACATAAAGCTTCATTGTACCAATGGATTCGTTGTGCTCGCCTTTCGATTCCCTTATAAACTCCATTCCTACTGTATATTTTCCGGGTTTCAGAACTCCGGAAACCAACTTCTGCTCTGGCTTGATCCCAAGGAAATTATAGACATAATACAACTTATGGTCTTTAATAAAAAGCGTGTGTCCGCCAAAACGTGAACCGTGAGCGAAAATGACCCCGGAACAATTCGCATCTGAAATTTCAATATCTGCCGTCATCTGATAAGAACGGCCTCTTACACTGACAGCTACTGCTTCAGGTATCTGGCTGGCATGCGGATAATAAGTATAACTATCACGAGCCGCTTCTTCAGAAGGACGCTCAAGTGTTAATATTTCCGTTGCTGACCGGTCATCAATAGGCAATGCAAAGTTTTTTTGTGCTTCATCAAGCCAGACCTTCTTCAAGGCTTCCAGCTTTTCAGGATTTTCTTTGGCCAGGTCTTTTGATTCGGAACGGTCAACGTCAGTATAATAAAGCTGCCATGGGTCCTGATCGAAGTGCCCCTTACCGGTTAGCGGAGCATGAACAGCAACTGCCTTCCATCCATCCTGCCATATTGCACGGGTACCAAGCATTGCGTAATACTGTGTATGTTTCTGAGTAGGAGCATCCGGTTTGGCATCAAAAGTATATTTCATCGAGACTCCTGATAACGGGTATTGTTCAACGCCCCTATAAACTTTTGGCATTTCAAGCCCGCATATTTCTAAAATGGTCGGAACGATATCCACCGCATGGTGATACTGGTTACGAACTTCACCTTTAGCTTTTATGCCTTTTGGCCAGGAAATGACCAGAGGATCGGCAGTGCCCCCTGAATAATTAGAATAGCGCTTGAACATCTGGAAAGGAGTAGAAAATGCTGCGGCCCATCCGGTAGGATAGTGTTCGTAGGTATTCGGCCCGCCCAGTTCATCAATCAGCTTCATGTTCTCCGACAATGCATCAGGGAATCCATTAAAGAATTTATTTTCATTAACGGAACCGCTTGGACTTCCTTCTCCAGAAGCTCCATTGTCTGCTGAATAAAAAATAACTGTATTATCATACTGACCTGTCGCTTTCAGGTAATCTATCAAACGACCAATCTGTGCATCGGTATACTCCGAATATCCCGCAAAGACTTCGCACAAACGTGAGAATAACTTTTTTTCATCGGGATTCAGTGTATTCCATGGCCTTACAAAATCACCGGGATTGGCAATTGCTTCAGGTAATGGATTAAATGGGGTAAGTTTTGTGTCCTTAGGAAAAATTCCTTTTGCTATCATGCGCGGAAGGACCCAATCTCTGTATGCATCATATCCATCATCAAATTTTCCCTTATACTTTGCTATATAATCCTTTGGTGCCTGGTGAGGCGCATGGTTGGCTCCCGGACAGAACCACATAAACCATGGTTTTGAAGGATTTGCAGATTTCTGGTCAGTAATCATCTTTATAGCCTGGTCAGCAAGGTCCTTTGAAAAATGATACCCTTGCTCCGGGCTGTAAGGCTGCTCAATTGAGTGATTATCTTCAGTCAGGTCGGGATACCACTGATTGGTTTCACCTCCAATAAAACCATAAAAGCGGTCGAAGCCCTGTTGCAGCGGCCAGTATTCACGATTGGCGCCGGAGGAAAGATCTGTTTCCGGAACATTATGGTCCTTGCCAAGCCAGAATGTGCTCCATCCGTTTTCCTGTAAAATTTGTGCCATAGTGGCAGTCTCTTTGGGAAGATGGGCGCTATAGCCCGGGAATCCATTGGCTGCTTCCGTAATTGAACCCATGCCATTAAGGTTATGGTTTCGCCCCGTAAGAATACAGGAGCGCGTAGGTGAACACAATGCTACGGTATGCCATTGAGTGTAAGTAAGACCATCGGCTGCCAGGTTATCCAGAGTGGGCATATTAACACGACCGCCATATGGAGACCAGGTTGCAAGACCAGTATCATCATAAAGGATGAACAGAATGTTTGGTGAACCTTCAGGCGCTTTTTTGCGGATATAAGGTTCCCAGTCGGGTTTTGAATCACGGACATCAAGTTTTATGTCGCCCTTGAATTCTTTGGTTGTCGCAGATACAGGCTTTTCTTTCGGTGCCGGCTGCTGTGTGCAACCGGAGATGAAAGCAACTGCCAGGACTACCAATAGGAGTTTTGATAGTTTGTGTTTCATAATTTTAAAAAGTTTTTTTGTGAATATTTATTGATGTTCATTTTAATTGGTTAAATCCATTAGAAATATACTTAAGCTTTCCTCTATTATTTTAAGACTGTTTTTAAACATTGTTGGTTTAAGAGAATTAAATTATAGTGAACAATTTCTAAAGTAAATATATTGTTTATTTTCTAAGAATTTTATGATTTCCAAGTCAAACAATGGAGAGACTACCAAAAATCAAAGTTAGATATGGATTGTTTAGTTCTGAATGTCGAGTTCAATCTGATTGGTTAAAGGTAGCGACGATTACCAGACTTTTCAATGAAGTTATTAACCCAAATAAACGAACGGGTTTTTGATATCCGAAATACAGGCGAGGATCCAGTGTTTTAATATCAATAAATCCTTTTGATCTTATTTGGTGGATGATTTTTAGATAACCTCCTGGAATATTACAGGAAGTCAAACGGTACTGCCAAAAAGAAGCTCTCTGATTGCAACTCTGCCAAAAAACTCATTTTCTTCAAAAAAAAAGTTGCAACCCTCTCCCTGAAAATTACTGTACATCTCATCCTTTGAATTAGTGGGAGTTTCAGAATGTCATAAAAAGAAACAAGAGGTCGATTTTGACCTCTTGTGCCTCTGGGTACCCCGAACGGACAAAAGTTGCAACCAAATAAATGATCTTTGATTTCGTCTCACTTCGAATAAGGATATTCAAAAATTTATTAATCAGTTACATAATTAGTATCTATTAATAAAAATTTCATAATTTTAACTTTATCAATATGAATTTATATTTGATTTAACCATAAGTTAATATGTCAAGTATCGTTCCGGGCTACGAATACGACATCTTCATCAGCTACCGCCAGAAAGACAACAAATACGACGGTTGGGTGACTGAGTTTGTTAACAATCTGAAAAAAGAGCTTGAGGCTACATTTAAAGAGGAGATCAATGTATACTTTGATATCAATCCGCATGATGGGCTTCTGGAGACACATGATGTGGATGAATCTCTGAAAGATAAACTGAAGTGTCTGGTATTTATCCCGATCATTTCCCGTACTTATTGCGATCCAAAGTCCTTTGCCTGGGAACATGAATTTAAAGCGTTTGTTGATCTGGCATCTCAAGATCAGTTTGGGATTAAGGTAAAACTTCCTAATGGTAATGTGGCTAACAGGGTTCTTCCTATTCGCATTCATGATCTGGATATTGCTGATATTAAATTGTGCGATTCTGTTCTTGGAGGAGTGCTTCGGGGAATCGAGTTCATTTATAAAGAATCAGGATTTAACAGACCACTCAAACCTGATGACGATGAAAAGACTAACTTAAACAAAACAAAATACCGAAACCAGATTGCTAAGGTAGCTCTTGCAATAAAAGAGATTATTATTTCAATCGGACAAAAAGAGCAAGTTCATGAGGAAGTACGCAAGGAAGTTTTTAAGCCAATATCTATCCCCCGGAATAATACTAAAAATATTATCATTGCAGGATCAACCATATTATTGGCATTAATAATACTTGGCGTATTCTTTATTCCAAAACTGTTTAAGGCAGAAGAACAACTTGAAAAATCCATAGCATTAATGCCATTTGTCAATGACAGCCCTGACCAAGAAAATACCTATTTCATCAACGGCATAATGGATGAAATACTTAATAACCTCCAAAAGATTAAAGATTTCAGAGTTCTTTCAAGAACATCTACCGAGCAATATAGAGGCACAAACAAGCCTCCCATTCCGAAAATAGCACAAGAGTTAGATGTTAACTATATTGTTGAAGGAAGCGGGCAGAAATATGGCAACACCTTCCGTTTAAGGGTACAATTAATTGAGGCAAATCACGACAGACACCTCTGGGCAGAATCATACGAACAGGAGATAAAGGAGGTCAAAGATATTTTTGGAATACAAAGTCAGATTGCCCAAGAGATAGCTAAAGTATTAAAAGTGATAATAACCCCTGAAGAAAAACAACTCATTGAAAAGGTTCCTACTGCTAACCTGACGGCTTACGATTATTATTTGAGAGGATTTCAGGAGCTTTGGAAGTTCGGATTGACCGTAAATAACCCGGAATCAACGAAAAGAGCTGAGATACTTTTTAAGAAAGCATTGGAAATTGATTCTGCCTTTGCTCTGGGTTATGTTGGTTTAGCACACATATGTTGGCGTAGAGCCTATTCTGAAAAAGAACTTTCTAAAAATTCGCTTGATTCTATGCTGATTCTTGCAAATATTGCTCTATCATTTAATGATCAATTAGCAGAAGCTTTTTCTGTAAGGGGAGGGTATTATAGGGAAAAAGGTGATACCAAAAAAGCTGTGGAGGAATATGATAAAGCTATCAAGGTCAATCCAAATTGCTGGGAGGCTTATCACGGAAAAGGCTGGTTGCCTGTGGGAGGTTTCATTAGTCAAATTGAAAATTTACTTAAAGCCACATCTTTGAATCGTGGTGCGGAATTAATGGAGTTGTTAACCATAGATGGTGACATGTTTGCTCAAACTGGATTTCCCGAAAAAGCCAAGGTTTATTATCTTGAAGCTCTTAATTTGCATGGGGATTCAATTAAGTATTTATGCGATTTATTTTGGCTTGAGTACTGGCAGGGTAATTATGAGAAATCTCTTGAATTCTTAGAAAAGATAAATGCCAAAGATTCTGCTTATGTTGGATTAGATAACAAATTTGCATTAGCTTATATATATACTGGTCAGTATGAGAGATCGCTTAAATATCTGGAAAAATGGGTAGCTAGTGGTTCTCCAATATTTAATACCTATGATATGAGCGATATTGGATATATTTATTGGGTAAATGGAAACAAGAAGAAGGCAGAATATTATTTCGATAAGCAAGTTGAATATTGTCTTGAAAGCCTTAAACGGGTTGGGCCAGATGTACTGAATATAAATTTAAGTGCTAATCTTACTCTTGCGGCTGTGTATGCATTCAAAGGAGATAAAGACAGAGCATTTGAAGGCCTGAAAATTTTTAGTCAGCAGCAAATAATAGAATTATGGATGGTGACATTTATGAGTAATTATCCATTATTCAACAGCATAAGGGATGAACCTGAGTTTCAGAAGATAGTAAGCGAAATGAAAGCTAAATATCAGGCAGAGCATGAAAGAGTAAGGAAATGGCTTGAGGAGCAGGGAAAACTTTAGCATGGTCAACTTGCTTTTTATTTGACTTGCAACCATCCCTTTCCTAACTTTGAGATAATGAACCGATATCATGCCAAGTCTCATCACAGATTAAGAATTTGACATCTTCATCAGCTACCGCCAGAAAGACAACCAGCCTATGCCAGGGTATGGCTGGCAAAGCAAAGGCGACAGGTGGGTCAGTGAGTTTGTTGAAGCTCTGAAGACTGAACTTGAATCAACATTCAAGGAAGAGATCAATAAGAAACCCAGTCTATATCGGCAAGATTAGAACAGGTGCTTGGAGAAAAGAACCTTCACAAATTGTTATGGGATTGCATCCTGCTATAGTTACAGAGGATGTTTATTATAGGGCAAATGATGTATTGGAAGGGCGTAGAAGAAATATGAAGTTCCATGATGATAAATCAGACCTATACCCGCTGAAAGGATTATTAAAGTGTCCTGAACACGACAGGTCGCTAACAGCTTACGCCTGCCGGAGTCATACAGGTAAGCTTCATCATTATTACCTCTGTTGTAAAGACAGATGTAATCAAAGACATAGAATTCAGGATGTTCATGAGAGTATTGAGGATCTATTGTCAGAGATTTCATTTTCAGCACAGATTGTCAACCTTTATAGGAAAACTTTGGAGAAACTTTTTGAAAAGGATGACTTTCAGCGAAGAGATGAGATTCGAAAGACAAAAAAGGAGCTGGAGAAACTTGAACTTCGTAAATCAAACCTTCAGAATGATTTAATGGATCGTACTATCACACCTCAGGATTATCAGGATATGAAGGGGAGGGTAGATAAGGAACTTGTTCTATTAAAGGATAAACTCACTGAACTACAACAGGAAGTATCACCTTTCAAGATTTATATTCAGAAGGAAGTCCCTATGCTGGAGAACCTCCTTGAATATTACAGGAAGTCCAATGGAGCCACCAAGAAGAAAATACTTAATACCATCTTTGCTGAAAAACTGATTGTGATAAATGGGAAAGTAATAGAACCAATCTTCACGGAACCGATTAAACTTATGTTTAGGATTGGTAAGTCCATTGGTAATTCAAAAGGGAAAAAAGAAGTTGATATTGATTTTACCGTATTACGACCGAACCAAATTTAAAATTAAACGATTTTAACTCTCTCTCAATTCCCCTTCTGGGTTCATTTCCTCAAGCATTCTCTTCAAACCACAGCTTATATCAATGATCTTATAAAAGCGTCCCAGAAGCAACTATTCGAGGTCTGTGAGATATTTTGTGCAAATCACATCAAGTATAGTACGAAAGTAGCCCACTGGTTGCAACTCTGCCAAAAAACTCATTTTCTTCAAAAAAAAAGTTGCAACCCTCTCCCTGAAAATTACTGTACATCTCATCCTTTGAATTAGTGGGAGTTTCAGAATGTCATAAAAAGAAACAAGAGGTCGATTTTGACCTCTTGTGCCTCTGGGTACCCCGAACGGATGAAAGTTGCAACTGGTTAATTTAACTTTTATAGTTTTACTTCCTATGAATAGAACACTTTCAATCATGGATTGAAATATTTAGAAACCTAATTTGGCTCAGGTTATTTCCTGCTTTTTATATATCTATTAAGGTGGTCAAGTTCGCTGGCTTTCCCAGAAAGGAATGATGGCTTCATTGTCAATAAAAAATCCGGACAACATTCACCAGCTAAACAAAATTGACTGTTTATAAAGAAAGATTAAAATGTAAATTAAATCAGATTGTCTGGTCCATGTGGAAAAGAAATTAGTAGAGGGGTAAAATAATTTTACCAAATAAGATAATTATCTATTGATTTTGAGTAAATTAGGCATTTAAGAGTAAATATTTCCATTCGTTTATTTTAAATAGTGCGATACTCTATTTTAATTTAAATGTTTAGCAATGAAAAGAGACTTTATAATTTACCCGATCATCCTGTTACTTTCCGGTTTTAATAGTATTGCCAATAGTCAGGAAAGCTGTACTACCTTGATACATGTAGCAAAAACGGGTTCTGACCAACCAGCATGCGGAGCCTCAGGATCGCCTTGCCTTACCATTAATTATGCCATTCAGAGGGCATTGCTGCAAGGATTTCATCACGTGAGGGTTGGGATTGGCACCTATAATGAAGTTGTTGTACTTAAAAACGGAATAAACTTATGGGGAGGTTTTTCGGTATCCTGGACCCAGACATCCCGAAGTACTATATCAGGGGGACTTTATCTTCCGGATATTGAATACATAGGCGTAGAGGCTAATAATATAACAGGACTTACGGTATTATCTGACTTCAATATTTCATCACCTGATGCTCAAACTGCCGGTAAAAGCACTTATGGATTACATACAGTAGGGTCAGCGGGCTTGCAGCTTCAAAACTGCATTGTGACTGCCGGTTCTGGTGCAAATGGCACTAATGGCTTGAACGGAATTGATGCATCATCTGTTTCTGCACCAGCAGGGTCCCCTGGACAGAACGGGGAGATTTTTACCGGATTGTGTAATGATATAAGGAAAGATGGTGGTGCAGGAGCTACTAATCCTCTTACAGTTGGCGGGTCTTCAGGAGGTGCGGGTGGTCAGGGAGGAAGTGCAGATACTAAATGTCAGAGCTTCCCTCTTGTTAGTGATTATACTGCAAGACCGGGTTTAAATGGTAGCTCTGCAAGTTATTATGAAATTAATGGCGTCGGATACAGAGGCCTTGGTGGCGGATTATGTTCGCCCGGAAATACAGGTGGAAGTGGAAAAACTCTTAATGGAGCCGGGGGGGCAGGTGCATCTATCTCAGGTTTACTGAATGGAAATTACTGGAGATCAACTGAAGGTCAGCCAGGTACACTTGGAGAACATGGAACTGGCGGTGGCGGCGGCGGTGGTTCCGGAGGCTGTGATACCGGAGATGATAATACAGGATCAGGTGGCGGAGGAGGGGGAGCAGGTGGCGCACGTGCACCTGAGCCTGGCACAGGTGGTCAGAGTGGAGGAAGTTCTTTTGGGATTTTTCTGCTAAATTCAAGCATTAAGTTAATTGATTGTAATATTTCAGGTGGTACAGGAGGCACAGGAGGTAAAGGTGGAAATGGCGGGCTGGGTCAGCCCGGAGGCCAAGGAGGACCGGGAGGCTTAAATGTTTATGGAGGAGGCGAGGGAGGTAAAGGCGGAAATGGTGGTGTCAGCGGTGCGGGAGGAGGCGGAGCAGGAGGCTCTTCATACGGAATTTATGGTGTTAACTCCACAACATCTAAAAAAAATGCAGTAATTGCCCAGGGATTAAGCGGTAGTGGAGGAGATGGGGGTCTGGTCAATTATGCCAATGGACTGGCAGGTCAGAATGGAATTGCATCATCCAACGGTGGAACAGTCTCTATACTTGATGACAATAGTCTTTTAGTTAAAAATGATTCGTGTTTTCTGACTATGATAAATGAATCCCTGATTGCAGAATCTAAGGTTAAGATTTATCCAAACCCATTCAGTGAATATACAACAATTGAATTTCCAAATGAAGCGAATGAATCATACGATCTGCACATCACAGATATTTCTGGAAATTTGGTTAGGATAATTAACAGAATAACTAATGCAAAAATTATCTTTTACAGGCGAGAAATGAAAACGGGTTACTATTATATCGAAATCAGAGGTCCTAGAATTTACAGAGGTGTGCTAATTTTAATCTAAATAGAACATTAAAAATAAGGAATATTGAATATGCCGGACGCCTGACCACATCTTTCCAGTCAGATGACTTTAGTTATATTTAACTATCCATTATATTCTTAACTGCGGCTTTCGGTGGTCAATTTCTTCCGGCTAAAAGTGGTCTGTCTCACGGGCTTTCCCAATGTTATTCCTCAATCATTTTATTTACATACACTTCCTCAGTAATCTTATAAAAGTATCCTAGAGGCAATATCTTGAAGTATGGGAGGTATTTTGTGCAAATTCAATAAAGGATTGCACGAAAGAGGATCCTTGGTTGCAACTCTGTCAAAAAACTCATTTTCTTCAAAATAAAAGTTGCAACCCTCTCCCTGAAAACTACTGTACCTCTCATCCTTAGAATTAGTGACGGTTTCAGAATGTCATAAAAAGAAACAAGAGGTCGATTTTGACCTCTTGTGCCTCTGGGTACCCCGAACGGACAAAAGTTGCAACCATTTGACCGAATACTTTATAAATACTTCCAGCAGTATAATTCAATCCGGCTATTTATACTAATCAATATCCGGATTGTTTAGCTTGTTGACAATTCCTTTATTGAGGCCGAGTTTAAAGTTGATCCTGTAAATATTGTCGGTGAATCTCAACCCAGTGTCCGCATCCGGGTGAGTAAATTGCATGTGATATATGAATTCAACCCTTAGAGGAGCTTTTTTAAAAATGTACCCTAAGCCACCCCGGATACGAACCGGATCAAATTGTCCCTTGTCGAAGCGGTAATATGGTTCAACATCTGCCAGGCCATAAAATTTTCCAGGTTGCCATGCATTTTCCAGAGAAGAGAGAGGAAACTCAATACCGAACCGGCTTCGTAAACGGCTGTAATTGTTCCAGTCCCTTGTTTCGCGATCCTGTGTCGCCCTGTATTCATAACGGGTGAAGTTATATATGTTCCATTTCAATTCATTGGGAAGAAAAAACTTAGGCCCGACAAAAGGCCTTAATTCCAGTTTGTCTGATGTGCTTTCATTATTGGTGTATAGTCCTACAAGTCCTCCCCAAACCTGAAACCAGGGCTTAAAGGCATAGCAGGCGGCAGGATAGCCAAGGTAATAGGTCTGATAATTTTTTTCAGGATTCCAGACATAACCCAGATAGGCAAATCCAGTGATGTTTTCTGTTATCTTATGGCTTGGGAAAAGTGTGATCCGGTACTCATTGCCCTTTTCATTCTGAGCTTTCAGTATAAACGAATTCAGGGCAACAATTACGAACAGGATAAATCTATTTAACTTACCTCTTTTCATCAGCTTTTCACTTCACCTTTTCTATCTGCGGAGGCATCCAGGTGCCGTCCAGAATTGATAGCTCTGCCCAATAGCAGCGTATGTAAAGTGAGAATGTTCCATCGGGTGCAGGCACCCAGTTGGTTTCCTTGTCCTTACCCGGACTCTTATTACCAAAGTACAAAGTAAGCGAACCATCCTCATTGTATTTAAGAAACGACTTGCTCTTGGTACCAAGAGAATAGCGGCCCAACGCATTTGGATAAAATAAATGGTGTTCGTTGTATAGAGTCATCGACCAGAATCCTTTTACCGGAGGTTCTTGTCCTTTCGGAAAAGTAACGGTATAATTATTCTTACCATGCAGCTGTTCTCCCTTGCTGTCAAAGTCACGGTAGATGTATTTAGTTTCATTAGGTTTATTATCATACATATTCGACTTGGCAGTAGCGGTACGCAGAATATAATCGGTTCCCCACTGTGCGTTGTTAATGGGTGAATTCCAGCCATTGCCTGCCGGGCGTCCGTTATATTTCCATTGTGTAAGCGGAGCAATAATTTCGTTGTCAGCCGCTACAAATGATTCTATCAAAGCCTCTTTTACTTCAGGATCTTTTCCTGCAGCTTCAAACACCGAACTGATCCATTTATAGATGGCTTCTTCCCCCGGAAGTGGCGGTACTAATTTCATTACACCGGGAAGCTGGTCAAAATATTTTTCGGGTTGTACCCATTTGGTTTCGCCTGCTGCTCCAGGAGGTGCAGGAAAACTTGGCACTTTACTCCAGTCAATGGTTTTCATTTTACCATCAAACTGGCTCAGAGGATAAAATACAATCTGGTTAAGAAAAGGTTGTACTGCCTTGCTGTCTGCAGCATTATCATCTTTAAAAATACGGGGAACGCTAAACACCAGTTCAGTGGAAGAACGCAATACTGCAGTTATACCTTTAGGTGTTTCGCCTTTCCAGTTTGGTCCAACTATCATATAAAAACCGGGTTTAGTACCATATGGTTTGCCTATTTCGGCAAACTCATCTGTTCTTGCATCATACAATGCGTACACCCAAAAACGGTCTCCAAAATCGGGTACCTGAAAAACAGTAGGTTCTTTATCCAAAGCCGAAAATCCGGCTCCGTACACCACGTCCTGGTTAGGGCATGCAACAAAAGTCTGCTCTGGCTTAATATAATTATCGAGCATACAATTCAATCCTACCGGAGCCATTGGAAGGGCACCACCATTCCATCCTGGCACATTACCATTCTGGCTTGTTACATATTCAAATGCGGCTCTGCGGTTGTGTGAGTTGACCATGGCATAGCCCCAAGTATAAGCCATGCGACCAACCATCTGAACATATTCCTTTGTCAAGGCAGATCCAGAAGCTGGACCAGCAACATCTGCAGCAGTTTTTGGTAAGGGAACCTGTCCTTGTTGTTCGGTTGTGGTTTCTGTTTTGTCTTTTGCTATTTCAGTTTTTGGTTGCGGTGAGTTGCAACTAAAAATTAACGCTGTTATTGCTATGAGCAAAAGCGTAGCGAATTTTGTTTTGTTTTTCATTTTTTTGCTTTTTTGTCCATTTCTTATTTCACCGTTACAACCTTCGGAGGCATCCAAGTGCCATCAAGAATAGCATTCTCTGCCCAGTAGGCGCGCAAGAATAAAGAGAACGTCCCTTTAGGTGCTGGCAGCCAATTACTTTCCTTGTCTGCCCCTGGTGATTTAGCGCTGGCGTAGATGGTCAGTGAACCATCAGGGTTGTATTTAAGGGTTTTGTTCTTAGTGCCCAGCGAAAAGCGGTTCAGTGCATTCGGCTCGAACAAATGATGCTCATTGTAGAGTGTCACAGACCAGAATCCTTTAACCGGTGGCACTTGTCCTTTAGCGAAAGTGATTGTATTGGTGTTGGCTCCATCGAGCAGTTTACCAGATCCATCATATTCGACATAGAAGTATTTAGTTTCGTCAGGCTTGTTGCCATACATGCTTGACTTGGCCATAGCTGCACGGTTAAGATAGTCAGTGCCCCACTTAGCGTTGTTGTCCTGCGTGTTCCAGTCGTTTCCGGCAGGTCTGCCATTGTATTTCCACTGGAAGAGTGGGGCAATAAGCTCCTTATCTGCCGTGACAAAGGATTCCTCCAGAGCTTTCTTTATCTCTGGATCCTTTTCTGCAGCTGCAAACACAGAATTAATCCAGCCGTAGAGGGCTTCCTCACCAGGCAGTGGCGGCACGAGTTTCATCACACCGGGAAGCTGGTCGTAGAATTTTTCCGGCACAACCCATTTAGTCTCGCCACCAGTGCTTGGAGGTGCAGGGAAATTAGGCAGCTTGGTCCAGTCTTTTGTCTTCATTTTCCCGTCAAACTCGCTTAATGGATAGAATTGAATTTGGCTGAGTGATGGCTGGATTGCCTTCGTATCTGCTTCGGTATCGTCTTTGAAAATACGTGGAACAGAAAACACCAGTTCGGTTGAAGAACGCAACACACTTGTGATTCCCTTTGGAGTTTCACCTTTCCAGTTTGGTCCGACTATCATGTAAAAACCAGGTTTGGTACCGTAAGGTTTCCCAATTTCTGCAAACTCATCAGTACGTGCGTCATACAAGGCATATACCCAAAAACGGTCGCCAAAATCCGGCACCTGGAATACAGTTGGTTCATTATCCAAAGCGGAGAAACCTGCGCCATACGTCACATCCTGGTTGGGGCAGGTGATGAACGTCTGTTCAGGTTTTATGTAATTGGTCAGCATTGTATTGTGACCTACCGGAGCTACAGGCAGCACGCCGCCCATGTAGCCACACTCAGGTGCCATGGCAAAAGACGAACGCCTGTTGTGTGCATTGACCATAGGCCAGCCCCAGATATAGGCCATTTTGCCTATCATCTGAACATACTCCTTTGTCATGGCAGTTCCATAAGCAGGACCTGCAACATCTGCAGCAGTTTTTGGCAATGGAACCTGGCCCGGCTGTTCGGTTGCAGTTTCTGTTTTGTTTTCGGTTGTAACAGTTTTTGGCTGCGGTGAGTTGCAACTAAATGTTAACGCTGCTATTACTAAGAGTAAGAGCGCTGCGACTTTGATTTTGTTTTTCATTTATTTACGATGTTATATCCTGTTTCAATTGTAAACAACGGCCATCTGAATGATGACCGTTGTTTATTTATTTAATATTTAAACCAGTGCAATTACTCTGTAGCCATCGCTCTTGCAGCTTCTGCCTGTAAGTCACTGTATTTTTCTTTTCCTGTACTTACTTTAACAAAGTCAATAGTACCACCTTTGAATTCACCTGGTGATTTATACAATTTGCTTACTGGATCGCCACTATCCCAGCCAACACATAAGCCATCACCCACAAGAGTGAATTTGCCTACCTGTGCTGTCATTGGTCCTGTTGCGACTTCTTTATCGTTTATAAACAGTTTAGCTGTTCCGATTGACTCACCATGTTCACCTGCTTTTTCTTTGGAAAATTCCATACCAACTGTGTATTTGCCCGGCTTCAGAACTCCTGATACCAACTGTTGTTCCTTGATACCAAGAAAGTTATAGACATAATACAATTTATGATCTTTTAAGAATAAACTATGGCCGCCAAATCTTGAACCATGTGCGAAGATTACTCCTGAAGCATTAGCATCTGTAATGTCAACATTTGCAACGATCTTAAACGATTTACCCCTAACATTTACTGCCACTGCTTCAGGAACAGCACTTGTATGAGGATAATATGCATATAGATCTCGTTCTGCTTCTTCTGTTGGACGGGCAGTAGTAATAATTTGCATTGTTGTACGGTCATCAAGTGGTAATGCCTGATTTTTAGTGGCTTCTTCCAACCAGAGTTTCTTCAATGCTTCGAGTTTTTCAGGATTTTCTTTAGCAAGGTCATTTGATTCAGAACGGTCAACATCTACATTATAAAGCTGCCAGACATCCTTATCGAAATTTCCCTTATCAGTAAGCGGTGCATGAACTGCGACTGCTTTCCATCCATCCTGCCATATTGCACGGGTGCCAAGCATTGCATAATACTGAACGTGCTTCTGTGTTGGATCATTTGGTTTCGCATCGAATGAATACTTCATCGAAACACCTGATAATGGATACTGCTCAACACCTCTGTAAACCTTAGGCATTTCGAGGCCGCAAATTTCAAGAATTGTCGGAACAATATCTACAGCATGATGATACTGGTTGCGGATTTCACCACGGGCCTTGATCCCTTTTGGCCATGTGATTATCAGAGGATCAGCGGTACCGCCTGAGTAATTTGAATAACGTTTGAACATTTTGAACGGCGTGGAGAAAGCAGCTGCCCATCCTGTCGGGTAATGCTCGTAAGTGTTTGGTCCGCCCAACTCATCAATAAGCTTCATGTTTTCGGCTAAATCATCTGGATAGCCGTTAAAGAATTTGTTCTCATTCACAGAACCATTTGGTGTTCCCTCACCTGATGCTCCGTTATCGGCTGCATACATAATAATTGTATTATCATATTGCCCTGTGGCTTTGAGGTGATCAATTATACGGCCAATCTGCACATCTGTGTATTCAGAAAAACCTGCATAAACTTCGCATAAACGTGAGAATAATTTCTTTTCGTCTGCATTAAGACTCTCCCATGGACGGACAAAATCAGCAGGGTTCGCCTGATCCTGAGGCATTGGGTTGAATTCTGTAAGTTTTGTATCCTTTGGTAATATGCCTTTTTCAATCATGCGGGGCAATACCCATTTACGATAGGCATCATAACCATCATCAAATTTGCCTTTGTATTTCGCAATATACTCCTGCGGAGCCTGGTGAGGAGCATGATTGGCTCCCGGGCAGTACCACATAAACCAGGGTTTTGAAGGATTTGCTGATTTCTGATCACTGATCATTTTTATTGCCTGATCGGCAAGGTCTTTTGATAAATGATATCCTTCTTCAGGTCCGTAAGGAGGCTCAATTGCATGGTTATCTTCAGTAAGGTCGGGATAAAACTGATTTGTTTCTCCCCCGATAAAACCATAAAAACGGTCGTAGCCCTGCTGAAGCGGCCACTGACTTTTATTGGCTCCTGCTGAAAGATCAGTTTCCGGAACATTATGATCCTTTCCCAGCCAGAAAGTACTCCATCCGTTATCATTCAGTATTTGTGCCATTGTAGCAGCCTGTGGCGGCAACTGGCAGCTGTAACCAGGAAATCCATTAGCACCTTCTGTGATTACTCCCATGCCGTTAAGGTTGTGGTTACGACCTGTATTGATACAAGAACGGGTTGGTGAACAAAGCGCAACCGTATGCCACTGAGTATAGGTTAATCCGTCGGCAGCCAGTTTATCCAGTGTAGGCATATTAATTCTTCCTCCGTATGGCGACCATGCAGCCAAACCAGTATCATCATAAAGGATGAAAAGTATATTGGGTGATCCTTCAGGCGCTTTCTTGCGTATGTAAGGCTCCCAGTCAGGAGTCGATTCACGTACATCAAGTTTAATGACACCTTTGAATTCTTTGGTTGCCACTGTTACAGGTTTTTCTTTCGTTCCCGGTTGCTGTGTGCAACCTGTGATGAAAGCAACTGCCAGGACTACCAATAATAGTTTGGAAAGTTTGTGTTTCATAATTTTCAAGAGTTTAAATTCTATTAGATTTTATATAATAATTTGGATGAAAGGATCTTAATATTTGATTTAATCATCAACTATTTTGGAAATACAAGGATTATAGCAGCGCGTACGCCAAAGTCGGCCTTGGCTCCTTCAGGTGCTGCAACCTGAAATCTCGGTCCGATAACTAATGAAACGATCTGGGAGCCAAGTTTGGTTACTGCTGTAACTGAAGGGATTATATAGACTGAAGTAGTTGATGAAGTCCAGTTTTGAGTAATTTCTGACATTAATCCAAGTCCGGCCCCACTTTTCCAGTTATAAGACATAAAGGGCTGAATAAACATCTGATTCACATTACTCCTGCCTGCATCACCGGCAACAGACCAGATCTGGTTGGCAAGAGCTCCCAATGTCCACCCGTTGAATTGTTTCAATACCAGAGCTGTAGGGCCCACACCCCATTTTTTTGTACCTAACATATCGTCTGTAGCAATTGGTAAGAGAAATACGGGACCAACACCCCACACCAATCCGTTTTTTGCTTCGGCAGGTGAGAACCATGCACTCACAACTGCATCTGCCAATCCATTCTGACTGGTACCTTCACCTGTGATATTTCGTTGTGATATAAAAGGAATAATATATCGTGTAACCAGATTGAGTTTTGGAGAGAGGCTTATTGGAATTACCGGCTGAAAGTTTAATGTATTTCTTGAACCATTATATTGGCCTATACCAATATCTGTGTTATTCTGAAATGGCACACTTATAAGCGCAGCTACAGGATTGCTCAGCTTTTTGGCCAATTCCTCTGCGCTTGTCTCAGGTTTTGCTTCCTGGGCTTTTAAAATTCCAGTCAGAACAGGAAAAGTAAGTAACAGTAGTAATGATAATCTGGTTTTGGTATTCATACTTGCATGTTATATTTAATTAAATCTAATAACGCTTCACCATCAACTGGTTTTCTCAGAAATGCTTTTACTCCGTATTGTTTGCACAACTTCCGGCTGTCCGGATCATCAAATGCAGTTGTAACTATTACCTGAATCTTAGTTCCATCAGGATTAATTTCTTCTAATAAAGTACAACCGTTCATCCCTGGCAGGTTTAAGTCAAGAACTATTATGTCTTCCTGACAAGGCTCGAATCTCGATAGAAATTGCTCAGCACTGTCGAAGGATTGATATTTCATTCCTGCTGATTTGAGAAGAACTTCGATTGCCTCCCGCACAGACAAATCATCTTCAATGATAGAAATCATCTGATCCTTCATTTTTACAGAATATAACTTTTATTGAATAAAAAGTGATTCAAAGGTACCATCTAATATAGTTCGTGTCAATTGCACTTTAGTGACATAACCATATAAATGATTTAAGACCACAGTCTGAAAGCAGTAGGTAGAAAAAGGAAGATTAAAATCGAAAGATTTCGAAAGTTATCAGATTCTATTATCAGAAGGGATTATACCAGCGTTGTCTGCAATACGGATAATTTCAGGAACCGATCTTACCCTTAATTTTTCACAGATACTCCGTCTATGGACTTTGACCGTATGTTCCCCAATATTAAGTTTATAAGCAATCTGTTTATTTAGCATTCCGGTTATTATGAAAGTCAAAATTTCAAACTCTCTTCTTGTAAGAGTGCGAATAAGTTGCTTGGCCTTTAAAATTTCTTCTTTCTCAGCTAACATTTTATGGCTCAGACCAACTGCTTCTGACACCGAATGAAGCAATTCTTCCTCGTTAAATGGTTTTTCGAGGTAATTTATTGCTCCTTTTTTTACAGTATCAACACTCATATGGATATTACCATAACCGGTAATGAATATTATAGGTAAATGAGAATTACGACTGATTAGAACTTCCTGAAGTTCCAGTCCGGACTTCCCTGACATATTTACATCAAGGATTATGCATCCAGCTCTTAAATAGTCTTCCCTGGACAGGTATTCCTCGGAACTCTCAAAGGATTCCACATTGTAATCAGATAATTGTAAAAAGAGCGATAGAGAGCTCCTTACAGATTCATCATCATCAATTACAAAAACAGTTTCACCTACTTGCTTCATCCTTCATGATTTTTAATCTGAATGAGAATTCAGCACCTCCATCGGGGATATTCTCAGCCCATATTTCTCCATTATGATTTTCAATTATTGACCGGCTAACTGCAAGTCCAATTCCAAAACCACTTTCACGGGTTGTAACAAATGGCTTAAATAATTTTTCTTTAATTTCCACTTCAATTCCTTTTCCTGAGTCCCGTACAGAAACTCTTACCGAGTCTTTGTTAATATGCTGAAATATTTCTATTGTTCTTTTATCAATATCACAATTTTCAATTGCATGACCTGCATTGTATAAAAAATTTAAGAGTACCTGTTCTAATTGAATTTTGTCTCCAAAAACAAAGACATTTCTGTCCGGAGGGTGATTTATGATCCTGATATTCTTACTCAATGCTTCGGATTTAAATATAACCAGTGAATCCTGGACAACAGAATTAAGATTAACCAATTCTTTATCCCTCATTTCTAATTTCATTAAACTTCTGACACTGCTGATGAGACTTCCTGCCCTCTTGTCATCTTTAATAATCTTTAAAAGTATTTCTTCAATCTGACCAGAGTCGGGTTTTTCCATTTTCAGAAAGCGGACACATGCCTGGGCATTATATAAAATTGCTGTTAGTGGCTGACTTAACTCGTGAGAGAGGGATGCTGTCAATTCAACCATCATCATGAGTCTTTCCTCACGTACAATGATCCTGTAAAGATTTTCTGCTTCGATCTTCTGTCTGACAATTTCTTTCTGTCTGACATTTAGCTTATACAGATAGACTATAAGGAATGTTTCTAATATCAGAAATAACAGGCCAGCTAGAATATACCATTTGTACTCAGAGATAAAATCAGATTCCTTGTAATAGAAAATACTGTCTGAAGGCAATACTTTGGATTTATCCAAACCCCATTTTTTTAGTACCCTCCAGTCGAAAATATTCTGATATAAACCTTCGGAATTAAATACTATTTTCCCCATAGGAATCCCATTAAGAATCTCTTTTGCAATCCTGCTTGTCTCCTTTCCTAATGAGTTGAAGCTGAAAATATACCCCCCGACACCACCTTCTCTTTTTATAAAACTGTCAAAAACAGGGAATATCGGACTGCTGCAATTGGTAGAGAGAAGACCTATAATTTCAGGAGTCGAAAATTGAATACCGTTTTTATCTGAAAGATATGTTGGGACAATTACAATACTGTTCTCAGGTATTTTACTTACAAACTTTATAGTTGAATCGAGGGAAAGGTCCGTAATAAAGACTAAATTATATTTTTTCTCTAAGCTTCCTGATCCAGCTCTGACAAGAGATGCAAAATACTTATCAGTTGGTGCACATCCGCTTATTACAAAAATATTCTTACATAAGGGGAACAGGTTACAAGCTTTCTGAATGGTTTCAGCAAACCTCAATTTCATGATAACTTTAGTTACATTTTCAGAAGGCAACAAGCCCTGATCAGAAGCAAGAGAATCGAATTCGATGCTTATTATCCTGCTCTTTTTTAAGGCTTCAAACCCATACTTCATTAACACCTGGTTCACCCCCGGGGTTACAGTAATCAGTAGGTCAATATCGACATCTTTATATTTATCATTATAAAGCTCAACAATGTATTTTGCGTATTTATCATCCGATAGCCTACCAATATCAAGGTACTCGATCAATAAATTGTAGTTTTCGTCAGCTTCTTCAGAAAATGAAGTGCGAAAACCCTCCAAAAGATTTTGATATGCGGGTAACCCTGCATGCAAAGAGAAAAAAATGACAATTGTTTTAGTCTTTTCACTTGCATTTGCATTCCGGGGAATAAAGGATGGAAGTAAAAGAAGTACAATCAATATTTTCCATCCGTTTCTATGCATAGTCAGTAAATTAGAATGAAATTATAGTAAACAATTTCAAAGGTAAAAATATCATTTATTCCTCAAGAATTATAGGATATCAGAATCTGAGGGTGAAAAGACTACTAAAATGAACAACCAACCAAATAAACGAACGTTTATTAGATAGCAAAAATACAGGGGAGGATCCTGTCTTTTTATCGTCAAAAATCCTCCTGAGATTATTTGGGGGAGGATTATTTGTCATTTTGCTAATGTTTTGTGGACTCTGGAGAGAGATCATCTTCGGCCATCCTTCCCTCTTAACATTGCGATAATCTTTACCAGAGGTCACCAGAATCAGCCAAGGAATGGAGGTAAATGATAGGGCAGGAGTTATTATAATATAAGGTATTATTTTTCAATGGTCTCCTTGAAAAGAAGATTTTTGTAGTACTCATGATATTTATTACTGGAGACTTGATTTTTTTGTTTTTTTAGTTTATATTTTGATTAGGAGGTATACCTCAACAAATATTACGGCTACAGCCACAGTAACATTCGGAGTTATAATTATTCGGGAACGACGGTTGGGATAACTCTTTAAGCTCTACAACGGGATGCATCAACAGAGCAGGTGTTCAAGACCAAGATACGATGAACGGATGCAACGGTCACTGAAGGACTAGTGGAAAGTATCAAATCATAGAGGGTTTCAGAGTTCCTCTATGTGCGAAAACTCAAAGAGACATTGAGTGGAGCAGTTCTAAAACTGAATTATATCAGGATTAGAAGAAGACTGCTCTAATCTAAAGAGCCACTGAAATCCTACTGGAAGTGTATACTAGTATAAACTGGTCCAGTACAAAAAAACCAGTACCAAGTGGCCCAGAATTAAGAGGACCCAAGAATAAACTGGCACAGTATTAAGAAGATGCTAGTAGAAATTTACCAGCCCCTTATATGATTTCAGCTATATTCCAGAACTTCCTGTAATATTACAGGAACTTAGAAAAAAAGGCCTATGTCAATAACTGAATATTAAGATTGATAATGAATTTAAGGGAGCTGGTCAATAATTTACGCGAGGTCTTTAAATAAGATTGGCTAAACTTCTTCTACTCTTAGATTTCAATTTCTAACTATTCAGTAATCCTTCCCATCATTCCTATTTTTTGATCCATCCTACTATAAGTGGAATAATAATATCCATTGAGTTCTACAACCCTATTATGAAAGTTACTTCTTTTGAAGCTAGAATCATCCGGTCTATTTTAATTTTCTATTCAAAAGTATCGGATTGATTGATCCTTACAAAGTATTTTTCAATACAGTAACACATTGGTAGATTTCAATGACCACTCTTGGATTTAATGAATTGTAATACGTCGGATATCCTTTATCCTATGGAGCTTTAGGATCGACACATGTTATTACAAAAATCGGGTTTTCTTCCTAGAAACATCCTGTCAAATGATATTATGTAAATTTTTTTTGAAAAAATATCTCAAAATATTTGGATATGTCTATGTCATATAATATCTTTGACCTATGTTAGAAAGAAAACCTTTGAAATGATGAGTCGTAAAAAATCAGAATTTAATATTACAAGTGCTTTTGAAGGACTGGAAGAATTT
>Ga0315273_10001093_pt1 | contig 30157 bp, 30 predicted proteins | sample YL17G02_0_MG_FD_205753 | JGI IMG/M metagenome (GOLD analysis project Ga0315273, IMG submission 205753) | Sediment microbial communities from Yellowstone Lake, YNP, Wyoming, USA - YL17G02_0 | ecosystem: Environmental > Aquatic > Freshwater > Lake > Sediment | place: USA: Wyoming | collected... | reverse complement strand
CAAAGAGCTGATGAAGACCTATGGCGTCAAGAAACTCCTGATCCATGCCGCCAGCCCGCAAGAGCGGACCCAGCAGCGCCAGAGGCTGCTGTCCGGGCAGACCTGCCGAGGCGTGGACTCATGGATCCGCCCCGACGGCAAGGAGAACTACCACGAATGGGTCGCCGTGCCCGTCAGCGTCGGGGGCAAGTCCTACATCATCGGGATCGACCGGGACATCACCGAGCGGCGACAGGCCGAGGAGTCGCTTCGCCAGAGCCAGGAGCGGTTGCGGCTGATACTGGAACACAGCTCTGACGGTATCAACATCATGGAGTTGGACCCGGCCAGCGGAAAACGGCGGCTGGTGTTGTTCAATGAGCGTCTTGTGGAGATGACCGGGCATACGCGGGAAGAGCTGACTGCGGTTGATGACATCAACGTGTTCCTCCAACCTCCGTCCCCCGACGTCGGCATGGCCCACAAGGATTACGTGCGAATGGTGCTGGAAGGAAAGCCTTTCCGGGGCACGGGTTCGTGGATGCGTCCGGACGGCAAGGTCAACTACATAGAATGGACGGCGGCCCCGATTCGGATGGGGCAGAAGGTGTACGTGATCGGGATCGACCGGGACATCACCGAACGCCGCCAGGCCGAGGAGGCCTTGCACGCCGCCAACCGAAAACTCATGACCGCCCGTGAGGAGGAGCGGCAGTACCTGGCCAGGGAGCTTCATGATTCCCTGGGCCAAGGGCTGGTGGGACTGCAACTGGCCATTCAGGCCACCATCGGGGCCGCAAAGGATGGTCTCCATCCAAGCCAAACGAACCGGCTGGAGGCCGCCGCCAACAAGTGCAGCGAGCTGATCCGGGAGGTTCGGAATATCTGTCATGGGTTGTACCCGCCGACGCTGGAGTCGCTGGGACTGGCTGCGGCGCTACGACAGTTAGCGGGGTATTGCCGGGATGCGCAGGTGGAGACCAGCGTGCATTGCGGGCCGGCCTTGTCCAACATCCGGCTGCCGGACGTTGTGGAGATCGCCTTGTTCCGCATCGCCCAGGAGGCCACCAGCAACTCGCTTCGCCACGGGCGGCCCAACCGCATTGAAATAGACCTCGATTACGCCGATGGTCTGGCGCGCCTTAGAATCATTGACGACGGCGCGGGATTCGACGCCGTCAGAGTGACTTTCCTGGGCCTGGGCCTTGGTACTATGAAGGAACGAGCCAGGGCGGTCGGAGGAGAAGTCAGGATCGAGTCCAGGCCGGGACGCACGAGCATCGAGGCGGTGGTTCCGGTGGCGCCACGTTCCGCCTCGCAGACTGCCCCAGCCCATATCGGAGGTCATCCAGTCAGTTAGAGGAGCATGGCCTTCGTACCGACAAAGCAAGGATACGTGTGTGGATGCCCTGATCTTTGATTTTGACGGAGTAGTCGTCGATAGCGAACCGATACACCTGAGATGTTTCCAGCAGGTGCTGGCTGGCGTCGGTGTCCGGCTGACGACCCAGGAGTACTACGGGAAATACCTGGGCTACGACGACCACGACTGCTTCCTGGCCGTGGCCGCGGACAAGGGACTGTCGGTCAGCGAGTCGCAGGTCGCCGAGATGATCGCCGCCAAGACGGACCTTGTGCGAAGGGCCTTTGCCGAGGCGGTCTGTCCGCTGCCCGGCGCCGTGGAACTGATTCGCTCTGCTGCCTTGGCGGGGATACCCGTGGGCGTCTGTTCCGGCGCGCTACGGGAGGAAATCGAGATGGCTTCCAAGACCATCGGAGTGTCGGAATACTTCCGCTTGATCGTATCCGCTCAGGACGTCTCTCGCGGAAAGCCAGACCCGGAAGGCTACCGCCTGGCGATTCAGAGGCTCTCGGCCGCCTGTGGTCGGCGGGTGGAGGCGTGCAGGTGCGTGGCTGTCGAGGATTCCCCTGCCGGCATCGACGCTGCGGTCGGCGCCGGGATGAAAGTCCTGGCCGTGACGAACTCCTACCCCAGCGACCGGCTTCGCCAGGCCGGCAGGGTCGTCGCTTCCCTTACCGAGGTCACCGTCGCCCAACTGGAAGAACTCTGCTGCTGAGGCTCGCAGAAGGCGCCCCAGCAGGCGGCAGGCGGCAGGCGTTAGGGCTCCAGTTTATCCGCCACGGCGCGGGCCTTTTCCTTCTGCCCGTTCGTCGCGCCAACCAGATGCGAACCACGATGGAAGACCATCACTTCACCGTCAAACTCATCGGTGTATGTGATCCAACCGGTGCCTGTGGCCTTGGGATACGTGGCCGTCTCGATGAGTCGCTTGAATGCCTCGCCGGCCCCTCCGGCGGAGGGATAGGAACAGATGAACAACTGGTACGGCCGCTTGTTCGTCCCTTGGTAGCGGGCGGAGACGGCGTTGCGGAGAAACTCCTGGGACCGATAGTTCCGTTTCACATAGACCAGCGAGTTGGGCAGCCTGTCTTGGGCCGGTAAACGGGCCATATCAGGCAAATTGACTTCTTGAGGCGGGGCAAGCGTGGCGATCCGCTGGGCCAGGTTTCGTGCGATCGAGGGGGCTTCCGGGGCGGATTCATCAACGGATACATGGACGTAAAGCGCTCCCTTGTAGAAACGGACCTCTCCCTGGGATTGGGTTCCCTCGTCTCCTATCGGCAATACGGCGGCAGCGCCCGCCCGCCACAAAGAATACACCCCAAATGCATCCGCCGCCGTCGGCATGTGGTAAACGTCAATAGTCGCCTGCGATTCGCCGGGGCCGCGATAGACCGCGCGGGTCAGGCTGATAAGATCATAGGCATAGTACTGGTGGGCCTCGCCGTCGATGATCTCTTCGATGTCCTCGTGGGTCTGTGCGACGGTGAGCTGGGGGCCTTCCCACCCGGCGGGGGCCTTGGGTATCACCGTGGCTGTCTGGAAGGCCGCTGGGCGGGGTTCTCCCGCCGGCGTGCCTGACTTGGTCACACCGTCGCAGCCGGCCAGTGAGACCGCCGCAAGGCCCACCCACGCGATCAGCGTAGCCCGATTCATCACCGCATCCGCCCGGTCACGCAAGCCTCTGATGTGCCGCCGCCAGCATGGAGCGCACCGCCAGGCGGCGCGGGCAGGCCCGCTCGCAGGCGCCGCAGTTCCGGCATGCTGCTGCCGAGCAGGAGGCCGGCAGGGCGGCGTACTTGCCCTTCCCGCGCAAGGCGGAACCTTGCTCAGTCAGGTAGAAGTCGTACCGCATGATCTGGGGGATGGCCACGCCATGCGGGCATCGGCCGTCGTCGCCGGCGCAGAGACCGCACCAGGAGCACATCTTCTGCTCCGCCACCCGTTCCATGCGGAGCATGGCCGAGCGGAGCGGACCGATCTTGCCCAGTTTGAACTTCAGCACTTCGTCGATCTGAGAGATGTCGCTGAAACTTACCATCGCACAATCGGCCAGGCCCTCGGTGAGCACCCATTCCAGGCGTGTGCGCAGCCGGGACAAGTCCTGCATCCGGTTGCCCGGACAGTACTTCATGGCCAGGACGCCCAAGCCCTTCTTCTTGGCCGCCTCCAGGGCGCGGAGGAAATCCGCGGAATCGGTACGGTATCCGATCAGCGCCACGTCAAAGATGCCCTCCTTGGCGGCGAAGTTCAGCGTACCCACGGTATCGCTGTGGCAGGCCCAGCCGATGGCGCGGACCTTGCCCGACTCGCGCGCCTTGACCATTCCGTCGATGAAATCCTGATTGGCTATGTCCCTGGCCCTTTGCCTGGGCGGCACGATGATGTCGATCTGCTTGAGGTTGAAGAACTCCAGCAGCCCGTCCAGTTCCGTTGGCAGGGCTTTCAGGGCAAGCACCAGTTTCTTGCGGCGGTTCTCGTCCCGGATGACCTCCTGGATGGCCTTAAAAGACTGTCCCTGGGCATACCCGTCGGCGGAGTGGAGGAAGTAGAAGCCCCGGTCCATGACGGCCCCAGCCAGGTGGGGGCTGTTGGTCTCGATGGAGCCATATCCGCAGGCGGGTACGACGATGCCGGTCCGGCCCAGCGTTCGCGGTGACAGGACGTCAGGACCGACGTACGGCTCGGCCGGCTGGGTTGCCGGGGCGCTGGTTGCGGCTGCCCGTAGCACCGACGGCAACGACGTGGCCACCGCCGCTGTCGCCAGCACGCCGCCGGTCCTTGCCAGAAAATCACGACGAGACAATTGGCGTTCCGTTACTTGGGACATGGGTTGCTCCTATGGCCTGCCAGGGCAGTTTCTATTTCGGAACCGTTGTGCAACCAAACCACCCAATATCATATTCAAACGGTCCAGGCGGATTCTAGAGATTTGCCCCACGATCACCGAGAATCCCGCGGCTCTACGGCGGCAACTGGAGGAGTTGGGCGACTCTTTCCAGCAGGGCCTTGGGGGCTATGGGCTTGTCGAAACAGGCCTCCGCGTGTATGGCGGCCCGCGAATGCCCGGCGGGGTGCATTAACGTTTTGGGGAAACCACACAGACGTGGGCGTCTGTGCCACACGATTTGGCTGGACTTGTGGCCCAGCCGCCCCCGGCTGGGTCATCTTGCTGCCCTAAGTCCACCAAAACGTTAATGCACCCTGCCCGGCGAGACCGCTGGACCGGGGCCGTTGGCCTATGTATCATGCCACACGACTACATCGGGAGGCGACAATGGGCGAGAAGGTCGACCTGCATATTGGCGGCTATCACCTGACGGAGGCCATCGGCACTGGCGGCATGGGCAGCGTGTTCAAGGCTGACAACAAGGAGAAAACAAAATGACGAAGACTATTGGGTTTGTGATGATCGTGCTCGGGGCTGCCTGGTGGGCGCTGCCTGCGGGCGGGGCCTCACCATCGACTCAGCCTGCCAAGGAACTCACGTTGGACCTGGGCGACAAGGTGACGCTGAAGCTGGTGCAGGTCCCGGCGGGCAAGTTCACCATGGGCAGCCCGGAGGCGGAGAAGAAGGCCGCCGTCAAAGAGGCGGTGGCCGCCGGCAACTCGGAAAAGGATGCCACCGACGTATTCAAGGACGAAGTTCAGCATGAGGTGACGATCAGCAAGCCCTTCTACATGGGCATCACCCATGTGACGGTGGACCAGTTTGCGGCGTTCGTGAAGGACAGCGGCTACAAGACGGACGCCGAGAAGGCGGGCTGGTCGGTGGGCTTTGAAATCAAGGACGGCAAGATCGACTGGAAGAAGGTGGACGGCTGCTCGTGGCGGAACCCGAGCTTCGATCAGAAGGGCGATCATCCGATGGTGCAGGTGAGTTGGAATGACGCTAAGGCGTTTTGCGATTGGCTGTCGAAGAAGAGCGGCAAGACGGTTACCTTGCCGACGGAAGCCCAGTGGGAGTACGCCTGCCGGGCCGGCACCAAGACGGCATATCCGTGGGGGGACAATCCCGATGATGGCAAGGGCTGGGCTAACTGCTCGGACCAGAGTCTGAAGAAGAAGATTCCCAACCAGACGGGCTTGGCGTTCTTCAGTTGGGACGATGGTTTTGTGTTCACCGCGCCGGTGGGGAGTTTCAAGGCCAACGCGTTTGGGCTCTATGACATGAACGGCAACGCCTGGCAGTGGTGCCAGGACCGGTATGGAGATTACGAGAAGGGAGCGGCCACCGACCCCACGGGGGCGGACACAGGTGGCCTCCGCGTGCTGCGTGGCGGGTCCTGGTACTGCGATCCGGGGATCTGCCGCTCGGCCCGCCGCGGCTGGTACGGTCCTGGCGGCCGGTACGTCATCTTCGGATTCCGGGTGGCGGTGTCGGCGGGCGTGGACTTGCCTTAACCCTTTGCACTTTGTCCTCTTACCCTTTACCCTTCCTGGGGTACAGGGGCGAAGCCCCTGTTCGCCGCAAAAATTGCGGCCTCGGGCGTCCGAAGAACGTAGGGCGGGCACCGCCCGCCGTCTTCGTATGTTGGTCGAACCGTCGGGCAGTGCCCGACCTACCTTCGAAAAATGAGGTCTGAATGGCGCAGGAATTGAAGGTCATCCAGGACTTCTACGACTTCATACTGTGGCTCATTGGCCACACGGAGAAGTTTCCGCGCCATCACCGCTACAGCCTGGGAATCTCCGCCCGCGACAAGCTCGGCGCCGATCTCTGCCGCCAGTTCATCGACTCTCATTATTGGAGCCGGTAGGGCGGGCATGGCCCGCCGTCTTGGTTGTTATCTCAGTCCGCATCGAAGTGCTCCATTCTCCCCGGCAATTCGGCGCGGATATACCAATCGACGCCATATTCGCCCATGCTGTGGGTACGTTCCACACCCCACCGCGCGGTTGGTTCCTATCAACAGTCCCACAAAATCGATAATGCTTGGGCATCCCCGTCGCCTTTCGAACAGAAGGTACAAGAGGAACCCAGCCGCGACAAGCAGCTTCTGTCACCTACGGCCAAGCGGTTTGAAGGCGGCGGGCCGTGCCCGCCCTACGCCCTCCCCCGGCACATCCAGGCCCGGACCGTCGTCCTCCACGGCGACGGCCTCCGGGGCCGGTCGGCGGCCGTTGACCAGGCAGAAGGCCGGTGAATCCATCAACTGCGCCACGCGAAGCAACTAGGCCACCGAGAGGTTACTCACCAGTTGCGTCTTGTCGGTGGCGTGGTTGCAGCACGTCGCTGATGCGGTCTCCGGCATAGACGCGCTGAACCTCCGCGGCCTGGGAATCTCCGCCCGCGACAAGCTCGGCGCCGATCTCTGCCGCCAGTTCATCGACTCTCATTATTGGAGTCTTCTCCGCCCGGAGGGGGACCGACCGGCGCGGAGGTGGCCGCCTGGCCGGCCTTGCCCGACCGCAACCACTTGTCGATCGTTGCGGCGGCGGCCTTGCCGTCGCCCATGGCCAGGATGACCGTGGCGGCGCCGCGGACGATGTCTCCGCCGGCGAACACGCCTGGCAGGGAAGTCGCGCCGTCGGCGTCGATCTCGATGTAGCCCCACTTGTTGAGCTTCAATCCCGCCGTGGAGCGGGTCAGCAGGGGGTTGGCGTTGGTGCCGATGGCGACCACCACGGCGTCGCAGGGAATCTGGAAGTTGCTGCCCTCGATGGGCCTGACCTTCCGCCGGCCGTCCTCGCCCGGTTCGGTCAACTCCATCTTCACGCATTCCAACCCCGCCACCCAGCGGTCGGCGCCGCCCAGCACCCGCACCGGTGCGGCCAGGAAGTGAAACTCGATGCCTTCCTCCTTGGCGTGGTGGATCTCCTCGATGCGCGCGGGCATCTCCGCCTCGCCGCGGCGGTAGACGATCACCGCGCGTTGTGCCCCCAGTCGCTTGGCCGTACGGACGGCGTCCATGGCGGTGTTTCCGCCACCGATGACGGCCACCACCTTGCCGCACCGCAGCGGCGTGTCGGAAGTGGGCAGCCGCCCGGCGCCCATGAGGTTCACGCGGGTGAGGTACTCATTAGCGGAGTAGACGCCCTTGAGGTTCTCTCCGGGCACGCGCATGAACTGCGGCAGTCCAGCCCCCACGGCCAGGAAGACCGCGTCGTAGCCCTCGGCGGTCAGCAGGTCTTCCACGGCGTAGGTCTTTCCGATGACCACGTTGCAGCGGACCTCCACGCCCATGCGGCGGAGGCGGTCCACTTCGGCGTCCACGGTGGCCTTGGGGAGGCGGAACTCCGGTATCCCGTAGACCAGTACCCCGCCGGGGCGGTGGAATGCCTCGAAGATCGTTACTTTGTGGCCCATCTTGGCCAACTGTCCGGCCGCGGTCAGCCCGGCAGGCCCCGAACCCACCACAGCCACGCGAAAACCGCTGGCGGCGGCGAGTTGGCCCTCGGTGTACTTGCCCGACTGCTGCCTGGCCCAATCGGCGACGAAGCGCTCCAGGTGTCCCACGGCGATGGGTTGGCCGTTTCGTCCGCGGAGGCACTTGCCCTCGCACTGGACCTCCTGCGGGCAGACCCGTCCGGCCAGGGCGGGCAGGTCGTTGTCCAGATACAGTAGGGAGGCGGCCTGGGCGAACCTGCCCTGGGCCACCAGGTCGAGGAACTCCGGAATCCTCACGGCCACCGGACAACCGGGCACGCAGGGGGCGTTCTTGCACTGAATGCAGCGCCGGGCCTCCAGCATGGCCATCTGCTCGGTAAAGCCTAGGTTAACCTCCTGGAAGTCCTTGTTGCGGACGTCGGCCTGGCGTTGGGGCATGGCCTGTCGCGGGATGGCCAGCCTCTCCTTGGCGGTCAATTTGTTGGGGGTCAGTTCACCCATGCTTGGGGTTCCCGGCGTTGGGCCTGCGCGGCCCTAGGGTATTCCAGCCAGTCTGCAACGGTCCATTGCGGCCGACTCTAGGCTGTGATACATCGCTAGGCGGTCGGCCAGCTCGTCGAAATCGACGTCGTGCCCGTCGAACTCCGGTCCGTCCACGCAGGCGAACTGTGTCTTGCCGGCCACGCTCACGCGGCAACCCCCGCACATGCCCGTGCCGTCGATCATGATGGGGTTGAGGCTGACGATGGTCTTGACGGCCGCGGGGCGAGTGAGTTCCGCCACGGCCTTCATCATCGCAACCGGGCCGACGGCGTAAACCGCCCCCACGGGGGCGTCCTTTCGGGCCAGCACCTCTCTAAGTGCGTCGGTTACAAGGCCCTTGCGCCCGTAGCTGCCGTCATCGGTCGTGGCGAGCACCTCGCGGCAGATGGCCTTCATCTGGTCCTCCAGAATAACCAGGTTGTGGGTCCTTCCGCCGATGATGGACGTCACGGCCGTTCCGGCGGCGGCCAGGGCCTTGGCGATGGGATATACCACGGCCGTGCCGACTCCGCCGCTGATACAGACAGCCCGCGCGCACCGCTCCAAGTGTGTGGGACGGCCCAGCGGACCGACGATGTCCTGGATATTCCCTCCGACCTGGAGGTTGCCTAACAGGGTGGTGCTCTTGCCTGCCAGTTGGATGACCAGGCTGATTGTCCCGGCCTGCTCGTCGGCGTCGGCAATGGTCAGGGGGACGCGCTCCCTGTCCTCCCCCAGCCGGACGATGACGAACTGACCGGGCTGGCGAATGCGAGCAATGCGGGGGGCTTCCACCTCCAGCCGGACTACCTGCGCGCTCAAGACCGTACGGTTTACCACGCGGTGCACGTGCCACTCCTGCTCACTCACTCAATGCATCCAGGGGTCTTGCAGCATCGACAACGCTTCTAGTGCCCATAAGTTAGACCACATTGTGAAATATGGCACAATCGCACTACATAATAAAACAGCCCATACGGGCCTTTCACAACATAGAGCCATTGTAGTGCGACAGATCGCCTGTGCAAATAGGTTTTCAGCCAAAGTGCGTAACTGACGTATTGACAATAGGGTACGGTTTGTTTGTTCGAGTAGGAACACTGTCTAATTCTGCCCCTTTTTCCCGGCGGCCAGGTGGATCGCAAGCACGGTCACATCGGCAGGGGTGATGCCGCTGATTCGCATCGCCTGGCCCAATGACCGCGGATGGATCGCCGTCAGTTTCTCGCGTGCCTCCTGCCGCAGGTGGCTGAGGGAGGCGTAGTCGATCGATTCGGGAATCAGCCTGCCGTCCAACTCCTGCATGCGGCTCAATGCCGCCTGCTCCTTGGCCAGGTACCCCGCATAGCGGGCATCGATCATGGCGGATTCGACGGCCAATGGATTCCGTCGCGCCAACTCAGCCAGCTCCCCGCCGGCGGAGGAGAGAAGATGCTCCAACGTCAGGTCCGACCGTTTGAGCAGGTCCCGCAGCAATTTGCCGTCGATCCGCACCGTCGCCAAGAGCGACCGGGCCAGTTCGATCGCCCGCAGTTTGTCCTGGTACCGCCGCCAGCGTGTGTCATCGGCCAAACCGATCCGTCGGCCGATCTCCGTCAGCCGGCGGTCGGCGTTGTCGGACCGGAGGCTCAGGCGGTGTTCCGAGCGGCTGGTGAACATGCGATATGGCTCGGTGACGCCCTTGGTGACCAGGTCGTCGATCATCACGCCGATGTAGGCCTGGTCGCGGCGGAGGACCAGTTCGCCGCGGTCTTGCACCTTCGAGACCGCGTTGGCGCCGGCGATTGCGCCCTGTGCGGCGGCCTCCTCGTATCCGGTGGTTCCGTTGACCTGCCCGGCCAGGAAAAGCCCCGCAACGGCCTTGGTCTCCAGCGTCGCTCGAAGCTGTGTCGGCGGGAAGTAGTCGTACTCGATGGCGTATCCGAATCGCAGGATTTCGGCCTTCTCCAGCCCGGGAATCAGGCGGACGAACTGATCCTGCACCTCCGCGGGAAGGGAGGTGGAGATGCCGTTGCAGTAAACCCAGTTGGTGTCTCGCCCCTCGGGTTCCAGGAAGACCAGATGGCTGGTCTTGTCGGGAAAACGGACGATCTTGGTCTCCAGCGACGGGCAATATCGTGGTCCGGTGGAGCGGATCTGGCCGGTGTACATCGGGGCGCGGTCAAGGTTGGCGGCGACGACCTCGTGCACCCGCTGGTTGGTGGCAGTCAGCCAGCAGGGCACTTGCTCGACATGGATCGCATCGTTAAGGAACGAAAACGGCGTGGGCGGCAGGTCGCCGTCCTGGCGCGTGCAGCGGGCGTAGTCGATCGTCTCGGCCGCCAGGCGGGGGCAGGTTCCGGTCTTAAGCCGTCCGCGATCCAGGCCAAGGGAGGCCAGGGAATCGCTCAGGGCCGCCGCGGCAGGCTCGTCGTATCGCCCTCCGGGCCAGGTGCGCTCGCCCAGGTGCATCAGGCCGTTGAGGAACGTCCCAGCCGTCACGACGGTAGCGCGGCAGGACAGGACGAGCAACCCACCCGGCGAAGCCCCGCCCCGCGCGCCGTCGGCCGGGGCGACCCGTACGCCGACGACCCGGCCGTTTTCCGTGAGTATCTCGGTAGCCTCCCCGGCGACGATGGTCAACTTCGTCTCGGCGGACAGGGCGGCCTGCACCCACGCGGCGTAGGCGTGGCGGTCGGACTGGCAGCGCGGTCCCCACACGGCCGGGCCTTTGGAGCGGTTGAGCATGCGGAACTGAATCCCCGTCGCGTCGGCGGCAAGGCCCATCAGGCCGCCCAGGGCGTCGATCTCGCGGACGATCTGCCCCTTGCCGATACCCCCGATGGCCGGGTTGCAGGACATCGCCGCGATCGTCCGCACGGAAAGCGTCACCAGCGCCGTGCGCGCCCCCATCCGTGCCGCCGCCCAGGCGGCCTCGACGCCCGCGTGACCCCCGCCGATGACCACAATGTCAAATTCCCGCTCCACGGCGGGATTGTATCACGCGGGCCTGTTCGGTTCAGCCGGTCCCGGTAGCGTCGCGGAAGCCTGCACGGCAATCTGTGGCGCCCGCGCCGCCGCCAGGTCGTCATAAAACCGGGCATAGCTGACGGCCGCATATGGCCAAAGGAACAGGAAACCGATCCCCAGTGTCAAGACGCTCAAGATTGTCCAACCGATGAAACGCAAGCCCAGGCAGAAGTACTTCCACTTGAACCCGTCCATCAACTGTTTGCTCTTTCGGATGGCCTCCAGCGGTCCCAGCGTCTTGTCGTCGGCCAGCAGATAGAACGTCTGGGAGTAGGCCAGCGCCGCGATGATGCCCGGGACGATCAGCAACAGCAACCAGAGGAACACAAAGATGATCATCAAGATATTGGCTCCCAAGGCGTTTCCGAAACTACGAAAACCCCGGAACAACATCCTGTATTCCACGCCTCCCCTTCGGGCGAGGCTGAGGAAGAAGACGGTCAGGCCTAGTTGGAAGGCCCCGCCCAGGATGAGGCCGACAATCTCTCCGACCCTCGGAATTCTCCCAATGGCGATGCTCAGGAGAAAGTACAGGGCACTGAACAGGATGGCCTTGCCCCAGTTGCCGGAAAGAATCTCTCTAGCCTGCACCGTGAGTTGGGCGTTGGGGGTGGACCCGTTGGTTCCCCCCGGCGGGGGGGCGGTTACCAGGGCGCTGGCGATCGGCGGCAGGGCGGTCTGGAACAGATGCGGCAGGGCGAGGCCGGCTGGGAGCCACTCCACCATGCCGTCCGACCAGACCAGGTGCTCTCTCGCCAGTCGGCCTTCCTGAATCCAGGCGCGCAGTTGCTCCTGCGATACCGGGCCATATTGTTGTCCGCCGATGTGACAATACCACTGTTTCATGTCTTATCTCCCTTCGGCCTCTGCCGCGGATTACGTAAGCGGCGGACCGATCGGCTCAGCCCACATACAGGATCACATAGGCCCAATTGGCCGCCAGTATCGCAACGGCGAGGATTACGGCGGCCTTTTTTTCGCCACGCGATAATTCCACGCGCAGGCCCACTCCCAGCGTCGCGCGGGCCAACAGTGCGGCCGACGCCAGGGTCGCTACGCCCAGGGCCAGCGGATTATATGCGAAGGCCAGGCCGACGTGACCGCCAAGAAAGGCAAGCACGCCTCGTGTCATGCCGCAGGTGGGACAGGGCAGCCCGGTGAGGCGCTTGAACAGGCAAAGCTCCAGCGGTTGGCCAAGCGTCCAGGACACCCATTCCGCCACGCCGACCAATGCCAGCCAACCCAGCACGACGCCCACCGCCCAACCCGGCCAGTACGGCAGGCGCGATGTCTTGTGTAGATGAAGGGTCATGGATGTAAGCGGTAGAAATGGTGTTGCATTGACATTCCGTGGCCGGCGATGGCCATGATGAACGGTACCAGGAATCCCAGGACGGCCAGGACTACGCTGATGATTCCGCAGACCCTTCCGGCCCGAGTGCTGCCTTCGCCGGAGCGGTCCATTCTCCCCGTGGCCATCTCGCGGAGATCATTGTTGGCCATCACCCAGGCGATGATGCCGCAGATGAAGCAGCAGACCAGCCCGATGATGCCCAGGGCCAGGACGGTCCCGCCCCGGTGCTGCCGGACCATTGGCGGAGGCGGGGGGATAATAGTGAACAGCAATCCCTCCACCGTGCTGGCAGGCGCCCAGTTGGCCATGCCCTCGCACCAGACCATGTCTGTAGGTCGCAGGCGGCCTTCTCGCGCCCATGCCTGCAATTGTTCCTGGGATACCGGGCCGTACTGCTGCCCGCCGATGTGACAATACCACTGTTTCATGTTCCCCTCTCCCTAAATGGAGGATGTCTGTTACGCGAACAGCGCCTCGACGAAGCGGTCGGGATCGAACGGTTCGATGTCCTCGTAGGTCTCGCCGAGGCCGACGAACTTGACCGGCAGGTTCACCTCGTTACGGATGGCCACCACTATGCCGCCCTTGGCCGTACCGTCGAGCTTGGCGAGGAAAATGCCCGTCACGTCCACGGCCTGGCTGAAGGCCCTGGCCTGGCTGATGGCGTTCTGTCCGGTGGTGGCGTCTAGGACAAGTAAGACTTCGTGTGGCGCGCCGGGGATTCGCCGCGAGACGACGTTGCGAATCTTGGTCAGCTCCCGCATGAGGTGGTCCTGGGTGTGGAGGCGTCCGGCGGTGTCTACCAGGAGGACGTCAGCCGAGCGGGCCTTGGCGGCCTCGCAGGCGTCAAAGGCCACCGCGGCGGGGTCGCCGCTGCCCTTGATGATTTCCACCCCGATGCGTCCGGCCCAGATGCTCAGTTGCTCCACAGCCGCGGCGCGGAAGGTGTCCGCGGCGGCCAGGATGACCTTCTTGCCATCCTGCTTGAACTGCCAGGCGAGCTTGGCTACCGAGGTGGTCTTGCCCGTACCGTTGATTCCGGCGACCAGGATCACGGTGGGGGGCGTCTGGGCGAATCGCACGCCGCGGTCAGCCGGCGGCCAATGGCTCTTTAATTCGGCCTTGAGGAAGTCCAACACGTCCTGGGCGTTTTCCAGGCGTTTTTCCCTGTAGGCCGCTTGAAGGTCGGCCTTGATCGCTGCGGCGGTGGCCACGCCGACGTCGGCCTGGATGAGCTTGGCCTCCAGCTCCTCCAGCAGCGCGTCGTCGAGCTGCCTGCCGGCCAGCATCGATTTCAGCGAGCCGACCAACCGCTGGCGCGTGCGACTCAGCCCCGCGGCCAGTTTCTCCAGTGTCCGTGCAAACAGCGCCGCCATCGAGCCTGCTCCACAAAAAAAGCCGACCAAGGGATTCGAACCCTCAACCCCGGCTTTACGAAAGCCGTGCTCTACCGTTGAGCTAGGTCGGCGCGCCAAGCGGCGTGAAGTAACATGTTAAACCTCATCGGCAGGCGGCCACAAGGGCTTTTGCGGGGCGCAGTTTCTCCGTTGGCTTTCCGCGCTACGGCGTTGCCGCGCCCGTGCCGGAAAGATACGCCAGCGCCGGCGGCGGCCAGGTCGGCGAGGTGACCCAGGGCACGACGTAGGTGGCCACGAAACCGCTGCGGGTGGTGCTGGCGTGTGCCCCTCCCAGTCCGCCTGCCGCCTCGCCGGTCAGTTCCATCTCGTAGAGTTTCTGGTAAGCCTGTTGCTTCTCGGCCTTGTCGTTTGCCCGCGGTTTGTCGAAACTGATAGCCCCGGCTGCCGGGCCGCGGGTCCCGTCCACGTTGCCGGCCACGGTGGTTCCCACGATCAGGAAGCCCACATCGGCCTTGCTGTAGATGTTAAGGATGCCGTTGCGGCAATGGTTCATGGCCTTGGTCAGGTCGTAGGCGCTGGAGATGCTGGCCGAGAGGAGCACCAGCCCATCGATCTTGCGGTCCTCCTCCATCGCCTCGGCCGCAAAGACCGCCACCCCTCCCCCGCCGCTGTGACCGATCAAGTAGACGGGTCGGCCGGGGTAGTTGTCCTGGTATGCCGCGATCATCCGGGCGATCCGCCTTCCTTCCAGGCGGTTGCCGATGAAGTCCATCTGGTTGAGCAGCAGTCCGGCGATGGGAACCGGCCTGCCCCAGGAGTAGATGGGCAATGCGCGGTAGACCCCCCCGGCCACCATCCCGTCGCGAATCTGGTGGTTTAGGGCGCTTTCGCCCTCGATCCCCGGCAGGATGATGATCAGCCCGTTGGAAAGGCGGTCGGTGGTCTCGAAGCGCGCATTGCCGCTACCGGAGCAGCCACAGGCCAGCACCGCCATCGACAACAGGACCGATAAGACCACCGGACGCATCCGTGTCTCCAACCTCATCTCTTTCGCAAATGTGCCGCCGCAGAGGAACCATCGGCCATACCCGCCGACCCCTCGCCGGCCTGACCGCCGAAGTAGTCTACGTCCTCGCTGGTCCGCAAACAAGCGCAGGGGCGTCGTCGGGTGTGGGCACTTTTTTGTTGAAATGGCTCCGCCGTGATGGCGAATATTAGGGGGGTGGAGCCAACTGGAGCGAATGCATCCGGGCGAGGTGCCAGATGCCCTGGAAGGGCAAGCAACGTCGGGACGATTCTGGCGACGAGCATCTTGAGTTCGTGCCGGCCGTCTTTGCGCGTTCGATGGAGGAGGCCGAGGAATACCGGCAGCTCCTGGACGACCACGACATCCCATCCATCATCGGCGCCGACGAGGAGGAGCCTCCGCCGGCACCCCGTTGCGGTGTGGGTAGCATGACGCGGGGTTTACCCGTCCTGGTGCCTGAGGCCATGCTTGACGAAGCCAGCGAGGTCATCGCCGAACACGACGATGCGGATGAGTTCGGGCGGGACAAGGAAGAAACGGACGGCGAGGAGGATGACCAGGAGCAGGAGGGCTTCCTCATCGACGAGGGATTCGACCACGGACCGGGGGCCCCCCTGGACGACCGGGACAAGGGCCAGGACACGGACGAGGACGACGACGAGGACCCGGACACGGATGTGGACCTCTTCGAAGACGACGACAGCCGGGACGAAGAAGAGGAACAGGAAGAAGATGAATAGCCCCGCCGTCATGTTCGCCCGAATAGGGTCCTCAGGGAGCCTTGGGTTCAGCGGCCTTTCGGGATCGGCGGAGTACGTCGGGCCGTTTGAGGTAGTTCACCTTCGGGGCTTTTCTGGCCGATAAGTTTCCTATGGAACCCAACGAGACAGCATTGCCTTCCACGCCGCCGGCCCAGGGCGAAGCTGCCGCCCAAGGCGGCGCCGCAGCGCCATATGCGGGACTGGATCGTCGCGATGGGGACCGTCGCCAGAGCGTCGTGGACCGCCGCAGCGGCTTGGATCGCCGTCGCGGGCCAGGCCGGCGAAGGAGCGAGGACCGCCGAGCTGCCGAAGAAGGCGAGATGACCGATGAACAGTGGGAGTTCATCCTGGCTATCAACGAGTACAAGCGAGTCAACCGCCGGCCCTTTCCCACCTGGACGGAGGTCCTCGACGTCGTCAAGGCCCTGGGGTACAGAAAACTGGCGGAACGCCAGGACATCCGTTAGAATGTCCTACCAAGTTCTTGGGAGCCGTGCTCCATGTCCGTGCTGGCGAATCTCGGCCTTTCGGTGCAGATCGTCACGGTCGTCATACCGGTGGCGGTGTATTTCCTCATCCTGGGGCTGCTGAACAGCCGCCGGCATCCGCAGTTGTTGACGGGGCGGCAGGACTTTTCCTTGCTGGTGGCGGCCTTGTGTCCGCTGGTGGTTCTTCCGGCGTTGAACCTCCTTGAGGCGAGGGTTCTGACCGCTGTGGCCATCATCACGGCGGCGGTGGGGGCGGTGGCCCTGCTGACCTCCTCGGGGCGGACCTGGGTGATCTACAACCTCTCGTCGTCCGTGGCGCGAAGCGCGGTTTCCGACGTGCTGAAAACGCTGGGACTGGACTTTGTTGCCGAGGGCAAGGGCTTTTACATCCGCCCGCAGGACGCCCGGGTGGAGGTCGGCGGTTTCTCGTTGTTGCGAAACGTCTCGATCCGCCTCCACGGCGGGGACACCGAACTTTCGCGATCGTTCCATCAGGCCCTTTCGCGACGAGTGGCTGCGATCCCCGTCTCGACGCACCTGATGGCGGTCTCGCTGCTGCTGGTGGCAACCGCCATGCTGGCGGCGCCGCTGGTCCTGATGGCCGGCGACGTGCCGGAAATCGTCCGAATCATCAGCGACCTGCTCTACTGACGCGGGATGGGCGCAGTCCGCTCTGCCGGTTGATCCGTCAAGTCGCCAACCGCTTCCTCATCCACGGCACGGCAGTCCGGCCGGACCAGAGGTGCGAGCCGTGGAATACGTCGTGGTAAATGCGATCGTTGGCACCCAGCAGTTCGTAGGCCGCCGCTTTGTGAGGCAAAATTCAATTGAAATTGGCCTCCCCAGGCCCTAGAGTACGGAGCTTGCGTTGGCGAGTCAGACACTGGATTGGACCCATGAAAGACAAGATACATCCCGATTACAAGGAAAGCACGGTAACCTGCGCCTGCGGGTTCAGCTTCAAGACCCGTTCCACCCGCGGCAATGTGCAGGTGGACATCTGCGCCAACTGCCATCCCTTCTACACCGGCAAGCAGAAGTTCGTCGATACCGCGGGAAGGGTGGAAAAGTTCCAGCGGAAGTTCGGCGGAGAGTACTTCAAGAAACCGGGCGAAAAGACCAAGAAGTAGCTGGGCGATCTACAAACGCCGGCGTTTCCGCGCGAACCGTCGGCGTTTTTCTATTGCCTCCTTCGATGTCATCCGCGGAAGTCCGAGAGCCAGGCGAACATGGTTGACCCCCACCAGACGTTGATGGACAAACTGGAGGAGATGGAGCGCCGGTACGTCCAGACGGCCGGGCGGATGAGCGAACCGGATGTGGCGCGGGATGCCAACAAGGTGGTGGCCCTGGCCAAGGAATACGCCCGCCTCGAAAGGGTCGTCGAACCGTACCGCGAATATAAGCTCATCGAGGCGCATCGCTGGCAGGCTCAGTCCGTGCTGGACGACCCCGCCGCCGACGCGGAGTTGAAAGACCTGGCGGCCTCGGAGATCGATGACCTCCGCCGGAAGGCCCACGACGCCCTGGAAGCGGTCAAGGGTCTGCTGGTCATGAGCGACGAGGAGGATATCGACTCGGTTGTCCTGGAGATTCGCGCGGGTACCGGCGGGGAGGAGGCCGCCCTGTTCGCCGCCGACCTGCTGGGCATGTACCGCCGCTACGCCGAGAGCAAGCGATGGAGCTTTGAACTCCTCTCGGCCAGCCCGACGGACATGGGCGGTTTTCGTGAGGTGATCATCGCGGTCAAGGGCGAAGGCGTCTGGAGCCGCCTGGGCTATGAGGGCGGGGGCCACCGCGTCCAACGCGTGCCCAAGACCGAGGCGCAAGGCCGCATCCACACGTCCGCCGCCACGGTGGCCGTCCTGCCGGAAGGCAGGGACGTCGAGGTCGCCATCGACTGGGACAAAGACGTCCTGGAACACACCAGCCGGGCCGGGGGACCGGGTGGGCAGAACGTCAACAAGGTCGAGTCGGCGGTGCGGCTGGAGCACATCCCCACCGGCATCACCGTCTCGATGCGGGACGACAAGAGCCAGCACAAGAACCGCGCCAAGGCGCGGCGAATCCTGGCCCTGCGGGTACAGGAGCACTTCCGGAGCAAGCGTCTGGCGGCCGAGGCCGCCGCCCGCAAGGCCATGATCGGCTCGGGCGACCGTTCCGAGCGCGTCCGCACGTACAACTTCCCGCAGTACCGCTGCACCGACCACCGCCTCAAAGGCCAGGGCCAGGAAGGCGCCAACTTCAACCTCCAGCAGGTCATCGCCGGCGAGATGGACGAACTGATCGACGCCCTCATCGCCCGCGACCGCGAGGAGCGGCTGGCGAATCTTTAGAATCGTTGTCAAAAGTCTTTTCGCTTTCATGGCGACGCTCGCCCATACAGGGCGAGCGAAAAACGCCTGGAATACGGAAACCATTATTGGCAACTGCTATAAACCGCCTTCCTCCGCGCGGGGCGGATGGCGGGTTGTCATTTCCTTGACGCCACTTCGTGCGGGTCGTATCTTCGCCATTACACGCGAGTTGGGACGAAAAAGTGAAGTCCGCCCCTGACATGGCGATCATCGGTCCGGGCAAGGTCGGCACGGCCATCGGCCTGTTGGCCCGTCGGGCTGGCTGGCCGGTCGTTGCGATAGCGGGCAGGAACCGCCGTCGCGCCGCCGCGGCGGCGAGGATCATCGCCGGCGGGGTGCGTGTCGGTACTGCCGCGGAGTCAGCCGGAAAGGCCGGGCTGGTGCTGCTGTCCGTTCCCGATGATCAGATCAGGAACGTCTGCGACGCATTGGCCGCCGATGGAGCCTTCTTGCCCGGCGCAGTCGTGGCCCATTGCTGCGGGGCGCTGGGCAGCGACGTGCTGGCCTCGGCGCGGCGTTGCGGTTGCCGGGTAGGCTCGATACACCCGCTGGCGACTTTCCCGACGGTTCGAGACGCCGTTAAGAGGCTGGCAGGGACGTATTGCTTTATCGAGGGAGATGGCCCCGCCGTGACGGTCCTGACTCGCCTGGCTCGGGCCGTCGGCGGCAGAGCGGTGCGAATCGCCCCGAACGCCAAGCCGCTTTATCATGCCGCCGCGGTGACGGCCTGCAACTATCTCACCGCCTTGATGGACGCCGCTGCCACGATGTGCCGCCGAGCGGGCGTCGGCCCCAGGGCGGCCTGGGCTGCCCTGGAACCGTTGGTCCGGGCGACGTTGGAGAACATCTGGTCGCTTGGACCAGCCAAGGCCCTCACCGGCCCCATCGCTCGCGGCGACGCAGCCACCGTGGCCGGACACCTCCAGGCGCTGCGCGACGCGCCTGGGGACCTGAGAGACCTGTACGTGGCCCTGGGCCGCTGGACGGTGGACCTGGCTGGCAGGAAAGGAACATTGAGCACGGCCAAGGCCGCGGAGATAAGAAGACTGCTGAAACGATAGGAGCCTCTGGACCCATGAGCGCCAAGATCATCGACGGCGAGGCAGTGGCGGCGGAGATCACCGCCCAGGTGGCCGCGGACGCGGCGGAACTGACCAAGGCAGGCAAGCCCCCGCGACTGCTGGCCGTGCAGGTGGGCGAAAACCCCGCCAGCAAGATATACACCAACATGCAGGCCAAGAGCTGCCAGGCCGTGGGAATCGAGTATGAGTTGCTGAACTTGCCCGCCGAGATGACCCAGCCGGACCTGCTGGCGCATATCGAGCGGCTGAACCGGGACCCGAAGGTCACAGGCATGATCCTTCAGATGCCGCTTCCACCACAGATCGACGCCCGGGCTGTCCAGGTGGCCATCTTCCCGGCCAAGGACGTCGAAGGCATGGGGCCGGTCAACATGGGCAGGCTCTTCTATGGCGGCGGGGTGGTCGCCCCGTGTACCCCGATGGCCGCGGTGGAACTGCTGCGGCGGACCTGCCCGGACATCGCCGGAAAGGAAACCGTCGTCGTCGGCCACAGCGAGATCGTCGGCAAGCCTATCGCCATGATCCTGCTGGCCAGCCTCAACGCATCGGCGACGGTCACCGTCTGCCACGTCGCCACGCGCGACCTGGGCGCGCACACGCGGCGGGCGGAGGTGCTCTTCGTCGCCACGGGCGTCAGCCAGGCCCGCTGGCTGGGCTACAGCCGCCGAAAGAAAAAACAGAAGGACCTGCCGCCGCCGGACCTCTCGCCGCTGATTACAGGCGACATGCTGCGAGAGGGCGCTATCGTCATCGACGTGGCCATCAACCGTATCCCCAAGGGCTTCGACGCCGACGGCAACCCGCTGAAAAACGAGAAGGGCAAGGACGCGATGATCACCGTCGGCGACGTGGACTACGACGCGGCGCTGGAAAAAGTGGCCGCCATCACGCCCGTGCCCGGTGGGGTCGGCCCCGTCACCGTGGCCATGCTGCTGAAAAACACCATTGCCTGCGCCAAAGCGACGGGGTAGGAGACGGGTGGCATGGCCATGTGTTGCTGTAGGGAGGCAAGAGAGCAGACATGCCCACGTCAGCGTGAGTGGCACCCGGCAGATTGAGAAAACAACCAAGGCGGCGGGCCGTGCCCGCCCCGCTACGTCCTGGCGGGTTGTGCCCCAACCGCCGGCCGAGCCGAGGGAACCGCAATGGCGATCACGTCCGACTGGCACATTCACTCCCACAACTCCTGCGATTGCGCCTGCATGAAGATTGCGGACATGGCGACGATGGCCCGCGGGGCGGGTATCATCGATTATGGCGTCACCGACCACCTCCACACGGCCTGCAACCTGCCGGATATCGAGGCCAGCCGGGCCGAGTACCTGGCCTGCAAGCCCGGCAGGCACTTCCACTTCGGCGTGGAGGTCAGTTGCATGTCCCAGTGGGAGTTGGATGAGATCGCCACAGGCCGGTACCCGGACTCCACGTACGGTCTGCGGGAAGGCGGGCCGGCGTGGGCGGCGCTGGCCATCGCCCTGACGGACCAGGACGTCGAGCGGCTGGGCATCGAGTACGTCATCGGCGGGACGCACTGGCCGATGTACGTGCCCTGGGAACCCCAGGCACTGATGAGAGACTACCACCGCCAGAATATGTTCCTGGCGACCCACCCAGTTGGTTGACATCGTGGCCCACCCCTGGTGGTGGATGGGACGCTGGCAGGACGGCGACAAGATGTACCGTACGGACCCGTGGATGGACGACTTCACACGGATCCCGCAATCGGTGCACGACGAGTTCGCCTCGGCTGTGTTGGAGCATGACAAGGTCGTCGAGATCAACCTCTGCGCGATGCTGTTCAACCTCACCTACACGGACCACTTCAAGCGCCAGTACCTGGAATACCTCGCTGACCTGGACCGCCGGGGCGTAAAGTTGTCGATCGGCACGGACTGCCACAACGACTGCTACATCGGCATCTGCCGCTGGCATCCCCGGTGCGAAGTGAGTCTTGCGGCCGCCGAGCGGATGCTGGAGTCGGTCGGCATCCGCGGCGACAGGCTGTGGCGCCTCCCGCCTCGGTAGGCGGCGATGCGTCGATGCCGATCTCACCGCCAGCGATCGGCCTGCTGCGCTGCGAGTCGTGGAATCCCTTGCTGAACCCCGGAAGCGGGATACAATCACGCACACGCAGCCCACGGCGGTCGTGGGCGGGCAACCAGGAAACTTCGATTGGCTATTGTTCTTGCCATTCTTCTATTGGCATCCGCTCCAACGGTGGGGCCGGCTGCGGATGGCACGGCGGAGGGTCTGTCCATGCAGGATGTCGGTAATCCAGGCGTGCCTTGGCCGGCTGTGGACGCTCTTGGCAGGAAGATGCCGGACGGCACGTCGCCGCCCAGGGCTGACCGCTTCGTGGGCATCTTCTACTTTCTCTGGAACGGGCAACACGACGGCACGCCGGAAAGGCCGTTCAATATCGCGGAGATCATGAGGGCTTATCCCGACGCGCTGCGGGATCCGAACTCCCCGCCGTGGGGTCCGCCTGGAGCCATGTATTTCTGGGGGGAACCGCTATTGGGCTACTACCTCGAGTCCGATCCGTGGGTGTTGCGGCGTCACGCGCATCTGTTGGCCGACGCGGGCGTTGACACGCTTATCTTCGACGCCACCAATACCCTGACCTACAAGTCCGTATACATGGCGCTCTGCGAGGTGTTTTCGCAGGTGCGCCGGGAAGGCGGCCGGACGCCCCAGATCGCCTTCATGGTGAATACACAGGCCGGCCAGACGGCTCAACAGCTCTACGAGGACCTCTACAAGCCCGGCCTGTACCCGGAACTGTGGTTCCGCTGGCAAGGCAAGCCGCTGATGGTCTGCGACCCGGATGAGGCCAGCCAGGAGGTGAAGGCTTTTTTCACCCTGCGCAAGGCCCATTGGCCCTTCACGCAGGTGAACACGCAGAACGCCTGGCACTGGGAAGCCGCCTACCCGCAGGTCTACGGCTACACGGACGATCCGAACAAGCCCGAAGAGGTGAACGTCTCGGTGGCCCAGAATCTGCGGCAGGCCGACGGCAAGGTGACGAACATGAGCGGGGGTGACGCCCGAGGCCGGAGTTTTCACCAGGGCAGGCTCGACAAGACGCCCGGCTCGGTGAACTGGGGTTACAACGCGCAGGAACAATGGGAAAGGGCCCTTCAACTCGACCCGCCCTTCGTCATGGTCACCGGCTGGAATGAATGGATTGCAGGCCGGTGGGACAGTCCCAATGAGCCGGTTGTCTTCGTGGACCAGTTCGACCAGGAGTTCAGCCGCGACATCGAGATGATGAAGGGCGGCCACGGTGACAACTACTACTACCAGCTCGTGGCCAATATCCGGCGATACAAGGGCACGCCCCCTCTGCCGGCTGCCTCGCCGCCCAAGACCATTGACCTACAGGGCGGTTTCGAGCAATGGGCCGATGTAGGCCCCCAATTTGACGACCACGACGGCGAGACCATGCCCCGCGACTTCAACGGCGTGGGCAGACTTCATTACACCAACGCCACGGGCAGGAATGAACTCATCGCCATGAAGGTCGCCCGCGACGCCAAGAACCTCTACTTCTATGCGCGGACCAAGAAGGCGATCACCCCGCACACCGATCCCAACTGGATGATGCTCCTGCTGGATGCCGACGGCGATCCCGCCACGGGTTGGGAAGGCTACGAGTTCATCGCCAACCTCGTCGTGCCAGGCCCCGCCGTCACCACGCTCCAACGGAACCGCCGCGGCTGGAAGTGGGAGAAGGTAGCGGACATTGCCTATCGCCAGGCCGGAAACGAGATGCACCTGGCCATCCCGCTGGAAGCCCTGGGCCTGCCGCGAAACGGGGCGGATTTCGCCGTCAACTTCAAGTGGGCCGACAATATCCAGGTGCCCCCTGACATCATGGACTTTTACGTCAGTGGCGATGTGGCCCCCCAAGGCCGGTTCATGTACCGCTACGCAACCCGGTACGAGCACCCAACAAAATGAGGCGTCGCCCCAAGGCGCCGCAAGGCACGCAGTATAGGGTAAACACCTTACTCCCGTATTCCTCATGTCTTGTGGCCTTTCGCGCTTGAAGTTTTCGCAAGGCGTGGTAGCATATCTGTCGCTTCGACACCCGCCCAGGAGCAGGCGGGGAGTTCCACAGTCGGAGGTAGGGAGCGGTCCCGCTCACTCGCGCCTGCCTCATAGGCCGCCCGGCCAAGTTCCCAGAAGGTTTTTGACTCTTGATTTTGTCGCTATGCGCTTCCCTCCGCGCGGCCGACGCCGCGCGAGGTGGAGCTCGTAGGCGGGCACCGCCCGCCGCATCGACGGGTAGACCAGGACGGCGGGCGGTGCCCGCCCTACCCAAGTGGCGCTGCGCGAGATGGAGTTTGGGGTGTCACACATACCCCGGGAGCACCGGCAGACAAACAAAAGGAAGGGAACGATCATGAAGGGCAGGACATTTATCGGGTTGGTATTCGTCGTCGCGGTACTGGGCATGGCCATCCCGGCTTGGGCGGACACCCACGCCCCCTGGCCGAGTGACTGGAACAACTGGTCCGATCCCAACCTTATGGTTCCCGTGGGCGATCCGGGCAATGCGGCGGACACGCGGTACGATGTCAACGGTTTCGGCGCGGTATCCTACGAGTACAAGATCGGCAAGTATGAGGTGACGGCAGGGCAGTACACCGAGTTCCTCAACAAGGTGGCCAAGACAGATACCTACGGTTTGTACAACACGAACATGGATGCGGCAGTCCAATATGGCGACGGATACTATGGTTGTAACATCAAGCGGACTGGTTTATCGGGCAGTTACGCCTACAGCGTGGACCCTAACTGGGCCAATCGCCCGGTCAACTTCGTCTCCTGGGGCGACTCGGCGCGGTTCGCCAACTGGTTGCACAACGGTCAGCCGACTGGCGCTCAGGGCTTAGCGACCACCGAGGACGGGGCGTACTACCTCAACGGCGCGACGAGCAACGAGGCCCTGATGGCCGTGAACCGCAAGGCCGACTGGAAGTGGGCCGTCACCAGCGAGGATGAGTGGTATAAGGCGGCATACTATGATCCCAACAAGCCAGGTGGGGCAGGGTATTGGGACTATCCGATGCGAAGCAACTATGTAGATATACCAAGCAATGTCCTATCCTCCACCGGGACCAATAACGCGAACTTCATAAAGTACCCCTTGGTCTACACCATCGGCAGCCCATGCTACCGAACACCCGTTGGCGTATTTGCGAACTCGGGCAGTCCCTACGGCACATTCGACCAGGGTGGCAATGTCGATGAGTGGAACGAGGCGGTCATCACATACGACAATGGGCCGTCTCGCGGCCTGCGGGGCGGGGCGTTTTGCCAGGACCAAGACGGTCTGAATGCGGTGTGCCGTAACTTTGGCTTAACTCCCCCGACAGCCGAAACCCCGTATATCGGTTTCCGTGTCTCCGAGGTTCCTGAGCCAGCTTCCATGGCGTTTCTCGCCTTGGGCGGGATAGGATTGCTGAGAAGGCGACGGGGCCAGAGTGGGTAATGCTTTGCCCTTTGGGGTAGGGCGGGCACTGCCCGCCGTCCTCAAACCGCATGGCCGTGGGTGACGAAAACGCCTTGTCGCGTTTGGGATCCTCTTGTACCTTATGTTTGAAATGTTTGAAAGGCGACGGGGATGCCCAACTACTTTCGCTCCCGGGTTGGCGGCGGGGTGTATTTTTTCACCGTCGTTACATACCGCCGTCGGCCGATTTTCCGGACGAATCGCGCAAGAGTCTTGTTACGGGAATCGATGGATCGCATCGGTCGTTTGCGGGCGTGGGAGACGGTGGCGTTTGTGCTCCTGCCCGATCATTTCCATGCGATCTGGCGGTTACCCGACGGCGACAGCGATTATTCCTGGCGGATGGGTCGGGTGAAGAAGCTGTTCACCGAAGGTTACCTGGCTGGCGGCGGCCGGCGGGGTAAGGTGGCGAGCGGGGAGGCGGCGAAAGGATATGCCGGCATCTGGCAGCCGCGGTTTTGGGAACACACCATTCGGAACGCAAGGGATTTCAAGATGCACCTGGACTACATTCACCTCAACCCCGTCAAGCACGGCCTGGCGCAACGGCCACGAGATTGGGCGTGGTCAAGCTTCCAACGCTACGTCGCCCTGGGCGAATATGAGATCGATTGGTGCGGCCGGGCCGATCTGCCGGGGGAAGTGGAATACTTCTATGCGGATTGAGAAATCAAAACGGCGGGCGGTGCCCGCCCTACACCGCTTCTATGCGTATTGAGAAAACGACCAAGACGGCGGGCGGTGCCCGCCCTACACCGCTTCACCATGATACGGGAGCGGCGGGCCGTGCCGTTCGGCTGAGGCTCACGGTCGAAGCCCGCCCTACACCGCCTGCGATTTCGGATTCCCGATTCCCGATAAAGCTCTATGCCTGGAACCACTTTCGCCAATCGTCGGATAGGCCGTAGGCGCGGATGTGGTGGGTCATGGTCTTATCGCACTCGCAGGTCTTTGGCGCCGGGGCGACGGCGGAGGCGACGTGGCGGACGATCTGGCTCATGGCCGCGACGGTTCCGGCGAGGCGCTGGCTCTCGCTCTTGGGCATCAACCCGCCGAACAGGTCCCCCGCCGCGAAGGGGCGGTGGCGGCTGCCCGTCTCGGCGTAGTTGACCACGTAGCAGACGGCCGCGTAGCAGAGCTGAAGCTCCTTGGCCAGGAAGACCTCCGGGGCAAACGCGTGGGTGACCACCTCGGCCCCCAGCGAACCAAGGGTGCGGACCTCGGCGGGCGTTTCCATGCGGGGGCCTTCGCAGACCGCGGCCGTTCCGGCGGGGCGGTAGACCAGCTTCATCTCGGCCAGTGCCTCGGCCGCCAGGCGGCGCAGCGTGGGGCAGAAAACCGGGAACTGCCGCAGGAAGCCCAACGGGGTGTCCTCGAAGAACGTCTTGGGGCGAATGTGCGTCTGGTCGATCACGTCGTCCAGGATCACCAGGTCGCCGACGGCGATGTTGTGCGTAATGGCCCCGCCGGGTCCCCAGGCCAGGACGTGTTGGACGCCGAGGTCCTTGAGGGCATAAAGGTTGGCGCGGTAGTTGATCTTGAACGGGGCGGTCTTGCCCATGCCCGCGCCATAGCGAGGGAGAAGATAAAAACTGGAGGCTCCCTCGGGGATGAGGAAAATCTCGCCGCTACGGCCGAAAGGCGTCACTCGGGCCCCGATGCGCTGCCCGCTGATGCTGCCGGCGTCCCACTGCCGATGCACTTCCTCGCCCGCGATGCAGGCAACGGTTGCGGCCATGAAAGCACTTCCTTGTCGTCGGGCCGGCAGCCTTCGGCGCCGGCAGAGAAAGCGGCGCTGACATTATGGGGCGCAGGCGGGGGAGTTTCAAGCGGCTGGGATGTTCCGCCGGATAGCTAGAGCCTGTAGAGTTCCCGGTCGCTCTGGCGCTGCTGGGCGGTGGCGTCGCGCAAGGTCTTGCGTTCCTTGTCCGTGAGGCTGTTGATGCCCTCGTCGTGGACCTTTCGCAGGATGCGGTCGATTTCCTCCTGTTGGTCCTGGGCGGCGCGCATCTTTCGTTCCCACATGCCCCGTCGGATCCGCCCGAAGCTCCGCGCGGCGGCGCCGCCCGCCAGGCGCGGCGCCCACAACCACAGGACCGCCGCCACCGCCCCGCCCAGATGGGCGACGTCGCTCATGGTCGCGGCGCCGATGCCCCGGCTGATCGAAGACAGCACCCCTAGAAACATGCCTCCGAAGATAATGACGGCCGCCAGGCGTATCGGTACGGGGAAAAAGAGGAAAATGATGCGGAACTGCGGAAACAACACCGCGCAGGCCAGGACGATCCCATAAACCCCACCGGAGGCTCCGATGATCGGGACGGTCGGGTCAAGCCCCAAGGCCGCACCCATCACCACATAGGCCACCCCGGCCAGCACGCCGCAACTGAGGTAAAAGGCCAGGAACTTCCGCGGGCCCCAATGCGTCTCCAGCGGCGCTCCCAGAAAACAGATGCCCAGCAGGTTCAGGGCGATATGCCACAGGGAACCGGTATCATGCAGGAACTGGAACGTGATATACCGCCATACCTGCCAGAACCCTCCGACAGTCACGCCGAAGACCGAACTGATGGGATCGAACCCCACGCCTCGCCGGTGCATGGCCTGGGAGGCTATCTGTAGGACGAAGACGGCCAGATTGGCGATCAGCAGGAACCGCACGACCTTGGGCGGCTTGGGCAGGCCGAAGGTGTAGCCCCCGCCGCCTTGGCGGTGTCCGTTCTCCCGCATGTATGGCCGGTTGAAGATCGGCATCAGACCTCCTTGCTCAGCCAATACAAGGCAAGCGTGGAGATGGTCTTGGCGTCCCGGATATCGCCCCGGTCCACCATGGCGCGGACCTGTGCCTCGCCGAGAAGCTCCACGGTGATCTGCTCGTATCGCTCCAGGTCTTGGTTACCCTCGGTCAGATCGGTTGCCAGGAAAGCGTGGATGTATTCATCGCTGACTCCCGGACCGGTGTAGAAGCCTCCTAGCGGACGGAGGCTTCTTGCGGAGTAACCCGTTTCTTCCGTCAGTTCGCGCGCGGCGCAGACGGCGGGGTCTTCGCCCTCCTCCAGGCATCCGGCGGGCAGTTCATAGAGGTTCTCATCGACGGCGAAGCGATAATTCCTGATGAAAGCGATCTTTCCGTCGGCCAGCAGCGGAAGCACGATGGCCGCGCCGGGGTAGTGGATATAGTCCCGCGGGACGACCTTTCCGTCGCCCATCCTCAGTCCCACCCGGTGCGCCTTGGCGATGATGCCGTCGAAGACGAGATGATCGTATTCAAAGCTTCGGGTCATGTCGGGATTATAGGCCCGCTGAAGGTTGGAGGTAAGGGCTAAGGGGGCGAGGTTTCGCAACCAAGCGTCTGCTCTTTCCTGTCATCTCTGCCCTGCAATCCCCGAAGGCATGGAATCCCCCCAATCCTGCCCCTGTTTCTGTTGCTTTACCCGAACGATTATGCGCGGCGGCGGGTCTGTGTGCGCAGCAATGGTATTGTGACGGGTGCGGCTCGGCGGTATTCTCACCGACCGGCGCCGAGGCGCGGTTTCGTTGGCGCCGGTCAGAGGTAGCGTGAAACCCAAGCGCGTCGCCATCCTGGGCTCAACCGGTAGCATCGGCCAACAGACGCTGGAGGTGATCTCCGGCGACGGCTCTCTCCGCGCCTGCGCCTTGGCCGGGGGGGCCAACTGGCAGTTGCTTGCCCAGCAGGCCCGGCGGTTCCGCCCCGAATGGGTGGCGTTGAGCGACCCGGAAGCGGCAGGGCGGCTGAAGGACGAACTTCCCGGCGGGGTGCAACTTCTGTGCGGGCCGGAGGCGATGACGGAACTGGTCCGCCACAGCCGGCCCGACGTGGTGCTTTCGGGCGTGGTGGGCGCCGCGGGGCTTGCCCCCACCCTGGCGGCCATCGAGTGCGGCGCCACGCCGGCGATCGCCAACAAGGAAACCTTGGTGATGGCCGGGGCAATCGTCATGCCGGCGGCGCGGGCGGCCGGCCTGGACGTCCTGCCGGTGGACAGCGAGCATTCCGCCATCTTCCAGTGCCTGGCCGCGGGTAAGCGCCGCGAGGTGCGGCGGGTGGTCATTACCGCCTCGGGGGGGGCGCTGCGAGACATGGACGGCCATGCCGCCCAGGACGCCACCGTCGAGGAGGCACTGAAACACCCTACCTGGCGGATGGGCCGAAAGATCACCATCGACTCGGCCACGATGATCAACAAGGCCCTGGAAGTCATCGAGGCGCACTGGCTGTTCGATCTCTCAGCCGACCAGGTCGAAGTCGTACTGCACCCGGAGTCCATCCTCCACTCCTACGTGGAGTTTTGCGACGGTTCGGTGATCGCGCAACTGGCCAGGCCGGACATGACCATGCCGATTGCCTACGCGCTGCGATACCCCGACCGTCCGGTGCGCCATGTGGCGCCTTTAGACCTTCCCAGCGTGGGTAAACTCTCCTTCGCCACATTGGAGAGCAGGTTCGCCCGTGCCGTGGCGCTGGGCTACCAGGTCATCGGCAAGGGCGGTCTTTCCGGGGCCGTCCTCAACGGGGCCAACGAGGCGGCGGTGGCGGCGTTCCTGGCCGGTGAGATTCGTTTCGGGCAGATCGTGCCCATGGTGGAAGAAGTGCTCAGCCGCACGCCGGCGGTGACGGAAGTGACCTGTCAGGCCCTCATCGAGGCCGACGCCTGGGCGCGTCAGCAGGTTGCCCACGCCCTTGCCGGCGGGGGAAGGTCCTCCAGGACCCACGCGGGTCAAAGCATAGTAGGATGATCGAAAGCCTATGGAAGCCTTTTTTTCCAGTCTGACGCACTTGTGGTTCCAGTGGGTCTACCCGATCCTGCTGTTCGTGGTCGGGCTGGGCGTGGTGGTGTTCGTGCACGAGCTGGGCCATTTTCTGGCCGCCAAGATAGCCAACATCAAGGTGGAGCGGTTTGCGCTGGGATTCGGCAAGCGAGTGCTGGGTTTTCAACGCGGCGAGACGGACTATTGCCTCAATCTGCTTCCTTTGGGCGGTTACGTC
>Ga0315273_10001091_pt1 | contig 30188 bp, 19 predicted proteins | sample YL17G02_0_MG_FD_205753 | JGI IMG/M metagenome (GOLD analysis project Ga0315273, IMG submission 205753) | Sediment microbial communities from Yellowstone Lake, YNP, Wyoming, USA - YL17G02_0 | ecosystem: Environmental > Aquatic > Freshwater > Lake > Sediment | place: USA: Wyoming | collected... | reverse complement strand
TAGCTTTCAGAACGTCAAAGAGGCGGGACGGGACAACGGCTTGCTCGAGAGTCGCGCTTCGAATCAAGAGCGCCGCCGCCGCCCCCAGAAGGAGGTTCGGTGCCCACATCGCTACGATCGGGCTCACGTACTCCCTGTCGGCGAGCTTCTCGCCCCCGATGAGACAGACGTAATACACGAGGAACACGAGAATGCTCAACCCGACCGCCATGTTCATTCCCGACCGCCCCAGCCGTATCGCGATCGGCGACCCGATGAGAACGAAGATGATGCAGGCGAACGGGATCGAGTACTTCTTGTGGATCTCGACGCGATACCGATCGATCTGCCTTCGGTACGATTCCTCTATATCTCTCTGGCTCTCAAGCGCCCTCCGCGTCGTGGAGATTCCCGTGGGATCCTCCGCGACGGGCTTCGGGCCCCCTGCCCCATGTGCCTGGATCCTCGGTTGCGGCGTCCTCGTGGAGAGCGAGGGGCCGGGTTTCTGCGCCTCGTGGAGGGCGGCTCCCGCCGGAACGCTGTCGCGTGAGGAGGTGTGGAGAAGGGCGAGCGCATTCTCCACCTGGGCGCTCGCCATCTCGCTCATTCTCGCGCGCACTTCGACAATGTCTTTCTTGATCTCAGCGATCTTGTCGCGCATCATTTTAGCGCTCATCTCCCGGTCGCCGCGGTAGGGCCGCTCGCTGCGCGTGAGCGTGCGGTCCACGTCCTTGATGTTCATGACGTAATTCTTGAGGATAGTCCGCCTGTACGTCGAAGCGTCATTGCCCCGAGGCATCTCGTGGATCTCCGCGTTCTCGAGCTCGAACCGGAGGATCCCTTCGCTCTCGAGATACCGGAGAGTGCCCTTCTCCGCCGTGACGGTCTTCAAGAGCCCCATTTTGGGGTCGCTCTCGAAAATCTGAACATCGCCGATCTCTCCCGTCTTGTCGTTCTTGCGCTGCACGTAGATGTTGTACCCCTCGAACGCGTCGATGAACACGTTCTCCTTGATCTCGACTGTCGGTTTCTTCTTGTTGATGTCGATGAGGAGGTTGAGGAGTTTGTGGTTGCTCTCCGGGAGGACGCGATTGTTGTAAACGATCATCCCGCAGGTCAGGAGAGACGCCATCACGAACCCGGGAAGGATCATACGCCAGAGGCTGATCCCACTCGCCTTCATCGCTGTGATCTCGTTTTCCGACGCGAGCGAACCGAAGGTCATGAGCGTAGCGGGCAAAACGGCCATTGGTATAATTAATGCAAACATATGACCAAGACTCAGCGCGAATGTCTGCAAAACGATGGTGAACTTCACCCCTTTGTTCAAGAACAGATCGATGTAGCGAAGTATGAAATCCATTATGAAAATGAACGTTATCAAGGAGAGCGAGAAGAAGAACGGTCCGATGTGATTCTTGAGAATGTAGCGCTCGAGGGTCATGGGTTCTTTCCTTCGGCCGACAGACACGAGGAAAACAGTTCTTATATTAACAATAATTGTTTTGCTTACAAGCAGTTTGTGATTGTGACACCTGATCGGCCCGCCTGGGCTCGCGGCTCTTCCGCCAGCGGCGGGGGTTGAACGATAGGGGTCTGTTTGCTATTGGGAGATTGTCGCCAAAAGGTGACAATCCGTGGTAATTCTGTAGCTATTCAGGGACAAGCCGAGCGAGCTCAATTGGACGTACCCGCGGGGGTGCCGGGCGACAAGACCGCGGGATTTCCCCAGACAGTTGTGTGAGTTCATGCCTCCCCCGTTGTTGGAAAGGACGTGGCTGAGAGACTGGTATTGATGCTGATTCGGCGATCGGCGCTCCAGCTCGTGCTTCTGGCGGCGATCGTCTCCCTCTTGTACTCCACCCCCCGCGCACAGAGTTTCGAACTCGACCTCAACGACTACCGCGATCTTCATTCCGACCTCCCGTGGGACACTCTCCGGGCTCCAATAGATCGGCTCCAGATCGGTCTCAGCAGAACCGTTCCCAACTTCCTCCCGAGCGATTTCGCGCGCGATCGCGTGATCGAGGAGTATTTGCCCTACGCTGACGTACGGGTCACCTTTCGAGTGTCGCCTGACGTGCCCTTTCAGAGCGAGGAAGTCCGCGAAGGGGTTTTCATACGGATGACGGAGCGGCCAATCGACTCGACAGGGGTGGCGCTCAGTCTCAAGACGATAGACGACATCGCGACGGAGAGATACTCCGAGACAATTCGCCAGGAATGGGCGGCGTCCACGAAACGGGCGATCAACGAGCAGGACGCGATCACAGAACAGAAGAAGGGCCTCCTCAACATCTCGATTCCCGTAGCGCTTCCCGGCGCGGTCGAGAAGCTCATCGGCCAGGGCGAGAAGACGAACATCGATATTTCTGGCCGGGAGAGCATCACATTCGCGGGCGAGAGCCGGCGGGTCAGTCCTTTCTACGGCGTCGAGGGCCTGCAGAAGCAATCCCTCTTTCCTTCCCTCGAAATGAAGCAGGAGCTCGATGTCCGTCTGCAGGGACGGATCGGCGAGAAGATAAACCTCCAGGTTGACCACACGAGCAGCAGCTCCCTCGAGAGTCAGAACCGGATTCGCCTGAACTACACGGGGTTCGATGACGACGTGGTGAAGCTCATCGAGCTCGGCAACACCTCGCTCTCTTTGCCCGGGTCGGGAATGGTCAGTTTCGCCGCATCGAGGAAAGGACTCTTCGGCATCAAGACATTCGCCCAGGCGGGGCCGGTGGACCTGACGGTGATCGCCAGCAAGGAAGAGGGGGAAGTATCGCGCGCATCGTTTTCTCCGCAGGGGGGACAGATCGGCCAGATGGAGGAACGGTCGATCTCCGACAGGAATTTCATCGTGAACACGTATTTCTTTCTAGACCGGCCGCCTGACCCGCAGTACCCGAACCGGTTCATCCCCCCCAAAGAGGGATCGATAGACGTCTACCGGTCGGTTCCCGATTACCAATCGGCGACGAGACCGACGACGTGGGGAGCCGCGTACGTCGATTCGCTCGGGCGTGGGGCGGGCATCGGCATGGGAGCCGATTTCGAGAAGCGGCAGTTCGAGCTTCTCACCGCCATCGACGACTATCGTTTTGTTCTCAACGCCGAGACCGAAGGCGTGATCGGAATCGAGCTCGTCCGGGCGATTTCCAGAGGAGAGGTCCTCGCGGTCGCCTACGTCAACGAGGTGGGCGACACGATCGGCGACTTCAGCAAGGCGGCGAGCAAGGACGAAGACGCGCCCCTCTGGCTCGAGCTGATCTGGCCCGCGGATCCGCTTCCCCAGGGGCGCTTCGGGTACACGTGGGCGTACATGATGCGAAACATCTATAATCTCGGGCTCTCCAACATCGACGGATCGACTCTCGACCTCGAAATCGAACAGATCGGCCAGCAGCTCAATCCCACGACCCCCGACTCATCGTCGGTACCGTGGATCCGCATATTCGGTCTCGACCAGACGGACGAATCGGGAACGGGGAAACCGGATAACCGGGTGGACCTGCTGACCGGGGTGATCGACTTGCAGGACGGGATCCTCACTTTTCCTTCCCTCACCCCTTTCGATCCCGATCCGACAAGCGTCCAGAGCTGGACGGAAGGCGAGTTCGCGTTCACCGGGCGGTACGAAGACCTCGTGAACCCCGCGCTCTACACGAAGCTCTCGACCGATCCGGATTTCCAGTCCCTTTTCAACATCGTGGTCAAGGCGGCGAGCACGACGCGGACCTTCAGGATCGACGCTTTCAACATCACCGAAGGAAGCGAGGTGGTGACGGTCGACGGCCAGACCCTCGAGCGAAACCGGGACTACAAGATCGACTACGAGACCGGCGAGGTCGAGCTCATCGGCGACGTCCAGCTCACGCCGAGCTCGAACATCACGATCGATTACGAGTTCAAACCGCTCGCGGGAGGAATGTCGAGCACGCTCCTCGGTTTCAGCTCGGCGTGGAGCCTCTCGAGGAACTCGCGTATAGGCACGACGTGGCTCTACGAGTCGAAGGCGAGCGCAACGGTAAGGCCCCGCCTCGGAGAGGAACCGACGAGGGCCGTCATCGGTGGGTTCGACGCAAACCTGCAGTACGAGCCTCAGTTTCTCACGTCTCTGGTGAACCTCCTTCCGCTCGTCGACACCGACGCGAAGAGCACGTTCGGCGTGAACGGCGGGGTGGCGTTCAGCTTTCCCGATCCGAACACACAGGGCGAGGCGTACATCGACGACATGGAGGGAGTCGAGGACTCGGACGTGTTCTCGCTCATACGAAGAAGCTGGTACCCGGCAAGCCCCCCCGTGGACCCCGACACCCGCACCAAGACGCTTGCGGCGGACAAAAGGGCGACTGTCTTCTGGTATAACATCGAACCTGATCGCGGAGTTCACCGCCGCGATCTCAACCCCGACCTGGACGAGAGGGAGAGCACCCTCGTTCCCTCGCTCGACATCGAATTCGATACGATCCCGGAGGATTCGTCGATGTGGGGCGGGGTCATGACGGGTTTTCGCGGCGGGATCGATCTCTCGCAGTCGCAGTTCATAGAGTTCTGGGTCAATGACTTCCGGCCCGACACGACCGAGCGCAAGGGGATTCTCCACATCGACCTCGGTTACATCGACGAAGACTTCTACAATCCAGACGTTTTCCCTCCCAAGTACAACACCGAAGACGCCAACTTCGACGGGTTCACGATCGGTGGGACCAACAACGAGGACACAGGACTCGACGGAATCCTCACCGGCCAGGCGGACGATGACGCGGACGACGACTACGTCAGCCAGCGGATTGCCTCGGATGGAAACCGCTTCTCGCGCATCAACGGCACCGAAGCGAACGGCCTCCTCGACAGCGAGGATCTCGACGGGTCGACCCAGCTGGAGACATCGAACGCGTATTTCACGTTCACGGTGGACTTGTCGGATAGGGCCATCACGGATATCCGGCGGGACTTTTCCTCCTTCTCGGACTTCACCGACGAACTGGACAGTTGGCGTTTCTACAGAGTGGAGCTCTCCGACTTCGCCGAGATCAAGAAGGACGGGGTCCCGGTCATCGAGCAGATCAAGCACGCGAGGATCTGGCTCTCGGACATCGGCGAGACGGTTAGTCCGAGACGCAGACGGCTCCAGATCGCGGATTTCAAAGTGGTGGGGAACCGGTGGGAGAAGGACGGAATACGCTCGCTCGCCGACAGCTTCATTGTCCTGCCCGATACGCTGGGCCCGCGGTTCGCGATCGGCGTGATCAGCAACAAGACGAATCCGGCCTACAATCCGCCCGTCCGGCCGAACGTCCAGAACGAGATCTCGGAGAAGGAGCAGTCGCTCCTCGTCAAGTACGATGACATCGAGCCGGGCACGGGATTCCGGCTTCTCAAGCGATTTGCGGGAACGGGTCAGGATTTCTCGACGACGTACACCGATCTGAATTTCTTCGTTCACACGGACAAGCTCGATCCCGATCCCGATCTGGAGTACTTCTTCAGACTGGGGTTCGACAGTGTCTCGTATTACGAAATCAATATTCCACTCACCTCGGAGTTCTTCGGCGGGGGCTACTGGGCGGGGGTCTCCATCGCGCTCAACGAGCTGACGAGTCTCAAACTCCTCCCGGCGGATTCGGTCGTCACCGGCATCGCCCGGGACATCAACGATCCGGACGTCAAGTACGAAGTCCGGATGGTCGGCAGTCCGAGTCTCTTCAATGTGCGGTTTCTCTTCGCCGGACTTCGCAACAAGACCGATAGGACGGTGAGCGGTGAGTTGTGGATCAACGACATCTATCTGGGAAATCGCAGACGGGCTGTCGATAGCGCGCAGCGCTTCACAGGCTCGGTGAACATGGGGAATATCATCAACCTCAGCGGAAGCTGGATGCGGACGGGGTCGGAGTATGTGCCTTTCGGGCAGACGAAGGGTTCCGCGACGGGCACGCGCTCGATATCCCTGAACGCGAAGACGAACGTCGAGCACTTCGCGCCTCTGTTTGGATTCAGCATCCCGATCACGGGGAGTTACTCCCGGAGCACGAATGCTCCCAAGTACATGCCGAACAGCGACACGGAGATCACGGGAAAGGCCATGCAGGACAGCATGAAGAGCGAAAACGTGACGCGGGGGTTCAGCACGACGATCACGCGCACCGGCTCCAAGAATCCTCTCCTCGTGTACACGTTCGACAAGCTGAAGGCGAATTACTCGATGAGCCAGGCGATGCAGAGAACGCCGGCGGAGACGGACACGGCCACGACGATGAACGGAACACTCGACTACTCGATCACCTTCGGCGCCAAGCATTCCGTTCGTCTCTTCAAAAACTTTGGACTTCGGTTCTTGCCGAATTCGTTCAACTACCGCATCAGCGCCACGCGCTCGGAGGGCAGACGGTACCGGGCCGTGGGCGGCAGATTCGTGCGCGATCCTCTGATCTGGAACGCCGGCTTGAGCAATTTCGTCAGCATCACGTACGTGCCCGTGCCGTCGCTGACATCGTCGTTCAGGATGCAGACCGAAAGGAATCTCGACCTTCCCCACGAGTGGTTGGGCGTTGACATCGGTCTGGAAGTCAACCGGAACCATGCCTTCCAGGCGAGCTACAAACCGCCGCCCATTTGGCTCATCCGGGCGTTCTCTCCGGACTTCAACTACAGCACCGGTTATCGCGAGGACTCGAGCCCGAACGTCCGAAAGATAGACGATCCCTACGGGGTGCGGAACGTCTCGGCGAACAGGGAAGTCAGCGTCAAACTGGGGTTCAATCTCGGCGGGTATCTGGGGAGGATGTTCGGAGCGGTGGGGCTCGTTGACAAGGAGGCGAAGCAGGGCCCCGAGGATCAACGATCACGAGCCGGCCCGGAGGCGAAGAACGAGGAGGTGCCCCCGCCGGATGACGGTGTGGCCGGGGCAGGCCGTGAGGGAGAGGGCGGCAAGGCGGCCGGAGTGAAACGAGAAGGCGCGGGCGGTCCGGCGGAGACAGACTCGACAGCTGCGCCGTCCGCACCGGCCAAGCGGAAGGCGGACCCGCTCACCGCGGTGCGCAGGCTCGCCGACGTGTTGAGCAGCATACGCAAGATCAACGCGTCGCTCCATCAGGGGAAAAGCAGCAGCTACTCGCGACTTCCCGGTTCCCCCTCTCTGGCGTACCAGCTCGGGTTGACCACTGGCAGCGGAGTCGCCTACAAGGGCGGCGAGTATGAAGACCCTGAACGAGTCCAGGAAACCATGAGGATCTCGATGGACTCGGGCGTCCAGCTCACGCGCAACATCGACGTGGCGGGAAGGTTCGGGCGGTCGAAGGGGACGACGACGTTTCGGGAAAGCGAGACCCAAAACAGCACCACGACGTGGCCCGACCTCAGCATAAGTTGGAAGGGGCTCGAAGCATTCGGTCCGTTTCACGGCCTCTTCAACAGCGCGAGCGCGACGATGACCTACAACAAATCGACGCAGGAAACGGGAAAGAGCGGGGTGGTCCAGACCCACCGTGAGAGCACTAATCTCACACCGTCTTTGGTGTTCCAGTGGAAGAACACGATGCAGAGTGCCGTGGGCGTTCAGTACGGCAAGGAGCTCAACGACACACGAGGATCGGTCACGGAGAACTCGAATCTGAGCGTCTCCCTGGACCTGAAGTACTCCTTCACGCCGGGCAAGGCGTTGAGCGTCCCATTGCCGTTCTTGAAGAATCGGACTCTAAAGAGTAGACTCGATACCAGCTTGAATACCGCGTACGCGAGGACTGGCGGACGACGCTCGGCAGACGCACCCGGCCGGTTCGTTTCGGTGCCGGGAACGACGTCGATCAAGGTCTCGCCGCGGGTCGCTTACAATTTTTCGACGGCGCTGAACGGTTCTTTCTTCATCGATTTCTCGAGGACCCACAGTGATGCTTCTGATCAGACAACGACTGTCGTGCGTGTCGGACTCACCGCCACCTTCACGTTCTAGGGAGAAGGGGAGTCTTTTTCTCTGCGCCGCCGTTCTCGCCGCGGCGCTTCTCGGGTGTGCCCGAGACGAAAAGACGCCCGAGTTCACAGGCGAGGCTGCGTGGCGCTACCTCAAAAAGCAGTGTAGCCTGGGCGCCAGACCCCCGGGCACCGCCGCGCACGACAAGACGATCCGTCTGATCGCGGATCATCTCAGGAGCCGGGGAGCGGAGGTGACGCTTCAGCGGTTCACGCGGGGGGATCCGTACTCCGACCGGTCGCTGGTGTTCACCAACGTGATCGGGAGCTTTTCAGCCGATCGAAAGAAGCGCGTTCTTCTGGGGGCGCACTTCGACACGCGGCCCTGGGCCGACCGTGAGGAAACGGACAGCCTCCGCAGCCTTCCGATCATCGGCGCCAACGACGGGGCGAGCGGAGTGGCGGTTCTCATGGAGGTCGCGGATCTGCTCCAGTCCGCGATGCCCAAGGAGATCGGGGTCGACCTCGTGTTCTTCGACGGGGAAGACTACGGAAAGGAAGGCGACCTCGAGCACTATCTCATCGGCTCGAAGTACTTCGCCGCCAATCTGGGCGGGTACAGGCCGGAGTTCGCGATCATCCTCGATATGATCGGGGCGGCGGAAACACGGATCCAGAAGGAAGGAAATTCGGTGGCGGGGGCTCCCGAGATCACCGATGAGATCTTCAGGCGCGCCGAAGCTCTCGGGCTTGGCACCTTCACATCCAGCCGCGGCGAGCCGATATACGACGACCACATCCCTTTGCTGCTGGCGGGAATACCCGCGGTCGACCTCATCAGCTATCCGTACCCGTACTGGCACACCCTCGGCGACACCCCGGACAAGTGCTCGAAAAAGCCCCTCCGGGAGGTCGGGATTCTCATGGTTGACGTCCTGTACCACTTTTCTTTCTAACTTTTGCTTGCAACCCGGCGGCGTTTCTGCTATTTAAGACGGGTGTGTTCGAGTGGGCGTGGGGGCCCACTTTTTTGTTACCCCGCTCGGTGCCGGCAACGACACCGCGAGCCGTTTCCTCATTGGATGTGATCCTATGAACAGCACTGAACTGGAGAAGGTGGTAGCGTCCGAGGTGGAAGCATTGGGGTTCGAGTGTGTCAAACTCGAAGTCGTGGGAAGCCCCCGCAGTCCCATCGTGCGGATCTTTATCGACAGAGACAGCGGCGTGAGCATAAAGCACTGCGCCATGGTGAGCCGATCCATCGGTCTCGTGCTCGATCGCCTCGATCCGTTTCCCGGCCGCTATCTGCTCGAGGTTTCATCGCCGGGAAACAACAGGCCCCTCACGAAAGAAGAGCATTTCGTGCGGTTCGCCGGGAGCGAGGCTCGCGTTCAGTGCGATAGCCCGGAGTCGGGGAAAAAGACGTATACAGGGCTTATCCATTCGTGTATAAATGGTTTGCTGGTGTTGCATACCGAAGAGGGAGAGATCGACATAAGGCTTTCTGAGGTCGTCAAAGCCAATCTCTGCCCGCAGGAATACAAAATCGACAAGAAACAGAAGCAGTTCAGAAAAACCAAGGACGGCGAGAGATGAGCGTTCAGTTCGCAGAAGCGTTCAACGACCTCATTCGTGAAAAGCGCATCGACAAGAAGCTGCTGATGGAAACCCTTCAGGCCGGGTTCACCTCCGCTGTGAAGAAGAAGCTCGGCGCCGCCGCGGAAGTCGAAGTCGCAGAGGATGGCAAGGGCAACATCGAGCTCTATCTTCTCAAGGCCGTGGTCGAGACGGTGGAGAATCCCACGTCGGAGATCTCGGTCGATGAAGCCCACGAATTCGACGAGGAAGCGGAAGCGGGGGACGTCGTCAAGCTGTACATGCCGTTCACCGATTTTGGCCGGAACGCGATCCAGATCGCCAAACAGATCCTCACCCAGCGGATCCGCGAGTTCGAGAGGGAGCGGACGTTCGAGGAATACAAGAACAGGCTCGGCGACATCGTGTCCGGGTCCGTGCAGCAGATCGACCGGAACGGAATCCTCGTAAACCTCGGCAACGCCGAGGCGACGATGCCGAAGAACCAGCAGATCCGGCGTGAACGCTACAACCAGGGTTCGTCGATTCGGGCGTGCATCATCAAAGTTGACAAGGAAGCCAAGGGGCCGATGATCACCCTGTCGCGGACAAGCCCCGATTTCTTGAAGAAGCTTTTCGCCCAGGAAGTGCCCGAGATCTACGAGGGGATCATCGACGTCAAGAGTGTCGCCCGCGAGGCGGGCGGCCGGTCGAAGATCGCCGTCTACTCGCGGGATGATCGCGTCGATGCCGTCGGCGCGTGCGTGGGGATGAAAGGCTCCCGCGTTCAAGCGGTGGTGAACGAGCTGAGCGGCGAACGAATCGATATCGTCCCGTGGAACGACGATATCTCCGCCTTCGTCAGCCGCGCGCTCTCACCGGCCAAGGTCTCGTCGGTCAGGGCGTATTCGGACGAGAGGAAGGTGCTCGTGTCGGTCGAGGAAGACCAGCTCTCGCTCGCGATCGGCAAAGAAGGTCAGAACGTGCGCCTGGCGTCGAAGCTTACCGGCTGGCAAATCGATCTCACCACGACGAGGGAGCTCGAGCAGCGCGAGCGCTTGCAAGAACATCTCACGATGACCGTCGAGGACATGGTGGGTGTCACGCCCAGGATCGCGGAGAAGCTCAAGTCGATCGGGATCAGCACCGTCCAGAAGCTGGCGAAGGCCTCCGATGAAGATCTCCTCGCGATCCCAGGGCTCGGGCCCAAGACCGTGGTCAAACTGAAGCAAACCGCGGCGGGCACGATACAGGAGCTCGAAAGAGCACTTGTCGAAATGATGGGCAAGGAGAATGAGGAAAGGCGACGGGCGAAGGAGGCGGAGAAGCCTCTCTTCGACCCAGCCGTTCACGGTCCGGAGGGGAAGAAGCCGCGTGCGGAGAGAATCACGGAAGCGAGCCTTTTTGCCGAAAAAGTAGAAGAGGGGGACACCGCGAAAGAGGCTGAGCAGGCGAGTCAAGATACGGCGGAAGAGATTGGGGAAGCGCATGACGGTGCGGCGGCCGAGTCCGCTGGACCCAAAGAGGGCACCCACGAGGAAGACGGGGCATAAGAGGAAAGAGCGGGTCGCGCGTTTTATGGAGCGAACTGGATGCGAATTTACGAGCTAGCCAAACAACTGAACGCGAAGAGCGAGGTCCTCGTCGATCTCTTGCTGATCGCCGGCTTTGACGTCAAGGGTCACATGAGCCGCCTCGACGACAAGATGCTCGTCGAGATCAGCGAGCACTTCAAGCTCCCGCCCGACCTGAGCAAACGGGCGAAACTGGCCAAGACGGCCATCGCCAAGAAAGAGGCCGAGGAAGCCAAGACGGGGACGGCAAAGACCGCCAAGTTGGTCAAGGCAAAGACCGTACCCAGGGTCACGGCGAAAGTCGTCCGGAAGGCTCGGCCCGCTCCGCCGCCGGAAGAAGAGAAGAAAGCGCCGGAAGAACCCGTCCGGCCGCTCGAGCCAGTCGCCGCGCAGAAGGCTGAAGCAGAGGCCAAACCTGTTGGGCCGGAGAAACCGCAGCCGGTCCAGCCCGCCCCCGTCCCGCCGACCCCGGTGGAGGCGAAGCCGGAGCCGAAACTCGTGCCTCCGGCGCCCGGACGAGTGTCGCGCCCGGCTCCTCCCGCGCACACCGAAGCCAAGGTGAAACCGAAGATCGAAGCGTCTCATCCTGCGAGAATCATCTCCAGGCCGCCGGAGATACCCGGTCGGCCGCCCAAGGGGCCGAGGGAACCGGCGAGACCGGAAGAGCGCCCCAAGCCGCTGCACAAAAAGCCGGGCCGCCCGAGGATAGAAATCATCGACGAGGCGGCGGACGACACGGCGGTCATTCCGGGCGCACGCAAGCCGAAGGTTGGAAAGAAACGGGACGCCGTCGACGTCGAAGCGCAGCAGAGAGCGGTGAGAGAGAGCGTCCGACGCACACTCGCCAGGATCGAGACGACGCGGAAAACGAAACGGCGCAAGGGCAAGACGCAGGAAGAGGGAATCGCGGTCGAGAAACCGGCGCAGGTGATGGAGGGGATGACGGTGAGGGAGCTCGCCGCGGCCTTCAAACTCGACGCGAACGAGATCATCAAGAAATGCTTCGAGCTGGGTTTCCCAGTCACGATTAATCAGACTCTCGAGAAAGACACGATCGAGCTTCTCGCCGAAGATCTCGCGAAAACGGTCGAATTCGCCACTGACGAGTTCGGCACCCTTCTCACACCCCAACGGGAAATAGACACCTTGCGCCTCAAGCCGAGGGCTCCGATCGTGACGATCATGGGGCATGTGGATCACGGCAAGACCTCGATCCTCGACTTCATCCGGCACACGAACGTCGCCGCGGGTGAGGCCGGCGGCATCACCCAGCACGTCGGCGCGTACGAGGTCGAGACTCCCTCGGGAAAGATCACGTTCGTCGACACCCCGGGTCACGAAGCGTTCACGTCGATGCGTCAGCGTGGCGCCCAAGTCACGGACATCGTGATTCTCGTCGTCGCCGCCGACGATGGGGTGATGCCGCAGACTATCGAGGCAATCAATCACTCGAAGGACGCCGGTGTGCTCGTCATGGTCGCGGTCAACAAAATCGACCTTCCGTCGGCGAAGCCGCTCCAGGTGAAGAAGCAGCTCGCCGAAATGGGCATTATGGCGGAGGAGTACGGCGGCGATGTGATTATGGTGGATGTCTCCGCACGGACGGGCGAAGGAATCGACAAGCTCCTCGAGATGATCCTCCTCCAGGCGGACGTCATGGAGCTCAAGGCGGACAGCGAAGCGTCGGCTCGCGGCGTGGCGATCGAGGTGAGAAAAGAGGAGGGGCGAGGAATACTCTGCACGACGCTCGTGACACAGGGGACGCTGCGCTTGGGCGACGTGTTTGTCATCGGACACCACTACGGTAAGGTCCGCGCGCTCTTCGACTATCGAGGACGTACAGTGAAGGAAGCGCCCCCCTCGATGCCGGTCGTCGTGCTGGGGTGCAACGGGCTTCCGCAGGCCGGGGACAAGCTCACGGTGGTCGCCGAGGAGAAGGAGGCGCGGGAGCTGAGCGTCCGGCGCCAGATCACCGCGAAGGAGCGCGAGAGGAGAGCGGCGAAGAAACTCACGCTCGAGGAACTCTACACGCAGATCGCGCAAGGCGCCGTCAAGGAGCTGCGACTGATCGTCAAAGCCGACACGAACGGTTCCATTGAGGCGTTGAGCGAGAGCCTCGCGAGGCTCTCGGTGGAGAACGTCGGGGTGAAGATCATTCACGCGGGCGTCGGTGTGGTCAACGAGTCCGATGTCCTGCTCGCCGATACGTCGGACGCGATCGTCATCGCGTTCCACGTGAAGGTCGCGCCGAAGGCACTGGAGCTTGCAGAGAGGCAAAGCATCGAGATACGGAGCTACGAGATCATCTACGAGTGCATAAACGAAGTCGAGAAAGCGCTCCAGGGGATGCTCGAACCCGAAAGAGTCGAGCGCATTCTGGGCAAAGCCGCTGTCCGGCAGGTATTCAAGGTCTCGAGGCTGGGCCTCGTGGCCGGGTGTTACGTCACGGAGGGTTCGATCACGCGGAACGCGTCAGTGAGGGTCTTGCGCGACGAGGAAGTCATCTACGACGGAAAGATCGCATCCCTGAAACGCTTCCAGGACGACGCCAGGGAGGTGCAGAAGGATTTCGAGTGCGGGATCGGAATCAGCGGAATCGCGGATCTCCGGGAAGGTGATGTTATCGAAGCGTACGTAGTGGAAGACAAAGCCAGGGTCTTTTGATCCCCTTCGGACTGATTTGATTCGCCGAATCAAATCATGGTAGTCAAGCTCCTAACGATAGATATTCACCTGCCAGGTCGTTCCTCCTTGAAAGAGAAGCGCTTCGTGTTATCCAGCGTGAAATCAAAGCTTCGCAGGCAGTTCAACGTGGCCGTCTCGGAGATCGACCATCACGACAAGTGGCAACGGACATGTCTCGGGATTGTGACCGTGGGTGTTGACGGGTCGGCGGTCGAGGCGACGTGCAGCCGCGTCCTCAAGTTTCTCGAAAGGGACCCCCGTCTCCAGATTCTCGATTGGACACAAGAGATCCGTTGAAGGAAGGTAGAGAGTGGTGGCGCAATCGTACCGCAAGGAGAAGCTCGGCGAGCGGATCAAGGAGTTGATCGGCGAGCTCGTTCTGAACCAGCTGAAGGACCCCCGCATCGGTCTCGTCACGATCACGTCTGTTCGAGTCGCGCCCGACTTAACGTCGGCGAAAGTGTACTTCACCGTCATGGGCGACGATGCCGCCCGCGCGGAAACGCGGAAGGGCCTCGAGAGCGCGAAGAACTTTCTCAAGAAGACCGTGGGGCGCGAGCTCCAACTCAGGCAAGTTCCCGAACTTCGCTTCGAGTACGACGACGCCCTCGATCGTGCGATGCGTATCGACGAGACGCTCGAGGAAATACGGAGGAACGAGAAGAAGGAAGACGGGGATCGCTGACTTGCTCGCGGGTGGTAGAGGAGCGAAGCCCCTTCAACCCGACTCCACCCAACGCACGAGGGACGATGAACAAGTTCGACAACAAAGTCTTCGTCATCGACAAGAAGAGCGGGCCGACGTCTTTCGATGTCGTGGAAGCTTTCAGAGACGTGATGGGACTTCGGCGTGTGGGCCATGCGGGCACTCTCGATCCGCTCGCGGAGGGTGTGCTGTTGCTGTGTGCGGGTAGAGCTACGCGCGCGGTCGAGCATTTCGTCGATCTGGCGAAGTCGTACCGATTCGACGTGAGATTGGGTGAGGGAACGACGACGTTCGACGCCGAGGGCGAGGTCACGTCCTGTGTGCCGTGCCCGGACCTCACGCGTGAACAGCTGCTCGAGGCCACGAAGAGTTTTGTCGGCGAGACGATCCTCGAGCCGCCGGCGTATTCGGCGATCAAGAAGAACGGCAGACGCCTCTACGAACTTGCGCGCGCGGGAGAAACTCCCAAAGTCGAAGGAAAGAAAGTCAAGATCCACTCGTTCGAGATCACAGGAGTCGATCTGCCCGTGGTTGGATTCGCCCTCTCGTGTTCACGTGGGACGTACGTTCGCGCACTGGCGCGGGATTTCGCTGCGCGTTTCGGGCTTCCCTGCCACATAAGGAACCTCGTGCGAACAGCGGTGGGTCCGTTCCGTGTCGAGGACGGGTTCCCGAGCGATCGGATCTTCCGAGGAGATGTCGATGGGGTGAAGGGCATCGATCTCTCCGACGCTCTGGGTTTCCTGCCCGCTATCGTGCTCAGCGAAGACGCCAAGCACGGTCTCATGAAGGGGGTGGTTCCTGGACAGGCCGACGTGGTGAAAACGATCGGGTCCCCCGCGGGAGCGCGTGCGCTTCGGATTCTCGATGAAGCGGGGGTCTTGCTCGCCGTGGGCAAACGGGCGGAAGGTACTGAGAGAAACCGTCTGTCCTGGGTGGACTCGTACCGTCTGCTCGTGGACGAACGAGGGGTGAGCGCTTGATGGCGGCGCCGAGGATCGCCCGTTCGCTTGAGCAGGTGCGTTCCATGGCTCCTGCACACAGTGCGGTCACTCTGGGCGTGTTCGACGGCGTCCACCTGGGTCATCGGGAAGTCATGAAGGCGCTCCTCCGCGCGAGGAAATTGCCGGGGATCGATCAGTGCCATCTCGTCACCTTAGATCCTCACCCGTTGGTGGTTACGCACTCGAAAATGGTGCCGCCGATGCTCACTACGATCGAGGAGCGAATCGCACTCCTCTCGCGGTACGATCTCGACGGGATTCTCGTGCTGAAATTCGACGAACATCTTGCCGGCATGAACTACAGGGAGTTTCTCGACAGGTACCTCATCCGGCCCTTCAACATGAAACATCTCGTCCTGGGGTACGACTGTTACTTCGGCAGAAACCGGGAGGGAAGTCCAGAACGCTTACAGCGCGAAGCGCCGAAGCTGGGATTCTCGGTGAACGTCATTCCGGCATTCGAGTCGGGGGACGAAATCATCTCGAGCACGCGAATCAGGAACGCCCTCATCGAAGGGCATCTTGATACGGCGAACGACTTGCTGGGGCATCCGTATATGCTCTCCGGCCGCGTCGTCGAGGGAAACGGCAAAGGACGAGAGCTCGGCTTTCCCACGGCGAACCTCTCGATCGACGATCCGTACAAGCTCTGGCCGCCCCGAGGCGTGTACGCGGTGAGAGTCGAGTCGGAGAATCGTCTTTTCGACGGAATGATGAACATCGGTCGGGCCCCCACGATGAAGGCCCTTCCAGAGGAGGCGCGCGAGGCCGAAGTCCACCTCTTCGATTTCGAGGGGGATTTGTACGGCAAGTTTCTTTTCGTCTACTGCTGCGCCTGCCTGAGAAAGGAAAAGGAGTTCGCCTCTCCGGTAGAACTGAAGCGGCAGCTCGAAAGAGACCGGGACGAGGCGACGAGGCGTCTCGGATCGGGGGAGGCAGGCCGGGACTGTCGCGCGGGCGTTCCGAAGGGGGAGGAACGGGGGCGGGGCGGAAAGGGCGGACGGCCGTGACGGGCCCTCTGGGGCTGCGGGGGGTTTGTTCCGATCTTGTGCACAAATATTGCTTTACTCCCATGGCATCCTATGGTAGCTTGTCCCTGACTTTTTTTTCATGTTGCGGCTCGGGCTAAACCCCATCGGACGGCTCGGGCTGCGGCCATCGTGTCGCGATCTTGTTCAAGGAGGTGCATTGACGATGGCACTCAACACGGACCAGAAAAAGGAGATCATCGAGAAGTACAAGTTGCACGACCACGACTCTGGCTCTGCAGAAGTCCAGATTGCGTTGCTTACCGAACGGATCCGCCAGCTAACCGAACACTTTCAGGTCCACAAGAAAGACCACTCTTCGAGACGCGGATTGCTCAAACTCGTGGGCCGAAGACGCAAGCTGCTTGATTATCTGAAGAACAAAAAGGTCGAGAACTATCGGATGCTCCTGAAAGAACTCAGTCTGCGCAAGTAGACGGTTTTTTTGGCGGCGTCTTCATTTCCCCTCTAATCGTGGCAGGTTTTTATGACAACGGTCACATCCGTGATTAATGGAATCGATTTTTCGATCGAAACCGGTCGAATGGCAAGACAGGCCGACGCGGCCGTCCTCGTGCGGCACGGGGACACGGTTGTTCTCGTCACGGTGGTGGCGAGCCACACGCCGAGCGACAAGGACTTCCAGCCATTGTACGTCGAGTACCGCGAGAAACTCTACGCGGCGGGCAGAATACCGGGTGGCTTTTTCAAACGAGAAGGCCGCCCCGGTGAGAAAGAAACGTTGGCCGCGCGCCTGATCGATCGTCCGGTCCGGCCGTTGTTCTCCAAGGACTTCATGTTCGAGACGCAGATCGTCGCTCAGGTGTTGAGCTACGACGGGCAGAACCAGCCCGACGTATTGGGTATCGTCGGAGCGTCGGCGGCCTTTGCCATTTCGGACATCCCTTTCCCCGATGTGATCTCCGGCGTTCGTGTGGGAAGGATCGAGGGGCAGTTCGTGGTGAATCCCCAGGTGCAGGCGATGGACAATAGCGACATCGATATCGTCGTCGCCGGCAGCGACAGCGCGGTGATCATGGTGGAGGGGGGCGCGAACGAAGTCACCGAGAGCGACATCCTGCTCGCGGTGTCGGTGGGGCACGACGAGATCAAGCGTTTGAACGCGCTTCAGCGCGAGCTCGTCCGGAAGGCGGGACCCAAAGAGAAACGACCGATCCCCGAGCCTCTGGTGATCGAGGCCCTGGACAGCGCGATCGAGGCGAAGTACCTCGAGCCGGTCAAGCAGACGCTGCGCATCAAGGGAAAGATGGACCGCAAGAACGCCCTTGATGCCGTGCTCGACGACGCTCTCAAGGCGTTCGCCGAGCAGTACCCCGACCGTGGAACGTACATCGCGCGGCGGATCGAGGATATCGAAAAGCGCGAGATGAGGAGGATGATCCTCGGCGAGGGTGTACGCGTCGACGGCAGAGGATGGACGGACATACGCGACATCACCTGCGAGGTCGGCCTCCTCCCGCGGACCCACGGATCCGCGTTGTTCACGCGAGGCGAAACCCAGAGCCTCGTGGCGCTCACGCTGGGCACCGGGCAGGATGAGCAGATGCTCGACACGATCGAGGGGGAAAGCTGGAAGCGGTATATGCTTCACTATAACTTCCCGTCGTTCAGCGTCGGCGAGGTGGGGCCGTTCCGAGGCCCGGGGCGGCGCGAAATCGGTCACGGGGCGCTCGCCGAACGGGCCCTCAAATACATCATTCCTTCGGAGGAGAACTTCCCGTACACGGTTCGGATCGTATCCGACATCCTCGAGTCGAACGGCTCGAGCTCGATGGCGACGGTGTGCGGGGGAAGCCTCGCGCTGATGGACGCCGGTGTCCCGGTCACGAAGCCCGTCGCGGGTATCGCGATGGGACTCGTGATCGAAGGCGGCCGCGTGGCCGTTCTGAGCGATATCGTCGGGGTCGAGGACCATCTGGGCGACATGGACTTCAAGGTCACCGGCACCGACAGGGGAATCACGGCGTTTCAGATGGACGTCAAGACGACCGGTATAACAGACGAAGTACTTCGCAAGGCCCTCGACCAGGCCAGGCAGGGGCGCGAGCACATCCTCGCAATCATGAATCGGACGATATCCAAAGCCCGCGACGAGATCTCGCCTTTTGCCCCGAAGATCACGATGATCAAGATCCCCGTCGACAAGATTCGCGAAATCATCGGCCCGGGGGGCAAGGTCATACGCGGGATCCAGGACGAGTCCGGAGCGACGATCGAGGTCGAGGACGACGGCACGGTGAAGATCGCGGCCGTCGACAAGAAATCGAGCGACATCGCTCTCAAGCGAATCCAGGAGATCACGGCCGAGGCTGAGATTGGAAAGATCTACGAAGGCGTCGTGAAGAGCATCGTCAGTTTCGGAGCCTTCGTGGAGATTCTACCGGGCAGAGACGGTCTTCTCCACATCTCTGAAATCGCTCACCGCCGCATCGAGAGAGTCGAGGATGTCCTCAAAGTCGGCGACGTCGTCCGGGTCAAGGTGGTCGATGTCAGCGGCGACGGCAAGATCCGGTTGAGCAAGAAGGTGCTCGAAGAAGGGGGCCCGGAGGGCGAGGAGAGACACTCACAGTCCTCGCAATCGCGCAGGCCTCGCAGGCACTAGATCCTTCGATGGCCGCTTCCCATTCACGGGCTCCACGGGTCAAGAGATACGTGGGTGACAATGGGGTCACCGTCCTCCACGAGGACAACCCCTTTTCGCGTGCGTTCTGTATCGGCGTGTGGGTGAAGTCGGGTTCTCGGGACGAGACCGATGGGGAAGAGGGCTTGAGCCACTTCCTCGAGCACATGCTCTTCAAGGGAACGCGGAGGAGATCCGCGCTCGAAATCTCCCAGTCGCTCGAGAAGGTCGGCGGCTCACTCGACGCATTCACCACCAAAGAACAAGTCTGCGTTCACGCCCAGATTCTTCGCGATCACGCGGACCTCGCCATTGACGTTCTGGACGACATGTTTCTCAACTCGACGTTCGCGCCCGAGCAGATCGAGCTGGAGAAAGAGGTCGTCCTCGGCGAGATCCGTGACGTGATGGACGCCCCCGACGATGTCATCCACGATCTCTTCGCATCCGAGGTTTTTCCTGGGCACCCGCTGGGAAGACCGATTCTCGGCACTCCCCGTTCCGTAGCTGAGTTCGACCGCCGGGCGCTCGTCCGTTTCTCCCGCAAGCACTTGAGGGCCGAGAGCGTCGTGATTTCGATCTTCGGCACGCTCGACCGGGGGATCCTTCGGACTGTTTGCGACAAGGCGTTCCATTTCGACGCGGGATCAGCCAGGCCCTCATCGGCGGGTGTGGCTCGCTACCGACCGGCGAGGCGGCACCACAGGCGGAAGCTTCACCACCAGCACATCTGCATCGGCGGGCGTGCGTGCTCGTACCTCGACGACAAGCGCTATCCCCTCACCGTGTTGACGACCCTTGTCGGCGGCGGAATGAGCTCGAGATTGTTTCAGCGGATCCGGGAGGAGCTCGGATTCGCGTACTCGGTCTACACCTACGCCGAATCCGCCAAGGACACGGGTGTCGTCGTCACCTATATGGCGGTAAAGCCCGCCAACACCGGCGCCGCGGTGGGCGAGGTCTTCCGCGAGCTCGAGAAGATCGAAAAAGGAGATATTGGCGAGGAAGAGCTCCGCGATACGAAGGAGCAGCTCAAGGGCAGGATACTCCTCGGCCTCGAGACGTCGACGGCGAAGATGATGCGAAACGCGCGGAACGAGATCTACTACGGGAGGCAGGTGGGTGAGAAGGAGATCATCGATCGGATCCACCGCGTGACGCTCGACGATCTTCTCGAATCGGCCTCCGGGCTTCTCGAGGGCGCGAACAACACGGTCGTGAGCCTCGGCCCATCCTCCGCGGGACTCGGAATCAAACGCATGTAATGCAGGCTCGTGCGCTGTGGGGTCGTTGTGGGCCCAGCGCTCCGCTTCCCTCGGCTTCCCGCCTTCGGCGGGCGATCCTCGGTCGCTCCCGCGAAGGGCTCTCGACGACCCTGCAGCGCGCGCGTCCGCCGCGGTAATTTCACCCGTCTGTCGGTACGTACCTACTGTGCTGTGGAGCACGAGGTCGCGACGTCCGTTGTGTTGGCGCACATAACCGACAAATGGCTTGATTCTGTCGAGTTGGGCGCTTATGCTTCGAATGGCCCCACTTCGATCACACTTCCTCAGCGGCACATCTTCTCGAATCCCGGCGCTGGCGGTTGAACGGCTTGCGCTCCGCGTTCTTTCCTAGGAGGTCCGACATCATGTCGAAATGGTCAATGAAGCGCGCCTTGCTGGCGGTATTCGCCGGTCTCGTTTCCTTGAACCTGGCATCGTGCAGCGATGACAGCGTGAGTCCTCCCGCGGGGAGCGGCTCCGCCTGGGTGCGGCAGTCGCCTTTTCCGACGGGTTTGCCGATGTTCGACATCTCCGGCGTCGATGCGAACACGCTCGTGGGTGTCGGCGCGGAAGGCACAATCGTACGGACGGCCGATCGGGGGAGGACCTGGACGCTCCCGGTGAGCGGGACCTCACGCATGCTTGGAGATGTGTTCTTCTTGAACTCGCGAACGGGATGGGCCGCGGGACAAGAGGTGCTGAAGACGAAGGATGGAGGGCGTACCTGGTGGCGGCAAACGGGAGAACTGAGCTACCGGGTTGCCCAACTCTGCTTTGTCGATGAAAGAACGGGGTGGGCGGCGACCGGCGAGGACGGCATCCGCAAGACAACGGATGGCGGCCGGACATGGGTGTCCCAGGACGTGGGGACATTGGCCGAAATGGGGGGAGTTTACAGCATCTTCTTCGTCGACAAGAACACGGGATGGGCGCTGGGCAATATCTGGCGTCCGGGTTCTTCGGCCAATCTCATCCTCAAAACGACCGATGGCGGCGAAACGTGGATGGATCGTCAAAGCGGCATTGCGCACTCGCTCGGCGGCGTCTTCTTCGTCGATGAGAAGACAGGGTGGGTCGTGGGAGGGCATTCCGTCCTGGCGACCACGGACGGAGGAGATAACTGGACCGCACAGACTTTCGAGGATCTCCCCTGGGCTTGGTGGCTCGGTGAGGTGGTCTTTGAGGACGCGACCCACGGATGGATCGCGGGTGTGGGGGGCGCGGTTCTGACCACCGACGACGGAGGGGTGACATGGACTCCGCGCGACGCGGGAACTTCCGCAGATCTTTACGGCGTTTGTTCGCTCGATGCAAACACGGCGTGGGTAGTAGGCTCTGGGTCATACCCCGGGTCGGGAAACGCGATTCTGCACACGACCGACGGCGGGGCGACATGGAATTCCAATATCGAAGGAACGACGCGCACGCTCAACGATGTCTCTTTCGCCGACCCGAACACCGGATGGGCGGTCGGCGACGAGGGAACGATTGTCGCCACGTCCGACGGGGGGGAAACCTGGGCGCGACAGACGAGCGGGACCGACACGCGGCTCACCGATGTGTGCTCCGTGGATGCCAACCGGGCATGGGTGGTGGGACAGGAGAATGTCATCCTCGCCACGAGCGACGGGGGCGCGACATGGTTGCCCCAGGTGAGCAACACAAACTTCGAACTCTTCGGTGTGTCGTTCGTCGATCCGATGAGGGGATGGGTCGTGGGGCGTGACGGGATACTCTCCACGACCGACGGCGGTCAAGTATGGAATACGTGCTACAGCGCCCCTCTTGCTTTGCTACGTGGGGTCTCATTCGTGGATGCGAACAAGGGCTGGGCCGTTTCGTCATACGGGTTGGTCTTTTCTACCGCGGACGGGGGGCAGACATGGTCGTCCCGCGCCGTCGATACGAACGTTGATTTGAACCTGAACTCGATCTTCTTCGTCGATGAGCAGACGGGCTGGGTGGTCGGAGCGAAAGTGAACGCGGGAGGCGCGGTCTACGCGACAACCGACGGAGGAGAGACCTGGGCCTCTCAGACGACGGGAGCGCCCAACTATCTGGCAGGCGTCTACTTCTTCGATGCGAAAACCGGTTGGGTCGTGGGCGATCGGATCTACGCGACGACGGATGGAGGAACCACATGGATGGCCCAGGACGCTGAGTTTGAGGGCAAGCTCTATGGCGTGTCGTTCGTCGACGCGAACACGGGATGGGTGGCCGGGGATGCGGGTACGATTCTGAAGACGACGACGGGCGGGTTCTCCAAGTAGACAACTTGACGGGCGGGGAGCTTTCCTCGCCTCCCACCACAAACAAACGGGCTCTGCGGCATTCGCCGCAGAGCCCGTTTCTCATCGATGCCCGGACAAGCGGTCGCGGGGCTACCACGAAAACGTCACAGCGGCAGCTTCGCCAGCGGAAGTCCGAACGCCTCCGCAACCCTCGGAGACGTCAACTTGATGTCGCGCGTGTTGAAGCCCTTCGCGAGCGCAGTGCTCTTCTTCGCCGCTCCGAGCGCAGTGAGATCCACTATCTGGAGCAGGTAGGGAAGAGAGGCGTTGGTGAGCGCCTACTGTGCCCGTGAATCCTGCAGGTGCCGCGGGCCATTCTTTTTCTGGTAGAGCTCGAAGGTGGCGGTGCCGAGATCGACGTGCTCGTACTGATCCAGTTCGATTCCGTCGCGGCGGCTGCCCCTGATCACAACGAACTCGTGCAGTTCCTCTCCGGGGTCCAGGCTCATTCGGTGTTATCGCGAGAAGTAACCGTGGAGCGACCACGCCTTACTCATCGACGGGGAAATGCTGACCCGCGTTCCGGCCCCCACATATTCGCCAATCAGCTTGACATCCTGGATCGTCGCCCGGTCTCGGCCGACCTCGCTGAAACGTGAAACAGAATACCCGATGACGACGAGCAGGATCACAACGCTTGCCGCGGAGAAAACTCTGAAGCCCACCGTTCGTGGACTGATTTTCGCCGTGAAAGCGTCGGCCAGCCGGACGATCAGAGCCGCGAAGCCTACGGCGAACAACGGGAAGGAAGGCACCAGGTAGAAACCCGATTGGCGAGGGCTGAGCACGATGGGGAGTGAACCGCACAAACCGATGCCTATGCAGAGAGCGGTGCGCTTGAGGTCGCTCTTGTCCACGAACGCGTAGCGTTTGAGCCTGCCGACAAAGAGCGCAATCGCGCACACGCCGATTCCCGGCGCCAATTCGGAGAGGAGCTTCACGGCGACCGTGAACTGACTGCCCACCGAACCCCTTTGGCCCGTCATGCTCGGCATGAACTGTTTGTCGACGTACCGTGACAGGTTGTAACGGGCATCCTCGCTCAGAAGAACGAGGCCCATGCCCGCCCCGACAACCGCGATGAGCAGCGCCGTGTACCCCAAGGCGGCTCTGAAGCGCGGGCGTCGAAACACCAGCCAGCAGACTCCAATCGCGGACACGGGAAATAGCGCCACCACCCCCTTGGCGAGCAATCCCGCGCAAATCAGAAGTCCAGCGACCGCCACGCGGATATACATCGTCCGATCGGATACGAGACCCGTGATCAGCACCCAGCACGCGCCTGTGGTGAAGACTCCCAGCGTATTCTCGAGCATGTTGTTGGAATAGGACCACCTGACGAGGGGAACCATCGACCAGAACAGCAGCGGCAGCCAGGCGAATCGACGGAAGTCCGGGCGGTCTCTTGTCAGCGTCCGCCACAAGGCGATGATCAGAGCTGCGGTGACGAGAGCGGTGATGAGCGAATAGACGTTCTCGGTCAGGAGGTGATCACCGAGAACCCGAAAAAACAAGGACTGTATGCCGAATACGAGCGGAGGATGATCGGAAAAAAAGACTGGCGTCATTGTCTCGGTCAGCATGGAGCTTCCAGAAGCTCCCCACCCCGATCGCAAGGTTGCGAGATATGACGCTGTAGAGGAGCCCGTCCATGAACATCCCCTCGGTGAGCAGCCGGGGAAGCGTGGGCGCCAGCAAGGCCGAGATCGCTAGCGCCCAGAACGGGGTATCCTTCGACTTCATATCGGCAATGTGCCAAGCGGAAATCCGAACGCGTCCGCTACGCCGGGGCAGGTCACGCTGCCGTTGCAGGTATTGAAGCCTTTCGCAAGTGCCGCGCTCTTCTTCGCCGCTCCGAACGGCGTTAGATCCGCTATCTGGAGGACGTAAGGAAGCGTCGCATTGGTGAGCGCCGCGGTGCTGGTGACGGGAACGGCACCGGGCATGTTGGCCACGCAGTAGTGAACGACGCCGTCGACGACGAAAATCGGGTCAGCGTGCGTCGTCGGCTTGCTCGTCTCCGCGATGCCGCCCTGATCGATCGAGACGTCGACGATCACGGAGCCCTTCTTCATCTTCTTGAGGTGCTCGCGCCTGATCAGCTTCGGAGCCTTGGCCCCGGCGAGGAGCACCGCGCCAATGACCATGTCCGCTTTCTCCAGCTCCTCTTCCGTGTTTGCGGCGTTGCCGATGAGCGTGGTGAGGCGCCCGTGATAGATGTCATCGAGATAACGAAGCTTGACGGGGTCGATATCGATCACGACCACCCGCGCGCCCATCCCCATCGCAATGCGTATCGCGTTTTTCCCCGCGGTGCCCGCGCCCAGCACGAGCACACGCCCCGGGGCGACGCCGGTCACGCCGGAAAGCAGGATCCCTCGGCCGCCGTTCGGGGCTTCCAACGCCCAGGTGCCCACCTGGACGGACAGCCTTCCCGCGACCTCGCTCATGGGAATCAGGAGCGGGAGAGAACCGTCGGCGAGTTCGATCGTTTCGTAGCTGATCCCCATGACTCGGCGCTTGAGGAGCTCGTCCGTAAGCGGCCGGTCGGCGGCAAGATGGAGGTACGTGAAGAGTATCAGGCCGTCGCGAAGGAGGCGGTATTCGCTCGAGAGCGGTTCCTTGACCTTGACGACCATTTCGGACTTCTCCCAGATATCGGCTGCGGCCTGGACGATCACGGCGCCCGCGGCCTTGTATTCGGCATCGGGGAATCCACTACCCGCTCCCGCCGACGTCTCGACGGAAACCTCGTGCCCGTGTATCCGCGCCGCCCTGACTCCCTCCGGAGTCATTGCCACGCGCGCTTCGTTTGATTTAATCTCACGTGGAATACCGATTCTCATGTACGCCTCCAAATGTGGGGTCAATTGACACGATGAACGTTCGCATCGACGCCGCCAAAGCAATCCGGACGAAAACCCTATCACATCGACGACGGGGGTTCAAGTCGAACTCTCGGCCTGCGGCGTTCCATGGATCGTGCGCCGTCCGTTGCATGGCGAGAGGCGACGGCAGGAGGAGTCTCTGCCGCTCCGATCGTGGCGGCGCCGGCCTCGCGAACTCACGCAGGACGGACCGAAAATGATTCTCGCCGGCGCAGTCGCCATTCTCCTCGCTCTCTTGTACGTCCTGTGGAGGATCCTCTACGGATACCCGCCTGCGGACTCACCGCCCGTGCTTTGTTTCCACAAGCTCTCCCGCCGTTTTTGCATGGAGGGAACGTGGACGACCCCGCGCCGCTTTCTCGCCCACGTCGACTTCCTCGTCGAACGGGGATACCGGTTTCTCCGTGAAGACGAGTTCTATGACGCGCTCGAGAACCGCTCTCCCAATCACGCGAGGAGCGTCCTCCTCACTTTCGACGACGGGTACGAGGAGCTCTACGAAATGTTCACCGAACATCTCGCCCCCCGGGGGATTCCGGTGCTCGTGTTCCTCGTGACGAAGTACGCGGGGGAGAACAACACGTGGGATCTCTCTCTCGGACGGCGGCCGTTCAGGCATCTCGCATGGGAGCAGGTCGCCGACATGGCGGAAAAGGGTGCGTGTTTCGGGTCGCACGGGGCGACACACATCGATCTCACGCGCGCGCCGCAGCGTGTCGTCGAGGAAGAAGTGGGGGAGTCGCGGCGCGTGCTGGCCGAACGCACGGGGACGAACGTACGGTCGTTTTCCTACCCGTTTGGCCGGTACAACCCTTCGGTCATCGAATCGGTGAGGAGCGCCGGCTACACCGGGGCGTTCTCGCTCTACCCTCGGCACCCCAACGAACGCGTTGACCGCTTCGCGCTTCGCCGTAACGGCGTGTATGTCATAGACACGAACGTCACGCTCCGCTGGAAGCTCGAGCCGACTCCGTTCTTCTGGTTCGAGGAGATGAAGTGCAGAACGATCAACTCGGCGGCTCTTCTCACGCCGGTGCTCAAACGATTTTCCGCGGGCCAGGGTAGATGATTCCGAACCTTCGGCGGTGGTAGAAGCGCGAGAGGGCGACGAGAGGCACGACAACGGCGAGGTAGGCGGGCCAGAAAATCGCTGCGGCGAGCGTCACGATCAGCGTGTTCGCCTGTATGACAAAAGCGCTCGCCCCCGCCGAACGTCTCATCAGCGGGTAAACAGCAATGGGGAGCGAAGCCCCCGTCACCACCGCCGCGGTGGGATTTCGAATCGCCGCCGCGATGACGAATGCCGAGGCACTGAGCGCCGCCGCGGCAACCACAGAGGCGCGCCTTCCGATCAGCACGGTCGTGCTCTTCTTTCCCGTTTCGCTGTCGCCCGTGAAATCGAGGATTGTGGTGTGGAGAAACGTTGCCGCGACCATGAGCACGTACGGCAGCGAAGCCGTCACCGCCGCTGCGAGCGCCGGATCGAACACGCCGAACCCGAGCACGAAAGCGATCCCGCCGTAGCCGATCGCGTTCGCGGCGAGATCGAGAACGGGACGCGTGCAGAGCCGCAACGGCGGGAGGCTGTACGCGAACGCCAGCGCGAGGGAGATGACGAGAGGGAGCCTCGCCGCGTGAGATGCCTTGTGGTAGGCGAATGACGCGGCGGCGAAAGACAGAAGCGCCATCACAATCAGCGTGCGGGCGTTGAATACCCCCCTCGAAAGAAAGAAACACTTGTTGTTCTTCTCATCGGACTGCCTGTCGAAGACCTGGTTGAGAAGATAAGCGGTTACGAGGATCGCGGTGAGGCAGAGCGCCGTCATGGGCGAAGGAATCAACCCGTGCGGCGCCGCGTCCGATCTCGCCCCCGCGGCCCCGATGAGGTAGAAGCTCCAGGCGGGGATGAGGATCACCGGGCGCAGGACGAAGAGAAAATCGCATATCCGAAGAATTGCGGCCAATATTCAATCGGTTCCAGGACTCAGGAAGTCTGATGAGGGCGACGCGCGGAATCTCCGTGAACGGATCCGTCAAAGGAGAATATAACGGTCCCCTCGGGGCGTCAAATAGTATCTGAAAGAGTACTCCTTCGCCCGTTCGAGAACCTCTTCGGGGACGAATCCGCGCTCCTGAAGACGGGAGAGGTCAGTGGGATAAGAACCGAGTTCAGCGCGGTAGACCTCCAGGTGCCAGCGAAGCTCATCTTCCGTCTGGTTCCGTTCCCTCGATGGATCTGTGGCCGTCGAGTGTCGAGCGGTCACGCTCGCTGCGACTCGATCGGAGAGATGCACGATGTCGCGCGCGCCCCAGAGCGCGCACACAACGAAGGCGACCGCTGCGACGACGAGGGGGAAGGGGTTCGACCTCTGTCTATCGCGCGACCGTTTGGAGGGAATTGCCGCGCTCTCGAGCGCCGGTGGAGTGACCTCTCGTTCCTCGACCTCGATGACGCTCTTTTCTTTGAGCTGCTTGAGGATTTCGAACGTCTCGAAGCGGGGCATCTTCGCGTGCGCGACCAGGTCGTCGATCGTTCTCCCGGCGGCGAGCATTTCGACGAACGTCGTCTCGGCCGAAGCGAGTTCGACTGCGTCACCCGATTGGGAGCGCGTTCGGATCATCGCCTCGCCGTCCGGAAACTCCTTGAGCAGGAGGGGGAATTCGTCGATCCGGCGCATGCTCTCCATGAGGAGGCCCTCGACGCTCAAGTCACCGAGGACCTTCACCCCGCTCGTCATCACCGATCCGGGTATGAACCTGTAGCTGCACTGTTCCCACGTGAGGATGTCGTGCACCGTTTCTTGAATGTGGTTCCGGCAGTGGGTGGCGAGATCCTCTTCGCTGAGAACGCCCTCGGAAAGGATGACGTCCGTGAAGTCCATTTTCGATTGAGCGCTGATCTCGGTCAGCCGCGCGATCTCTTCCCTCGAGAAGATGCCGTAGCGGGCGAAGTAGTCCTTCAGCGGGTCCCTCGCGGCACGGCGTCTGTCGCGTGTGGAAACGATCCTGCCGTCGTGGAAGAAAAGATTGATCGAGCTCGACTGCCGCGTCACGGAGAGCATGCCGGACTTCTGCTGGACGGCGATCAGCTGGAGGATCTCCGAGAGACCGAATGCTGTGAGGTTTCCTTCCAGTGACATGCTTTCACCTCCGCTATGCGGCGTGGGTCGTTTGCGGCTCTTCGCTGACCGAACCGGTGGTGGCCCCGGTGCTCGACCGGCGGCGCTGGGGCGTGTGCGTCGAGCTCGGCTTCGAGGACGCCGAAAGCGCGTATGCGGCAGCAACGCCTGCTATCGCGGCGATCACCCGCCACGGGGGCAGGTGCGCGCCGGCCGCGGTGGGGTCTCGCAGAACGGATCCTCCGGTGAGGAGGTAGACGAGCGAGATCGAGAAAACGAGCGCGATGAGCACGCCTCTCATGATACGGCCGTAGCCGACATCGCGGACGCCGGGAAGCACCATTGAGGTGAGCTTCGCCGACCTTCTTCGGCGGACGAGCGCGGTTTGACGCCTTTGGCGCAAGAGCGCCTCAACGACCTTCTCGGATGACACGGACTCGATGGTCTTCGCGCATTCGCGACACAGACTCATGTCTCTCTCTTCACTGCAACAGGCGCTGCACGTGAGCTTCCCGCAGTTGGAGCACTGAAACGCAAACGCCTCCGGGTTGATCAAGCGGCAGAGAAGAACGGCGAGGCCCAGGGTGACCAGAACGATCACGGCCTCCGCTCGCCGGGGAAGCCACGGAAACAGGCTTCGGCCCTCGGCGGCACGGTCTTCGTCCATGGACTTCGATTCGGTGATCGCGAGGCGCCACAGCTCTTCGTCGGAAAACAGCTTCGGGAGAACCGGCGCCGCGTCGAACGCCTCCTCGGCATAGCGGCCCTTTTCCCGCTCGACCCCCGTCCCCGCGAGATGGAGCGACCGGGATGCCTCCTTCATGAGGAGCGACTTGATGTAGGCCTGCGCGAGATTGTACTGGCAAATTGGATCCCTCGCGTCGATCGTCTCCGCCTTGCGATAGCCTTGGAGGGCCTTCTCGTAGTCGGATTGGAGGAAGTGAACGTTTCCGAGGTTGATGTATCCCATGGTGCCTTCGGGTCTGAGGGACAGCGCCTTGAAAAAATGATCCGACGCGTCGTAGTAGCGTTTTTCTTTCATGTACACGAGCCCGAGCGCGAGGTTCTTCTCCGTCTCCGTTCCGGGAGCAGGTGTCTGCTCGATCATCTGGGCAAGCTGCTCATTCGCTCCCACGGTGTTCGCTCTGTCGACGAGAAGCGTGAGCGACTTGGGGTCGGCGAGCACGGCGGCGAGCCGGACATGGACGTCGAGGAGCCCCGCGGCGAGGAAGGGCGCGACGAGGAAGACGACGAGAACTCTCTCCCGCCGGTACATCGAAAACCAGCAGAGCAGAGTGAGATACGCAAGCGGAATGATCGTGTCCGCGAAGAGCACGACGGGCGAGAGGAGGATCAGGTAGCTCGTCAGGCGCGCGGCCGCTGCGTTGAAACGCCTCTGGAGTCGTTCCGTGAGCTTGTGGGCGACGTAGGGAAGATACTTGATCGAGAGCGCGATGCACACCACGAGGTTCAAGACGAGCAGCACGTAGGCCACCGTCGATGTTCCGTTGACCGCGAGAATCCTCTGACTCCT